>Ga0209632_10002606_pt1 | contig 17154 bp, 11 predicted proteins | sample COG_10_FD_184754 | JGI IMG/M metagenome (GOLD analysis project Ga0209632, IMG submission 184754) | Pelagic Microbial community sample from North Sea - COGITO 998_met_10 (SPAdes) (version 2) | ecosystem: Environmental > Aquatic > Marine > Neritic zone/Coastal water | place: Helgoland, sampling... | reverse complement strand
CGTAAGCCCGCCCATCCAATTGATAAACCGTGAAGCGTTGAAAGTTCCCCGTTTTGTCACGCCCCACGTTGAGAGCGACGAAGAGGGAGTCGGGAGGAGGGGGCTTGGCACTCAAATCCATACTCCAAAGAGGCTGGTTCGTCTGCCCATAGTAGAGCTTGTCCTGTCTGGTTGACAACCTTTTGCTCATGAAGCCTAGCCAGTTCATTCCCTTGGTCGGCATGCTTGCGGTCTTCGTGGGGTGAGCCGACAAGGGCGGGTTCAAGCTATTGGTGGACATCGGGGAAACCGAAGCGCCCTCCGCTATCTTTGCCTGGCATATCTTGTCCAAGAGGGCAACCAGGCGAGGGACCACCTGCCCGTAATAGGCTTCTAGATCATAGCGCACCTCGATGAAGAAACTCAATTCGCTCGTGCCCTTGTCGTAGTCAGGCCGTTGAGAGGGCTGGGCGGCATTGCCCCTCAGCAGCTTGCCCGACGAGTCGACCGAAACATGCTCGGCCACAAGGAGCCTGCTGGGAAGCATTTCCTCGTTCACGAACTTGCTCAGCAAGGCCCGCCCATCCTGCGCGTTGGCGATCTTGCTGACCGCTTGAGTCCACAAGTCATCGCCGCGTATTTCGCTCACCGTTATTTTTTTCTGTCTCAAGCGTTCGATCAACTTTGAACGAACCACCTCGGCCTCGATCGTGACGGTGAACAAGCCCAGGTCTTCATCCTTCTCGGGGCCACTGAGAACCTTCTTGGACCGGACGAAGCCATCGCTGTAAGTTAGGACCTCGTCTTTGATGAGTTCTCCATTCTTGGCAATGGTCTCGGCATCCACAAACTCTCCTATCGCTTTGCGTACAGCTTTTTGAATCGCACTCCTCTCTGCATCGTCAGGCGTATTTCCATAACCGCTAACGGTGACAGTAAGGATATCCGCACATAAAGCATCTGAAATATAAAAAGAAAGAGAGAGTAAAAAAAAATAGAGGAATTTCATTAAGTTGTCTTAGTTGGGGTTTCGGGATATTGGCTGCATTCTAACCTCTGAAAGGTTTTGCAACTGCTCTTTGGTAAATTCTTCTTTAATTTCCATGATCAAAGAATTGCTCGTTAAGATTTGTTGATGGGTGCTTCCATATGGGTCACTTCTATCTCCAGAATCACCCCTTTCTACAAGAAATTCGGGGCTTATGGTTATGCAAAATGGATCATCTTTATTAGGATTATCTCTATATACTTTAGCAATGCCCATTAGAAATCTTTTACCATCGGGAATCCATGCGGAAGGTGTCCTTTCGAAACTTGTTTGATAACCCTGTCTAACCGCGGCAAGGCGTGCTTGTAATAAGCTTCCAAATCAACGGATATTTCCCAATACATCGTGAGCTCGACTCGTTCATCATCAAGGACTTTTACAGTGTTTGGGTTATTGATTGCCTCTTTTCCACGAATCAACTTTCCATCCGCGTTAAGAGCAACAGTTTCACATTTGATCAACTTGGCTGGATCCAAATCTTCGTTGAGAACTTTTGCTAGCAAACTTTTTCCACTTTCAGCTTTATCCATCTTGCTAAGTGCCTGTGCAAACAGGCTGTTTCCGTCTATCTCCACCACCTTGATATTTACCTCCCTGAGGCGCCTGACTACTTTTGAACGAATCACTTCAGCCTGAATGGTAAGAGTGAAAAGTCCGAGATCCGCATCCTTGTCGGGACCGCTAATATCAAGGGTCTTACTAATAAACCCATCGCTGTAAGTGATGACCTCGTCCTTTATGAGTTCTCCATTTTTAGCAATGGTCTCAGCATCGACCACTTCCCCAAGTGCTTTTCGGACTGCTTTTTGAATGGCACTCTTGCGAACCCCTTCCACTGTGGAACCCAATCCCGTAACCGTCACGGTTATCAGTTCCTCAGCATAGGCACCTAAACTTGCAAGGAAGATGAACGAAAGTGAGTAGAATATTTTCATTTTTGAATCAATGTATCTGGTTGTTGTGGTAGCTTGGTTTGATTAAGTCTTACTTGATCGGGTATGCGATAGCTAACCCCATCTGGTCACCTGCTGCGGTTATCCACCAGCCCAATTCTTTTTGATCAGGCGAATGAATGATTTGCTGGGATTCACTTTTGGTGAAAGAAAGGAAGGTTTCTTTTACTCTTTTGATGGTCTCTTCATTCCCTTCCGCATCTACTTCCACAATCTCTTCGTAATGACTGGTAAAACTTTCTTTTGAGGACATTTTTTCCCCTATTAATCTGGCAACTTTTTCCTTTGCCTTGATCCGTGCATATTTCATTGAAGCAAGTAATTTTTGGGGTGTAGGTTTTGAATCCATGTAACAGATTCCAACACTAACGAGGTATTTCTTTTCTTTGACTTCAATCACATCAATGAGACCAGACATAATTTCCGAACGGGCAAGAAGAGCTGTTTCGAAAAACTTATCATTAATCTTTAACTTTTGGAACAATTCTTTATCAGCCATTAAATCAATATTAGAAAACAGACCGATTGCAAAAAAGAGGAAAAAAAAGTAAAAAAAATTCATGATTAGCCTTAGTATAATGGCAATGAGATGAATTAATAAACAATGAAATTTAAGGAAAGTGTATTACTTCTGTATATGATGAATCATATTTTTTAATCGAATCGGAAATATAAATAAAGAACAAAAATGAGTAAATTATGGGCTTAAGAGATTGGATAAATAAATAAAAATGCAGAATATCAAAAACTGAGATCGTTTAAAGTTTCTATCTTAAGTAAAATGAAAAGAACCCATTGATACTTTTTCTCTATCGTATTTACGGAAAATGCGGACAGAAGAAGTACAGGAAGTTGAACTTCGACTAACCTTACAAACTAAAAGCCGAAGAATTGAAATTATTTCACCCTCAAGAACGCTCTCTTCACCACTTCGCTGAAACTGCCCCATCTTTCGACAATTCGGGTTAGCATTTCACGATATGCCTCAGGAATCTCAGTCAATATCTCGATCGAATGATTTAATTAATTAAAAAGGTGGAAATTATTTAGGAGATCGCTCGAGTTCTGGATTCAATTATTGGGATTTTTAAATGGACCGCGGCCATCTTAAGTCTTTTCTTTGTGCCTCCTTCTATTCTGGGTTTAATAGATACTGTGAATATGTCCTTCGGAAGTCTTAATTCACTTATTCCTCTTTTGATTGGTGGACTATCTTATTTACTGGTTTCGCGTATTGTTGTGGGCAGGAAAAAACAGGGGTGGTTCAGTGCACTAGAACATGAACTGACCCACGCTTTTTTTGCTTTGCTCACTTTTCATAAGATAGCGGGATACAAACAACCGCAACCGGAGGGGGTGTAATTCATATCCTGGGTGGCAGTAACTGGCTGATTCTAATTTCACCATATTTTTCCCTACTAGCAGCTTTCTACTAATGCTTCTGTTGATAATAGTTGGAGCACATAATCAGATTACCTTAGGTTTTTTACTTGGCTTTTCAATATTCTATCATTTTGTTTTCACCAAGCATGAATTACACCGTCAGCAAACCGATCTTATTAAGGCAGGTTTTTTGTTTACCCTCCTTTTTCTTCCATGTGCAAATCTTTTCTGTTATGGAACTCTTTTTGCTTTTTCAGTAGGTAAAATTGACGGGGTAATTAATTATTTAAGCTTGGTTTATTTTACAATTACTTTTTTTTCTAAGAGCTCTTCCAATCCTTGACTGGCGTTGATTTTAGAATATTCCATCGACAATCTTTCGATCTATTCAAAGATGGATGAGGACTCTCCCTTTGCTAGATTATGAAAAATAGACCAAAACCGACTTCAAGAAAATGTAACTTAAATTAAAGTATATGAGTAATGTGATAAGGTTTAAAAATTCGATTAACAAACCCACTTTCTATCAAATTTAAAGTTCAGATTAAATAGGAGGAGCACTATTTATTGAATCCTCTTAATATTCGGTAAGAAAAATTTCGATTGGTAATTTGTAGGATCTTATTGTGTTCAATAGGCGGTTGATCTTTTTTTGATCCCGTTCTTTGTGTATTATAAGCAATATACCTGCTCTCTTCTTGGTCTGACGTGCATAATTCAGAGATTGTCCGATTGCTTCCGCCCACTTGGAGGCAAAGTCCACTTCTATAGCGTGGGTACGGGTTATTATATCACACCTGCTTCCATCCTGCATAAGTACTTCGACATGCCCGCCATGATTTCTTGCAAAGAGATCCTGATAGTATCTTTCTTTTTTCTTAGCATGAAGAAAAAAGGGTATGATCATCAGAACCAAGATTCTCATTAGCAATTCGTTTTAATATGGAAGGCAATTCGACAGTCGTTTAGATTATCCGCTCGCTTCAATATATTGTAAGCAAGTTTTAGGTCCGAATAACCTTCTTTTTTTTGTAATCGATTAAATCGATCGACCCTTGAATGTGCTTCCAATAGCAGGTTTTTGATCGGATTATTGAGGCACTTTCTGATCGAATTATGAAGCAGTTTTTCAACTTCCGGTATTTGTTTTCTCATTCTTATAGCCAAATCACTTAAATCATGGCCCTGTCTACCGAAAAGTCCAAATCTCCAAGTAAGAACATTAACCTCGTCTTTCTCAAGTTTTTCAGGGCATGAAACAATGGCATTTTCAAAGTTTTTTCTAGCCTGGAATTGATCCACAGAACATTTGCTTTTTGGAAATGTATTTTTCATAGGATTTTCTAATTATGAACCAATTTTAACATCACCTCGGTATGCCCGATCGACCAATGATCCATCCATGAGCTTGGCTCCTTCGAGAAAAAATTGGTAGATTCCGACTTCGAGTGGGTACTTGAGGTTCAAGCTTACTTGAGCTCCATCATTCTTGGATTCGTATTCCAGTTCATCCACCTCGATCGGTATTCCTGCGGTCGTAGAAATTCCATATGCTTCAATATTTTTAATTGCCATTGATTCCCATTGCACTCCCGGAGGAAGTCTGAATTGAATTCTACTCTGGCCTTCTCTAGTGGTATCCATTTGGTGAAGTGCGATGGGTTTTCTGAATATTCCTCTGGCTTCGTAGTTTGTGTCAAGGTGAGTTTCATTCCCTGATGCATCGGGGCAATTTTTTACACTTAGTCTATATAATCTACCTGGAAACTGAGTACCGACTAAAGAAACCTTAACTAAAGAGGAATTCCCCCTTACCTCGCTCATGACAGCCCCCACTTTCATTTCTTTGTTTCGCTTAAGATCGAGAACGGTTATTTGAGAAAAGGAATCAAATTTTTGGTGATCGAGAATTTCTGATAACTCAATTATTAGAATGTTCCCAGATCCACGGACTTTTCTGATGAAAGGCGGGGATCGGTCAAGTGGTCCATCATAAGTAAATTTTGAGGTTTGTTCATCCATGTAATTGGGCGGATTCATTCGATCTCCAAGAGAATGAATTTTAACTTGATATTCCTTCCTAGGTTGAACCGGAGTGGTAATTAACCGAACCGAGGAAAAAGATCCTTTTCCAAGGGATGGATCATCAAATTCTTTAAAGGGAACTACATGCTTGATGGTCAAGCCTCCATCAATCCCGTAATTTTTGGGATCGAGTGAAGTAATAGGATCAAGGCATTCATCAAAGTGTAAGATTACTTCAGATTGATTTTCTCCGTTTACTACAGATATCAGGTCAGGGGAAAAGGTGTCCAGATAGCGAAACTCAACTTTATCATTTAATTGATTTCTAAATTCTGAGTCGTCTTCCAAGCCATTTACTTCAAGTAAATAAGAACCATTATGAACGAGGGTCTCTTCAAACTTTAAAGTTACTTCCTTGAAGCTTTCCTCATCCAGTATCGCGTCTATTAACCTAAAGTTTGAGAGTCTGAATGTGGACGGTCGAATGGCGGACCTTCTGGAGACAGCCTCATTGAACCTAACAATTAAGGAATGAGGAGGTAAGGGTTCAACTTCAAGAATTTGAGGAGGGAGTAAATCTTCATACCTAAATTCTCTAATTCTTTCTGAGTCCCTTATTTCTTTTTCACTTACAAGATTTCCTGCAAGATCCGACAGTTTGTTTTTAAGCCCAAAATCTAAAAAATAATCTACCTCATCCTCTAACGGTACAGAGGAAGTTAATTGAATAAGCTTTTTATCTTTCTGGTTTACCGAGGGCACCAAAACATAGGCAGTATTACGGATTTTAAAAGATTCTTCACTTATTGTTTCAGGGGCAATTTCCTCATCAAATTTCACCCAAATTGTATGTGGGTCATTTCGCGAAGTGACTTCCATGACTTCTGGGGGAGAAGTGTCCTTGAGGAAGAAGACGGAAGAGAGGCCGATTGCGAAAATAGTTGAAAAAATTGTAGTTCCGACCCATTCCCGAGTTCTTCGAATAACTCTTTTACTTAATTTTGATATGATATTGTCATTATTTAAATGCCCCGATTTTTCTGTGGTAAAGACGGGGAGAGAGGAACCGGGCACCTTTTCGATGCCCCACAGAATAAGCAATTTCGGATTTCTTTTGGTTCCCCACAGGAAGTACGAGTCGGGCTCTAATTCAGGATCTGGCAGACAAAAAGCTCTCCTTAGGGACTTTTCATATTTGGTTGTTTCTTTTTCAGGAGAAAGAAAATCCGTCGCTGCTTTTTTGAGTGCATTGAGTTCTGGCAATGTAATCTCTTTTAGTGGACGCAAGGTTTTTGCCTGCATTTTTGTCAAATAATAGCATACAGATCTCCCCCCTTTTTCTTGAATTATTTTTGCAGGTGGCAAAAACCGCCCCATGGAATTCTTACTAGAATGAAAAATTCTTTCGACCTGGGGTTGGAGGAAATGATCAATTTTATCATGTGTTCTTAGTAAAAAATATGATTTGTCTAATTTTCTTATTATTTGAGTTTTCATTTTTATGCGGTTGCCAATGATTTTATTTTGAATTTTGGAGAGTCCAGCCAATGCGTTTCATCCATTTGTGTTCGAAGTTTCAATTTTATTTTATTCAAGTCTAAATTATGGTCTGATGAAGAATTTAGAACTTCCAGAAGCTCAAGATGCTCTCCTTTGTCCTCATCTATAGACCATCTGAGTTTCAATCGTACAGATTGTGATCCATTTTCCTCCTCCAGATTATCATCATAACACAACTGATACACTGGTTCTGGGCTACTTTTTGCATTTCTAAATGATTTTCTGCCCAGAATACAACCAATGGGAATTTCACAATCTACGATGGATTCCTTTCCGTAAACGAGTTTTCTTTTATCGAAGAGAAGATTTTTAAAGAATTCATCCAGTCCAAGGTTTTGATTAATGGTTCCCCAATAATGAGCCATTTGTTCAAGGTGGGGTTCCTCTCTCAGCGAGAAACCCCTGAGGTTTCCGTTCAGGATATCCTGATGTAAAGCAGCCCCTACAACCGCCGCAGTCTTTGCATCTGTAACACGGCCCTTTTCGGCAAATGGGTACCACTCCCCAGCCATGTAGTTTTTTAAATTGATAATTCTTTGAGGCAACAAAGGCAGTCCTTCTTCAATGCGGTCTCTTATTCTTGAAAGCTCAGATGGTTTACCAGATAAAATTACAAGATCACATGGGAATTCCCTGAAAATTTGCAGTAAATCGTCAAATAATTCTGCAAAAACATCGTCAATTACTTGTTCAAGCAAGGACCTATTAAAATGCAGGGTTTTATTGTTCGAGAATATGTTGCCGTTAGCTGTGTTACAGTCGTGTGTCTTACGATCAAGCATTTCATTTGTTATTTCGTTCAGAGAATCCAGAATTTCCCCGTTCACAAGCTCGGCAATATCAATTTCTATTTTATCATCTCCGGATCCTTTATCTCCGAGTTTGGCGAGTAAATTATTTACGACGGGTAGAAAGACTAGTCGCACAATACGGGCAACTTTAGCGGGTAGCCGGGGATCAACATCCGCAAAAACAATACTTTCGGGTTCCTCAAACATTTTGGCGATCCAATTTCTTATTTTTTGATCAAGGTTTTCAAGTGGACCGACGCTGGAGAGGATCCATTCAGGGATTAACAAATCCTCAATAATCTTTTTGACTAAAGCGTCTCCTGCAATGCTTTTACCGTCTTTATAAAGTAACTTGGCGAGCAATTTTGCGGTGGGATCATTTCTTTTAATCGCTTGGTTTGAATCATTCGCAACCAGATCATCTTTTCGATACTCAATTACTGAAAAATCGGTGGTACCTCCTCCGATATCTATATTCATGACTCGGGTTTTTTTACCGTTTCCATATAAATTTAACCATTCTTTACCAGCCCCTCCGAGTGATGTTACTTCTGAGTAAACAACAGGTAACTGAGCACACATTGCTTCATCTAAACCCCTCTCTTCAAAAGTGGGCAGAATTGAATTATCCATAGAGTTTAGGTTTATTTGTTCATTACAACTTAAGTGTGTTGTAGTGAAGATCTTTAATGCTCTTTTCCATTGGTCAAAATACTCGTTTTTTTCCAGTTTAGTCCATCCAGACGGATATAGAACCGAAACCTTTGAAAGTTTTCTTGGAAGTGTTCTTCTCTTTGCGACATTAAGATAGTTATCTGAGTTAATTTGACGATAGGCTGATTCCAAAACACTCATGGCAAACCAGCATATAGAATCTCTTCGAGGGAAATTGGGTGGTGAATTGCGGAAAGGTGCATTGGCAAGATCACTTTCCTTTGGAGTACCGTTTACATCCCAATCCTTACCCTCAGGATCCATAAAAAGCCTAAACAACCCATCCAGTTTTTCAAAGTAAAATGGTCGGTCATTTTCTTCGTTTTTTAAATTCGGTAATTGAGACCAATAACTTGAGCCTGATGTTCCAACCGTTCGGTCATCCCAGGCGTAACGCTTAGGCGAACCCATGGTGAACCGAGCGTCTTCATCTAGTGGAGCTTGTGCCAGAGCGGCTCGTGCTCCACCATTGAAATTCCCTCCACCTATTAATGCGGGAGACATTTCCACAAAAGTATTCGCAATGTATTTAAGAACTTTTCTTCTGGATGGAATATGGTCTGTGCTTTCCTCGGTTGAAGCCGAGTCCACGGTCAAGACTTTTTCTATTCCGAAAGGAGGTTCCATTTCGGAGAAATTTGATCTTTTTAAGACAAACCAAGAATCAATAATGGATAATTCATCAAATGCGATTCCAGAACCGTTGAAATTTTGGACTTTATATGAGTCTCCAGGTGGCATGAATCTAACCGGTTGAACTCGATGCCCGAATGGAATAGATTCGTGGCTTGGATGTTCTAGCAATAATGCAACCGTTCTTGTGTTCCCCAAATCAACCACCAAGTCAACTTGTACTGGATCTGCACCAGTTGATCGAATCCAGTGAATTGTAATATTTATTTCTATTTCCCGATCGTCAATATTTGGCAGGTAAGTTAGCGGAATACATCGATTGCGCCCAAAATCCTCTTCTATATTCGCTTCATCATAACTAGCATAAGGATTTTCTTTCTCTTCGGTTTTAATATCATCGCCCACTTCCTCTGAGTCAAAAAGCAATCCGTTGGAGGGAGTACCAAGATTGGTTTCAACGGCCAGTCTTAAAATGGGTCCGCCCTGTTCCCATGGCATATTTTCATACCTATACCTAATCCATGGAGTGAATGCATCCCACGGTTCCCAGGCTGCGATATTTTTTTCAACAAAAGTTGTAATTTTCTCCTTACTCCAATTATGCAGGAGCTTTGTAAGTTTGATAACTTCATACTGATGTCCAGAATTTGGGAATACCCTAATCATTAAACTATTATTTGAATTATTCATCTAATTTTTCTCCTCTTTTTTTCCAATAAATGATTCACATAGATGAATTATCTCATCGTCACCGGCTTGTTCATTTCTACCCAAGTTTTTTAATTTTGTATTTATGAACTGAGAAACTCTATTTTTTGATCCCTCAATAATTGGACTTACCGTAGAATAATTTTCTTTTTGATCAGGTGAATTAGATAAACTCTCTGTTCGGTTTTCACCCAGAAATTCATTGGACATTCGAACGGCAAGAAATCTTCTGTAATCTATCATTTTGAATTTGGATTGTTGTTTAATGATAGTACGCAACCAATCTGCGATTTCTTTCAGATTTGGTTCAATTGACCTACATAATGACTGCCAGCATAGTTTTGCATTTTCTTGGTTTTCGAAACCAATGAGTTCCCAGCATGCTCGGTCATCGTTTTTATCGATGTCCATGAGAATTTTACTTTTTTGGTTAAATTGTTTTTTGATGAATTCAATGTTCAGCTCATCCAACTTTACGGGCAAAGCATCTAACTCTTTTTCATCCACATTTAAAAGTTGTTTTAATCCTTTTTCCATGTCCTTTTTATGATCCATTGACGAACAATCAGAAGTTTTTTGTAATAACCCGCTTAGCATTCTTAAATGGTGGATCCGGTCTTTTTCCTTGGACTGCGACTTGGGTAAAAGTCCAGTCGTTGATAACAAACCTTCTAGTTTTACAGATGCATCGCTAATTTTTTTATTCCAGAATAATTTCCTGAGTTTCGAACTTTTGACCTGAAGAAATAATGAACGGAAGAAAAAGTTGATCCCTCCGTCTTTACTAACGGTCATGGACTCAAAGGATTCTTTATTCTGCTCGATTGAGAATAATCTTTTAAACTCTGGTTCCTTCCGAATGGTATCAAGCAGAGTGGGGAGAACCTTGGTCGTTTCCTCGGAAATGCTTCCTCTGGGTAGACTTGTGTCATTGATTGCAAAAATATTTGCGATATTTGGATCAGATAACGGTCCAAGCTGTTCGTATTTCCCTTGATTTTTACCGAAAATAATTGCTCGGTTTGCGGGAGATTCATTTAACATTTTAGACCACCAAGTCATTACACAATTAAGGGGTAGAGGCGATTTTTCAGTTGATTGACGAGAGCGGTTTGAATCCGTTGAACGCCACCAAGTCTGAACTCCAGTAATCAAATCCTGTGCATTTGGTTTGTCATTGTCTAAGTCCTGAAAGATTGAGACTGCATCAATTAGAAGTTTTCTTGAATAACCTTGAAAGAGAGTGGCGGTTTTACCTCTTTTGAGAATTTTGGTAAAAAACAGTTCCCAAGGAACTGAATCAGCTAAGCCAGATTCATGGTTAATTTCATTGAGGTCTATTTTAGTTGCTGAGGATGATTGCCCTCCCCTCTCCACGCCAGGGAAATCAATCAGGTCAAAGTTCTGAATGTATTCTAGAAAGGGAGAATTATTTAAGTTTTTTAAGTTCAAGGGAATGATCACTTCCTGAATCAATCCCTGAAACATTCCGAATTCGTAAGGTCTGTGGAAAAGTTGACTATTCTCGTTATTATTTCTGCCAATGAACACATTTTGGAGATCTTCCTTGGTACCAAGACTGCTTAGAATTTGATGTACTTTTCCCTCTTTTAATTTTTCATTTTCAAAAGAAGCTAGACCATTCGAAAATATAGAGAAACTATCCATATCCAAGATGCATGAAGCGGCTTCTAACGAACAAAAGATTTCTTTTCCGCTCCAGTTTTTTTCCAGTCTTTCAACATAAGTTAAAAGCTTGGCATAGAATTCATTTATAACACTTGAATTATCCCAAAGTATCTCCGCTCTGAAACTATCCAAAACTTTCTTATTACTCACAAGTGATTTACTACCAAGGATTAATTCCCTAATTATTTTCGATTCACCCTGCTCATTTATAAGAGCTCTGTAGCGTGGTAATCTCGCAAACGCCAAGTCCTCAAGAACTTGGCAGAACGATACAGCTTCCTCGTAAACTCTTTTTTGAGGAATTGAATTATTTGCGTCCGTTCTTGAGTCTATTATTTCTATACGTTCTTTAAGTTCCTGAATATTCCAAAATTGATTTGGATCTTTCTGTACACACTGTCCGTGGTAACCTCGAGCCAGGCTTAAGGTAATTTCTGTTTTACTAGAAAACCTAATGGCAACGGGAAATTCCTTGTTTTTCACAAAGAAAGCACTTTCTTCATTTGAATCACGGGTTCCTCTGGTGAATCTTGTAATGCAAGCCGATGCGTCCATTCCTCCGTTGTATGGATTGAGGACGGTTACATTTTGATCAAACGAACATGCGTCTGCTCCACGTGGTAGCGAAAAGAATGCACTTGCCCCTCCTTCCCATTGAAGTGCGGTACCCTCCCCATTTCCGCCTTTTGCCATTTCGTCAATATAGCCGGCGACCAGAGTTGACTTTCCAGTTTGTGAAGGTCCCCAAATTGCCGCTGAAGGACGGGGCATCTTTTGAGCATTTATGCTTTCGAGTTCCTGGTTTGCCTGGTAGAGTGGTTCAAGCCAGTCAGTCCTGCTTAATTCGTATTCGCTCTGTCTTTTCACTCCGTGATCCCAAAACCAATTTTTGAGTTGCCTGGAAAACTCGAGTGCGTCTGTGGTTGAGTTGTCTTTTTTCATTTTAAAATAATCTAGATGGTTATGATTGTTTTTCCCAATGATTGGGTTCGTTTAAATCCATGCTTCCTGGCGTCGAAATTACTTTCATTATGCTCGATATCCAAAGAGAGACTTTTTCTTTATTTTCACGTAATTCCGCAAAAGATTCAGGCATAAGAATGTGAGAGATTTGTTTTTGATCTTTATCATTATTGTAAATAGAGATGAAATATTGGTGCATCTTACTTCCTGATTTTGAACTCATTTTAACTTCGTGTACAAAAAGGATTTTTTTTATCAAAACTTTATTTTCACCAGGATGAAAAATCCCGATCTCGATAAGTTCATTAATCGGGATTGCCTTTTTGGAATTAACTTTTCCTCCATTTAGAAAAGTTCCGTTTGATGATTGGTCTTCAATATAAAATTTCCCATCTTCAATTTGTACGGTTAAATGATTTCGGCTTATGAAAAGTTCATCCGCCGGCAATCCCTGTTGATTTTTCAAGGAAAGTTTTATGCAAGAGGTCTTACTCCTTCCAAAAGAGAATGAATTACCTTTTAAAATAGTAATTTTCTCTCCGCTTTGAATATGTTTGAGCATAAATGGAAATCGAGCCTTTACGATATCCGCATTTTCAGGAAGAGGATTAAGAATTACTTGTAATCGTTCATCTTCGGACGAACCCGGTATCAGTGATAAGTTATAATCTTTAAATCCTTTAGATCTTATTGTAATTATATTTTCTTTATAAGCGGGTATGCGATAATCATCCTCCAGTGTTTTTTGTATTTCACTTTTATTAAGAAATATGCTGAATTCAACTTTTGGGGAAATATCAATTTTTACTCTTTTTGTTACTTCCGTTAGATTAATCATTAAGGGTACTTGGTGTCCTGATTGAACATTTAACAGAGTATTCCAGGGGGTGTATTTTTTGCTTCTTAATTGAATCTCCCATTCACCGGGGGACACTTCAAAAAATCCTTCTTTTTTTATATATGTTTCTTTTTCTCCAACTAAAAAACATAATTTTCCCATTTTTTCATTCTCAATTAAATTACCATTAACTGAAAGAATTGGATAAATCTTAATTTTTTTTTGCATTGAGTCCGGGGATTGAAAAATCTGGGGTTCGGCATTCAATCCCCTCGACTCATCTGCGGTTTCTGTTTGAGAAACTAGATTTTGTGATTTTGCACTATTCTGCTCTTCGTCCTCAACTTTTTTTAGGTATTTATTATAAGCTGAGTCCAGTCGATCTATCTTGTCCTGAAGGAGTCGAATTCTTGGTTTCGCTGATGTTGACTTTTTTTCCCTTAAGTATCTTTCCCTTTTACCATCATAGGTGTTTTTCAGTTCTTCAAGAGAAGTTCCGTCCTTGATATCAAAAAGTGCTTCCATTTACTTCTAGCTCCTAAGAATTTTTATTTTAGCGTAAAACGCTTGCAACTACCGTGAAGGGGCTTTGCCAACCGGTAATTCCCTCTACTTCAATTGAGTAATCACCTTCTGATAAATTCTCCGGATCAAAGTGAAGGTTATTGCCGTCTAGGCGTTCCACTACTTCCCTTGAACTATTCATCAGGGTCCATCTTTTAATTTCAAAATCAACTTCATTTCCAGTATTTGCTAAAGAGTATTTGTCGTCGAAACCACCAGACTCTTTTATTCTAAAACTCCATCTTCTTTCTTTTTGAGAATTAGAGACTTCTTTGATTTCGTAATTTTCCTGTCCTTTATCAATCCGTTCAAATACAATTTCTTCTTCTTTTATTAAATTCCCACCGGGTCGGTCATCATAAATGCTATCATGCCCAACCGCTCTTCCATTAGGCCAATCCCTAGGGCGTCTGGATACCCGAATTTTTCTACCGTTAGGGAGTTGAACAAATTTATTATTTTCGTTTCCCTCGCCTACGAATTTAAAATCATTGGTTTTTGAATTTACGTTTATGGAATTTGCATTATTGAGAGGGTTAGATCCAATTGGGCTGTTTTCTGGAAACCCTTTATTGAAGAACGAGTCTTGATTCCGGTTCATTCCTTTCATAGGACTTGGCGAATTTTCAAGAAACTCTTGTTTATATGCATTCTCAACAGAGTTTATGGGTGATGAAACATTCTGGCTATCCTGTTGAGGTTGACTTGGCGAATAATGAGAATTTTTACTGAAAGGTTCTTCTCCGGATGTTTCCAATCTATCGACCAAGTTAGAGGCTGATTCAATAAGATCCGTTATATCGGTCTGACCTTCAATTCCCTGATGGATAGCCTGCTTGGTATCTTTTAGGATAGCGACCGTATCAAGAAATTGATCTCTTTCTTCCGGCGAAGCGTTTTTACTCTTATTCATTAATTCGATGATTAAATCATCAATTCTTTCCAAGGTTTTTTGAGCACTTACGGAATTACTTTTAGCGAGTTGCTGCTGAATTTCTTTCAGTAAAGCTTCGAGATCTTCGTCTTGGCGTGCTAAGGAAAACCTGAGTTTTAATGCATCGTCCATCAACTCCTGTTTGTATTTTTTTCGATTCCATGGAAGTACTCCACTTAAGTTAGTGCCTGCAACTTTGGAGACATATTCGTCAATTGAATTATCAGCTTTCTCAAACTGCAATCTTGCCCTCAAAGCAGATAATTCAGACATAAGATATAGTCCTCTATGGTATCTAGTTTGTGCGATCTCAGAACTCTGGTCAGCTTTTAAATAATAACTTTCTAATTTGATACCTTCGGCTTTTAATAATTTAAAAGGTACCATGGTGTTTATTTGTCCGTAGAGGGCAGATGACATTAAGAGTAGAATGCTAATTAATAATTTATTCATTTTTTTAAATGTTGATGGTTAAACTTCATTTATTGATACGCATACTTTCTTCTTTTCTTTCACATTTATTTATTTTGTTTAGCAAACCCATTGCACTAGTTGCATTTGACAACAATTATATGTAGCAACATAATTATACTTTAATGGTTTTCGAAGCCCCCAACTATAACAGAACCCGCACTACAATGGTGCGAGGCTTACGCGACCTTGAAGATCAAAAGGTGTGGAATCGTTTTTTTGAGTCCTATTGGAAGTTAATCTATCATTCTGCCCGTAAAGCAGGATTAGAGGATGCTGATGCACAGGAAGTTGTACAGGAGACCGTTATTACAGTGACCAAAAAAATTGGAGGCTTTGACTATGATCGAAGCAAGGGATCCTTTAAGGGTTGGTTAATGCAGACAACCAAGTGGAAAGTTCTGGATCAGTTTAGAAAAATTAATCGTAATGCAAATCGGGAAAGCTTAAATGCATCTGAAAATATTGATCAAATTCCTGATGAACTCCCCGATTTGGACTCTTTCTGGAAACAAAATTGGCAAAAGGAACTTTTTGATGCTGCTTTGGAAAAAACAAAGGGCGAAGTTAATCCACTTTATTTTCAAATATATAATCGATTGGTTATAAAGGAAAAAAAAGCAAAAGAAGTGGCAAAAGAATTGGATGTTCCTGTTTCACAAGTTTACCTAGCCAAGCATCGTGTCACAGAGGCAATTAAAAAATCAATTGAGCAAATGAACCACGGTTACCAATAATATTTATAATTGATTGAATAACGACCGCCCAACTCAAAAAATGGAAGATTCGCCCCCTTTTCCATTCAAGATTCCTGTAATCGCTGATTACAAACCAATAAGGGTTATTGGAACTGGTAGCTTTGGCCAAGTTTGGATTGCTTTAGATGCGACAGGGAGTCCCTGTGCTCTCAAAATAATTCATAAAGGTAAATTCGATAACGAAGTCTTTTGGAAGGAATTTGAAGGTGTCAAGAATTACCTTCCCATTTCAAGGGGTAATATGGGCTTGGTCACAATTTTGCATGTTGGGAAAGATCCACAGGAAAATTTTTATTACTACACTATGGAGTTAGCAGATAACGCTAACGATTCAATTGGAGAGGATTGGAAAGAGTACGAAGCCTTATCGCTTTCATTGCAGATTAATCGAATTCAAATGCTTTACCCTCTCGATAAATTTGAGGAAATTGCGATTAATTTGGCTGATGGTCTTGCCCATTTGCACGAAAATGGGCTTGTTCATCGTGACATTAAACCTTCAAATGTTATTTTTATTAATGGAAAAGCTAAATTGGCGGATGTAGGCTTGGTCACAAAAGGAGTTGAGGCTTCTACATTCATTGGAACCGCAGGGTACATCCCACCTGAGGGACCTGGTATGCCTGCAGCTGATGTTTATGCCTTGGGCAAGACATTTTATGAACTTTTAACCGGAAAAGGCATACAAGATTTTCCGGAATTACCAACCATGATATCAGACGGGAGCAAAACAAAATCATTTGCAACTTATAATCTCATAGTGGCAAAGTCCTGTGAACCAAACTACTTGGAAAGGATTCAGGATGGTTCGGAATTATTAAACTCCCTGAAAAATATAAACAAATTAAAAGATAATCGAAAAAATGAACCCCGCTCTCGATTTCCTTTACTGAAGACCTTGATTTTTCTTTTCTTTGCTGCTCTTCTCATTTTCTATTATGATCGAGAGTTCAATGATTCAAAAATTATAGCCTCGCTTAATGAATTTCAGGAAATGTACTCAGAACAGATCCTTAATTCCGAACCTGAAGAAACAATCCGGGAAGAAAACGACTCAAAGGAGGTTCGATCAGAAATATCAATTTCCAACAATTCAAACAATACCGTTGCTGAATTCTTCCTTCCCAAAACTCCCTTTCAACC
>Ga0209632_10002596_pt1 | contig 17189 bp, 16 predicted proteins | sample COG_10_FD_184754 | JGI IMG/M metagenome (GOLD analysis project Ga0209632, IMG submission 184754) | Pelagic Microbial community sample from North Sea - COGITO 998_met_10 (SPAdes) (version 2) | ecosystem: Environmental > Aquatic > Marine > Neritic zone/Coastal water | place: Helgoland, sampling... | reverse complement strand
GCACTCCAATTCGAGTGGGCATGGAAATTCTACTCGCGAAAATTACCCTCAGCCATGAAACCAATAAATCGCCGGAAGATGGCGCTGGACACGTTGCTCGCGCTTGAGCGCCCCACAAGCAAAGCCATCGCGTATAGTGAATGGACTGAACCACCGGTTGTGTTATGGGAGTAGTGTGATTTACACATTTGAAAACAAACAAAAAACACAACAACGGTAGAATCAAAAAAATCTCTGGAATATATATAATATGCCAACGAAGAGACATCGTTGTCCCAACGGAACGCGTAAGAATAGACGCACACAAAAATGCGAATCTGTTTTAGAGAACACATGCGCCATATGTTTAGATAGGATAACGTCTGGACATATTAAGACAAAATGTAAACATCTTTTTCATAAAGGGTGTTTAATTGGATGGTGTAAGAGCAAGCGAGAACAACCAACATGTCCAATATGTCGTTCAGATATAAGAGAAACGTGTAAAAAAATAATGCCATTTGATAGTCATGAAGTATTTCGATATACACAACTATATGGTGATGACCAAACAAGAAAAAAATACTCAATTGAACAACTTGACAAAATTATTCATAATCCAAAATTCGATGTAAATGTGAAACATGATCCGTGGAACCGCAGTATATTGTATGAACTAACACATAGCTTTCTTTGTAATAGTTCTTTTAAACCATATGTGGAATTTTTATTAAAACACAAAGATATTATAGTCAGTAATGAATTAGTACAATCACTTATAGCTACAAAAAATACGAATATGCTGATGTTATTTAAGAAACATAAAAAAATACCAAAAGCTCTCAAGAGTCTTCTGTAAATATAAAAAAATATATTGTATAATTATATGCCCAACGAGAAGAATGGTAACCCTAGCAAGAAAAGAAAAAAATCAGGGTTGGGAACACAACGTAAATCTAAACCAGCCTCCGACAAAGTAAGAGAAAAAAGGAATAAGTGGGCTAAAGATAAACGGAAACGGGAGCGTGAGCGTGAAATGGGTAGTAGTATTAAATGGGGATCCAACCAAATAGACGTATATACACCACGGTCGTCATGTAGTTCTCGTTCAGTTTCAGAATCAGGTTCAGATTCAGGTTCAGAACACGAATCCGAATATACCAAAGCATGTAACATAAATGAGGAGGAACTTACGAGACCGTATTGGAAACCCCCATCCGGTGAAGAACTACGAAAGGAAATAGACCAACTGAACGAGGAGACCGATGGCACATGGGTACGGGTCCTGAAACGGAAGAGGAACGGCGGTGGAACCAAAAAACGACGAATGACTAAAAAACACAAAAAATCCACACGTATAACACGAAAACGTCATAACAAAAAAAGATAATATGGCTTATTGAATTTAATAATATTGTAGAAATATTATTATTAAATTATAAATGTTGTAAATCCAACACAGTAGGACATCAAATCTAAAACATCGAACCAAATGAGCCACCAAGTGCTTCGTTCGCTGCCATTAGATCATTCTCTTGTGGGATATGAACATTTTGAGGAGTATTTGTGTTTCCAACAAGGGGATTAGAACCGCCCCCATGCATAGAATTATAGTTGACCTGGTTTGGTTCATTCTTTTTAGTTAAACGCTCAGGTGTTGGCATCGAGATATGAGAAGGTTTCTGCTCTTTTTTGTTATCAGGCTCTTCTTCTGCCTCACCGTTGATAGCAACCATTAAACGCTCAAAAATAATGTTGCCCTTCTCTCCAAGCTTAGTATGGAGACTCATCGTGATAACCAAAAATGACATGACAATAGATGTCATAATAAATGGTTCATATGGCTTTTCGCTATATGTTGGCACGAAAGTCACAAGTCGATTGACAAAGAACATGCCTACAAAAAGTGTTATCATTTGAGCAACAATTTCGAGCGCTAACTCGAAAGATCCCTTCGTCTCGTCAACCTCTGGAATAAATCTGCGCACAAATTTATTGAGCAATACAACTGGAATTACACATAAAACCGCATATTGAATTATATTTAAAACTTCACACTTTGTGTCATCGTCGAATTTGAACACATGTCCCATAAACGTGTCCTTTTTATTATTGTTTGAACCAGCGTTTTCTAATTGGTCCATATATGTTTTACCTTGAGAAATTAAATTTCATGAAATCGACCATCCCACATTACTCATATTTATTGTCCCTAAATACTCAGGTATATTCACCACAAAACAAAATTGATATAATAACTATTATTATCGTATCCATATACAAAATAACAATATGGTATTCACATGCACCGACCCATATGAAACAAGCACTCTCGTTACCGATGAACAACGCAGAGATATGTCGTCTCATTTTTCCACATACCCATTCGACCTGAGCGATTTTCAAAAATACGCCCTCACCAGTATCGTAAAAGGCGACCATGTTCTAGTAACCGCTCACACAGGTTCCGGCAAGACTTTGCCAGCTGAATTTGCTATAAAGCTATTCTGCTCACAGGGAAAAAAAGTCATATATACAAGCCCGATCAAAGCCCTATCCAATCAAAAGTTTGATGAATTCAGAAAACAATTCCCAGACATATCGGTCGGTATCATCACAGGTGATATAAAATTTAATCCAGAGGCAGACATCATAATAATGACGACAGAAATTCTCAGAAACAACCTATATCAACGGAACCAAAATATAGAACCCACTAACCTTCACTTTGAAATAAATATTGAGACCGAACTCGCATGCGTCATTTTCGATGAGGTCCATTACATAAATGATGCCGACAGGGGAAAAGTTTGGGAAGAAAGCATAATGATGCTCCCAGAACACGTCCAACTGGTAATGCTATCAGCGACCATCGACCGCGCCGACGTATTCGCAAAGTGGTGTGAAGACAGATATATCGAATCCAATAAAAATGTATGGCTCGCCCCCACCAACCACCGAGTCGTACCATTAACACATTACAATTATATTGTGACACCAGACGGATTCTATAAACATGAGAAAAATAAAGAGATACAAAAGACTGTCAGGGATTACTGTGGAGATTTTCATGTTATCCGCACAAGTTCAGGCGTATTTGTAGACGAAACCGCAAACAAAACAAATAAAATTCTTCAAATGATATTTCAACACAGAGTACGTGTTACAAACGAATTCGTTATAGAAAGCGTCCTAGGGTTTCTAAAACAACGGGATATGCTTCCCGCAATATTCTTCGTATTTTCACGCAAAAATGTAGAAAGATTCGCCAAAAATATCAGTATATCACTTTTCCCACATGATTCGAAAATTCCCAGCATCGTTGAACACGAATGTGGGAAAATTCTAAGAAAACTCCCAAACCATAGCGAATACACGTGTCTTCCAGAATACCATTTTATCATATCATGTTTAAAAAAAGGAATCGCCGTACACCACAGCGGAATCGTACCCGTGTTTAGAGAAATGATAGAGATACTTTTTGCAAAAGGATTCATACGTGCTCTCTTTGCTACAGAAACATTTGCCGTAGGAATCAATATGCCAACAAAAACCGTGGTTTTCACAGCTCTACACAAATATTCCGACGGAGGAACACGCTTTATTCATAGTCACGAATATACACAAATGGCTGGACGCGCTGGACGTCGCGGAATAGACACAGTAGGAAATGTCATACACCTTAATAATTTAATGTGGGGAGAACATTATCCAGATGTATCTACATATAAAGACATCGTCGGTGGAACCCCTCAAAAATTAACATCGAAATTCACAATTAATTTTGATATTATACTCAATATGGTAGATATGGGACTAAAATATACCGACTTGGAAAATTATTCAAACAAAAGCATGCTACGCGGCGACCTCAATCGTATGCTCTCGGGAATCAACACAGAAATAACAACTCTTCGCGAAACTGTCAAAAACAGTTCTAATGGTATCCCATCAACCGACATGGAACAAATAGAACAATATGTCCAACTTGAACAGTCCTTAACCACAGTAACAGGAAATAAACGAAAAAAAATACTCAAAACACTCACAGAAATAGGAAAAAATAATACAAAATTTAAAGAAAATAAACAAATATTCGACTCACTCGCTAAACAAAAAGATGAACTAACATCACGTGAACGCTCACGCGACGACATCATGGGATATTTTAGCGGAACAATTAACGTGAAATTTAATTATCTCGTTGCCAACGGCTATATAAGTATAGATAACAACGAACCTTCCGTAACAAATACAGGTCGTATGACTATGCTCGTCCGTGAGGGACCAGGACTAGCTATGGGACGCATGATTAACGATCCCACATTTCATGAAATGACACCAATCGAAATGGCAGGTTTCATCAGCTGTTTCACAAATATCCGCGTCAGCGATGACACACGCTCCGGACCACCCACATGCGGTGGATCCATTACAAAACCACTGTCCTCGGCAATCACACGACTACAAGATATTATGACCGAAAATATGAAAGGACAAATGGAATTAGGTATTCACGATATAATCGAAGACCCTGATGTCGAACTCCATTATGACATCATAGAAGAAATAATTAGCTGGTCTTCATGCGACGACGAATCAACATGTATAACTATTTTGAATATACTTAAGGAAGAAAAGGGAATCACAACAGGTGAATTCATAAAGGCAATACTCAAAATAGTCAACATCGTCCTTGAACTACAAAACGCATGCGAACTCATCGCACGAATTGACATCAGTCACAAACTATCACAGATACCCGCCATGATGACAAAGTATATCGCAACGTCTCAGTCTCTATACGTATAGGTGCCGTCGTCATCAACAAACATATATATGTATATGCGTAAAACTTATTAAATATACATTATATAGTATAATATATACAATTCATGACAAAATTAATTGAATACCTCGAAATTGCAAAAAAATGCAACTATATTCGCCCAGATAAATCATTCGACCAATGGACCGATGTAGATTATTATTTCGACTCTTTTTATATCACATTAAATACCGTAACACAGTCACACGCACTCGTCATCATGTGCAATCAAAATACATTCACTTCCACATACTTTAAACGGATGGCGAAGGAGTATATAGCACGTTTCTCGTAAAACACATCATACCATATAATATAATATTTTTTCATATTATATGGATCTTACAACCAGACAACTACTATTCACATTCACATGCATACCAATTCGATTCTCTTTTGCATACATCGCATACGTAATATCACCCAGTTTTCTACCACTCGTCGGCATAGGAGCTACCGCTATCGGATTATCTATGATGTACCTATACTTTACAAACGGGAGACTAAACGCACCCGAAGGCGGTGGCGATACATGGTGGAAAAACCTTCGACCGCTTCACGGAACCATATTCCTCTGTGCGGCTGTGTTTGCTTTCAATCACAACAAATACACATTCGTCCCATTACTAATAGACCCAATCGTGGGACTAATAGCATTCATACACAAACACAGACTTCTATTTTGAACGCGTTTGCTTCTTGCGGGCTTTTCTACTTTTATTACCTTTTCTACTTTTATTACCCTTTTGACCTTTTCCTCGCTGTTGTAGCTTCTTCGTTTTACCCTTAGGTTTTCTGGTTTTGCCATTCACACTTTTTATTGCCTTTTTCCCACCAAGCGTTGATGGATGTGTCCATCTACGTTCACCCGTTACCGAATTAAAATAATACCAATTATTTTTCGTTTTGGACCAATATGCTCTCCATGTTGAACCGGCTGGTATAGTTGGTGGTGGTGCTGGTGCTGATGGTGGTGCCGGTGTTGATGCTGATGGTGGTGCTGGTACTGATGCTGATGGAGGTGTCCAGCTACGTTCACCCGTTACCGAATTAAAATAATACCAATTATTTTTCGTTTTGGACCAATATGCTCTCCATGTTGAACCGGCTGGTATAGTTGGTGGTGGTGCTGGTGCTGATGGTGGTGCTGGTACTGATGCTGATAATGATGCTGATGGTGGTGCTGGTACTGATGCGGATGATGATGATACTGATGGCATCTTCACACCAACCGTTGGGTCGGTCCAACTTGTTTCACCAGTATTGATATTTCTCCAATAAATTTTACCCGATTTTCTCGATGTTTGTTGAACCCAACCAGGTGGTAGTCCTCCTTCTACTGATGTACTCATCGGCACAGGAGGAGGTATGTCCGTGTTTACACTCTTTCTGTATAGTTTCATTTCTTCTTCTCTCGCTTTAACATTTTTTGGATTTTGTTGTTCTCTTTCAAATGCACGTTTTATCTCTACATCCTCCATAAATTTTTTCGTAGCATCAAACTCACGCTGTGCGGCTTCTTGTTCTTCATATTCTTTTTGATCTTCACTATTCCAACAATAATCATCACCGTAATCATCACCGTAATTATTATAACCATCAAAACCATAACCCTCTTCTTCTGCTTCTTCATACGTCTTGAGTCCCTTCATGATTTTTTTAATCTCCAGTTCTTCTATTTCATGCGGTTTTAGCTCATTTTTCTCAACAAGACCATCGTATATCTCTGCAGCCTTTTCAGCAATATTTTTTTGAAGTTCAGTCGAATCCCCAGGCGATATAAATTGTAGTTGATCAAGTGTTAGTCGCCTACCGTTTACTCCTAATCCTCTTTCGTCCGACCGTTTTCTCAGCGCTATTATATCCAAATGCTGTTTTATCTCTCTTAAAACCTTATCCTTATGACCTAAATATCGATTGTTGGCGTAATATTCATCTATTGTTTCCGGCTCTTTAATCTTCAAGTATTTAACATTTTTATCTTGTTCTTCGTATTGTTGCTTTTTAAACGCCCACCATGATTTACTCATATATAATACATCAATATTAAATTAATAATTACTAAAACCCTCACCTATTTTCGAACAACATCGTAATTATTGACAAACCATCGAATACTCTCACCAACCCCTATATCAAATGGCATGAACGCAAATTCACCAATACGCTCCATCAACTTATTATTGCAAGCCGTTTTTCGGAACTGTCCGTCTGGACCCTCGCCAGTAATATTCAACATATGTTCGTAGTCAAACGCCTTGGCTATATGAGCAGCCGCGTCCCCTATACTTACCTCAGAATCCTCCGGTGGGGACAATATAATAGGTTCCGTCTCGTCATACTTCTCAAGAACCCATAAAATAAGACGCGCCAAATCATCCGAATATATAAACTGTCGTAACGGACGACCCGTCCCAGAAATGTCAAATGATACCCCATCTCTCTTCGCGTTGAAACACTTATGAATCAACGAAGGAATCACATGCCCGTCCGTGAGACTGTAGTTATCACACGGTCCATATACATTTGTTGGAATCACACACACAAAGTTTGACCCATACTGCTCCCGATAGGCACGACACTGAACCTCCGCAAGGCGTTTGGCATACGCATACGCGTCATTTGACGCATGTGGAGGTCCGTCGTGTAACATAGTCTCATCGATGGGATACTTGGTTTTGTCTGGAAATATACACGTCGATAAACACATAACACACTTTTCAACACCAAATTTATGACACATCTGTAATACAACAGAATTCATCATAATATTATCTTCCAACATCTGAACCTTCTCATTCATATTTTTGAACAAACCACCAACACGGGCAGCCAGATGGATAACATGTGTAGGTTTTATCCGTTCAAACATAGCACACGTCTCTTCGCGATTCGTCAAGTCACAAACACCAGATGATACAGGTATTATAGTAATATGCTCATATTCCTTATTACGCACAACACGCTGAATAGCACTTCCAACCAATCCAGATGAACCGGTCACAAGAATATTTATATTGCGAATTTCACTTCCCATTCTACACAACGATAATACATAATGAACAACATATTTAAATTGTTTCCCAATAAAAATATGTAATTTTAAAGTAACTCACATGTTCTATTTCAACCCAGATTCAATACCACCAACCATCCCCACACGAATCTTCTTTCGTGCACTGTCTTCTTCCATAAACATGAAAATCCTGAACACGCCCGACGAATACTCTTTCATCATAACTGTATGCGTCATACGCGAAGTCATATTGAGCTCAGGTAAATAAACCATATATTGAAACAATCCATCCGAACGCTCCGTGCGACCAAACATCACACCATCATACTCCCGTTCTGTCACAGTCGGATCGGTAACACACATCTTCAGTAAGTTACAGTCATTCTGAACCCGATTAATCGCACGCATATCCGTATTGATAGCATCCATACGCTCAAACGTCGTCCACCTATCATAAAACGCCAAAGCACCCTCACTCATGTTTGCAAGGAAATTATTCTTTTGAAACGCAATCTGATTGAGCAGATCCACCAATCGACGGATAGGTGATGTAATATGAACATAACATTCCAAATTCAAAATATTATGTTCCGTTCGAACCCGATGAACATACTCTCCCTGATAATTATTCCAATTATCAAGATACGAATACACATCAGCAGAGAGCGTATCCGGAATTTTTACACGTTCATGGAAATTAGTAGACCTGTATATACCATTATTGTCCTGCGCACTCAAATTCTTCGCACATTCAAAATTCATAAGCAACATAAGATACTCAACAACGTCCCGTGGTCCACGCAAAGCATGCGAACCGCGACGGAAATCGGGACGTGATCTCGATATAATACTACACGCACCAACGACACCATTATACACATTATCACGCAATACCCGCGGAGAATCATACTCATAGTTCTTCGAAACCGAAATAAGAACATTAGCAAACCGCACGTCGATTATACCAGAATCATTCACAACCAAATCCATCGCCAAAGCAAATCGCTGCTTATTTTCATGAAGACTACATAACGAATCCCCGAGAATAGTCGGTAACATCGTCCGTCGGCGGTCAGGCAGGTAAATCGTAGCCACACGGTCAGCAAACACATCCCATAATTCAAGCTCATCAAGCCATAACGAAACATTCGCTATGTAAATAGATACAATAAAATACCCGTCGTATCGCTTAAATCCAAACCCATCGTCGAAATCAGTCGCACCACGCGGATCAACCGTAATCACATGTTCCGTCTCACGATTCTCTATACGAGGATTTTTACGCATTATTTCCATAACCATACCACCTACATCAGGTGAACTCTTAATCACCGTATGCACATGCTTCGAAAACGCAGTAGTCGAAACATCCAACCCTTTACAATAAAGTATATACTCGTAATAACTTGTAATATTATTCACCCCACCAATATTCTGAACCAGCGTACCACAAGGATGCTTCGAACTCCAGTGATGGAATTTAAATGTAACATAAAGATTATGAGCAACCTTGGAGAATACATTCTGCTTCGATTCATACGCAACGAGAAATGCCGGCAACCGACGGTCATCCGGCAAACACTTATAATAATGCTTATTGCGATTCGTGGGATGAGCCCCATAGCGATTCCCACCAACCATTATAAGAATACCAGGCAAATTAGGTGCTTCGCGCACAGGCGAACAAACAATCGATGTCATATGCGACTCCACATCACGTGTGAAAATGTCACCATCAAATAACTTAAGTTCATGCGGATGGAAATCCATCGGCGATTCAATATCAGCCAGACTATCCGCCGACCGGAGCCGCCAATCTTTCGCATCACGATCAGCAATCGATATTCTAATCGATTTTTCCATTATCAATTCCATATGTATTATATTACAAACAAGAGTAACAAAATTTATATCAATTTTGTTACAAACATTCAACCAACCAACCCCACCAAATTGACATAAAACAAAGAACACGAAAAAATACACCCTTGAATATACACCCTTTTAGACATTTTACACACGGCAACCAAACCTAACCAATATACTCGTACATATAGAATAAAATCACAACATAGTATACCGAATGGAGGAATTAGAAAATGAATTCACCGAATTAGTAAAAGATTACGCCGAATTAGTAAAGAGGTGGGACGAGATAAAAATAGACACAGCGGACGACAAAAATGAAAAGGTTGAGAAATTACATACGGATGTGGAAAAATTTGTTAAAGCCAGTGCATTATTTAAACCCACATTCAAGGACATATACGACCCATCTGTAGAACTCGACAGTATTGTGAGCCGACATTCCGTATTGATCAAACAAGCTGAAACCTTAGGTCACACTATACTTGACTATTTGAATCCATCCCAAACGGGATATAACAGTTCACAGTCACCACCTGGTTCACCGTCACCACCTGGTTCACCGTCACCAGGGGGCGGTGCTAAAAACAAGAAAAATGTGAAGAAAACAAAAAATGTGAAGAAACAAAGAACACGAAAAAGAGGAAGGAAACGAAAATTTGTGAAGAACACAAAAACGATGAAGGAAACGAAAAAGAGGAAGGAAACGAAAAAGAGGAAGAAGATATTATCAAAAAGATACTAAGGTGACATGATTCGGTGGTGAGTAGTGTTATATTACAATAAAAACAATACGAATTGTTTTTATTTTTATTTTTATTTTTCAAAATCCCAAACACAACACACATCTACTCAAAATACTCATCCGTCGCAATATTATACCCATACTCCTCCAACACCCTACCCACCCGCCGGGGATGCAACACCGCGGCAATCAACTCCTCCGCAAGCGGCTGCATCTGTTTCCGCATCGCTGGTATGTCGTAAGCATCGAATATCCCCCCAAGATTTTGGGATAAATACTCCCAGTTTATCTTATCTGGATTTTTTTCCAGTAGATGAATCGCCGCAGGATTTTTGGATAAATACTCCCAGTTTATCTTATCTGGATTTTTTTCCAGTAGATGAATCGCCGCAGGATTACTGGATAAATAGTACCAGTTTATCTTATCTGGATTTTTTTCCAGTAGATGAATCGCCGCAGGATTTTGGGATAAACCACCCCACACTATCTTATCTGGATTTTTTTCCAATATGTGAATCGCCGCAGGATTTTGGGATAAATCATACCAGTCTATCTTAGCTGGATTTTTTTCCAATATGTGAATCGCAGCAGGATTACTGGATAAATCATACCAGTCTATCTTATCCAGGTTTTTTTCCAGTAGACGAATCGCAGCAGGATTACTGGATAAATCATACCAGTTTATCTTATCTGGATTTTTTTCCAGTAGATGAATCGCCGCAGGATTACTGGATAAACTGCGCCAGTTTATCTTATCGGGGTTTTTTTCCAGTAGATGAATCGCCGCAGGATTTTCGGATAACTGTCCCCAGTCTATCTTATCCAGGTTTTTTTCCAGTAGATGAATCACCGCAGGATTACAGGATAAATAGTACCATTTTATCTTATCGAGGTTTTTTTCCAGTATATGAATCACACCAGGATTTTTGGATAACTCGTACCAGCTTATTTTTTTCTCATCAATCCAGTCCAATAATTTATATTTCGGTTTGACAAATGGTTTTCGTATGTTCGTTTTATGCTTTTTTGTCATCAAGTGTATGTGAAACGCCCACTTTTTATTCGTGTTGTACTCACATAGTCCGCATTCGAAATCGTGTTTAGGTTTGATCGTTACTCCCATATTGTATCTTTATATGTCCGGTTACAATCTCCAACGCGAATTCAATTTTGCAATACATAGCTATTTGACAAAAAACATGTATAACCTGTTTTTATTTTTATTTTTATTTTTCAAAATCCCAAACACAACACACATCTATTCGAAATACTCCTCCGTCACAATATTATACCCATACTCCTCCAGCACCCTACCCACCCTCTTGGGATGGAACACAGCGGCAATCAACTTCTCCGCCAGCGGCTGCATATGTTTCCGCATCGCGGGCTTGTCGAGCCCGACTATCGCATGATTTTCTTCCGTCTTTCACCTCTTCAAGTATAAAAACAGAAGAGAAAAAAGTAAGACCATCGTAAGTGAAATTCCTACTATTGATTTTATGCTTTTTTTATTTTTTATGTCGTTAAAATCGGCGTTTGAAATGTAAAAAGGTGTAAAAGTATAAAAGTATAAAAGTATAAAAGTATAAAAGTATAAAAGTATAAAAGTTTATCAAATCGTCCAAACACGGATAGATTTATCCCTACTCCCAGAATACATTTTGTTCTCGTTAAAAGTGAGACATTTCACACTATTAGTATGCCCTCTTAAAGTCGCGACCAACTCGTAAGTTTCTATGTTCCAAATGCGGATAGTATTATCCCCACTCCCAGAATACAATTTGTTCTCGTGAAGAGTGAGACAATTCACATAATTAGTATGCCCTATCAAAATCGCTATTTGTTCGTGAGTTTCTGTGTTCCAAATGCGGATAGTATAATCCCCACTCCCAGAATACAATTTATTCTCGTGAAGAGTGAGACAATTCACACAATTAGTATGCCCTCTCAAAGTCGCGACCAATTCGTAAGTTTCTGTATTCCAAATGTGAATCACACCATCATCACCCCCAGAATACAATTTGTTCTCGTGAAGAGTGAGACAATTCACATAATCATAATCAGCATGCCCTCTCAAAGTCGCTATTTCTTCGTGAGTTTCTGTGTTCCAAATGTGAATCACACCATTACCCCCAGAATATAATTTGTTCTCGTGAAGAGTGAGACAATTCACACAATCAGTATGCCCTATCAAAGTCGCGACCAATTCGTAAGTTTCTGTATTCCAAACACGGATAGTTTTATCCAAACTCCCAGAATACAATTTGTTCTCGTGAAGAGTAAGACAATTCACCCATTTAGTATGCCCTCTCAAAGTCGCGACCAATTCGTAAGTTTCTGTATTCCAAACACGGATAGTTTTATCCAAACTCCCAGAATACAATTTGTTCTCGTGAAGAGTGAGACAATTCACAACTTCTGTATGCCCTTCCAAAGTCGCTATTTCTGTGTATTTCGGTGTTTTAAGAAACTCTCCAAACATGCTTTTAATATGCTTCGGTATAGTAAAAATTATTTATACAAACATCATATCGATTATATAATCTTTCAATTTTGTAAAGTTATCTAATACACAATTACACATCATCGCCAACACATAATCCAATACCATTACTCGTCACAAATTCTGTTATGTCCATAGAATGAGCACGACGCAACGTCTCGAGACTGTTATAACTATTGCTATTATAAATATATACACCCTTACCAATCGATGAAATAGGATTACCAACCGATGAAATAGGATTACCAACCGATGAAATAGGATTACCAATCAATAAATGAGCCTTACGACAATTTATAGCAGCACGAAGGGTATTAAATCGAACCCGATTGTAAATATACGTATTCGTACTCCTCCAGCACACGCCCCACCCGCAGGGGATGGAACACCGCGGCAATCAACTCCTCCGCAAGCGGATGGAAAATAGCGGATTGTTCTTATCAATAAAATATTCACCTATTCCATATGTCTATTAAGAAGCATATAGTTGACGCCATGAAAAAACTATATGACAAGCGACTCATCAGCACGCGCGACGGCAATGTCAGCTTCAAACCGAAGAACGAAAACCACTTTTACATATCCGCCGGGTCCATCAAAAAAAATGAAATAAACGAAGACCAAATACTCCGTGTAAACTTTGATCCGAATATACTCAACCCGCAATATGAACATTCTAATAAAGACGAACCGAAAAGGGAATATCGCATCCCCACACAGGACAGAATAACATTCAATCACACATACAAATACCAGCCGTCGCGCGAAGTACGCATACACTCATTCCTCCAGACCCATGCGACCAACTTTGACAAAGACACATTTGTAGTACACGCTCACCCACCAAATATCACAGCATTCATCGGCACCGAAAAAAGTAACGAATTGAACAACATAAAAAAAATATTCCCCGAAATAAACGTGGGGAAAATAGGTAAAAATGTCAAATACCATCACGCAGGATCTATCAACCTAGCAAGCGACTGCTTCTGGCGTCTAAAAGACCATGATATTGTGGGACTCGAACGACATGGTTCTCTATCAATCGGTGATGATATTGATACTATATTCGAGAACTTAGAAACACTCGAGTACTATATAGATGTAGAGATTAAGTCAAAAAATCTCTCACCTAAATTAGAACCACCCTCTTAAGAGATATTTTGTTTTTGTTTTTGTTATTGTTATTGTTTTTGTTATTGTTATTGTTATTGTTTTTTTTGTTTTTTTTTGTTGTTTCGAAGAATGTATATATTTAGGAAAATTATGTATAACTATTCGAAAGAGCATTACTTATATGATGCCGAAGTGATGCCGTTATACTGCTACTATTCACATTATCCGCACCTGTATCATCATATAAAATCGAATCAAGTGATGTGTGACATACATACACAGTAGGACCAGCAACAAAACTCAAACGACTTACCCCATCTCCCATATCATGTGGAACATCCGACAACACAATCGGCAAAGTAGTAGCCTTCTCCATAAACCGCCCACTCACTATCGATTTAAAATACGGAATACCATCCACGAAATCTCTCGATCCAGAAATTCGCACACCCGCCTCGGGGAAAATGAACATATATGTACCCGTAGCATAAATATAGTAATCAGAATCAGGAGTGTAGAAGCTATCCAAATACCGATCACATGGGAAATAAAGAGGGTCCGCATAGAGATTAGAACCTATAAATGTTTGGGAAATTGGAAAACATTTGGAAATCATCGTCTCATATTCCTGAGGAATACCGCAAGCATCCCGAATAATCATAGAAAGCACCGAAGCATCACGTTGCTTCATATAGTGATGGACATCATCATCATCACCACTAAACTCAACGGAATCCAACCCAGGATCCGGAACTTCCTTATAGTAAATGTCACGCAACATAACATTATTCTCAGCAAGAGGAAGAACAGAACTTGACGAAACACGTGTCGTGGAAACAACAGGACTTAATGATTTATCTCTTCTTGAAAACATATCTTATAAATTATTTATACAAACATCATATCGATTATATAACCTTTCAATTTTGCAAAGTTATCTAATACACAATTACACATCATCGCCAACACATAATCCAATATCATTACTCGTCACAAATTCTGTTATGTCCATAGAATGAGCACGACGCAACGTCTCGAGACTGTTATAACTGTTACTATTATAAATATATACACCCTTACCAACCGATGAAGTAGGATTACCAATCAATAAATGAGCCTTACGACAATTTATAGCAGCACGAAGGGTATTAAATCGAACCCGATTGTAAATATACGTATTCGTACGCCGGCAATAAAGAACCCCATGCTGGGTCACTTCGACAATGTCACTACTCTTACTCGGACTAGTCGGTGGAGACTCTTGTTCTTGTGACCGAAACGGTGTGAGAGGAGGAATCGCATCAAACTCAACATCAACCATATCAAACTGTACCGACTCTTCAGTTATACAATCAACACAACAATCACCTGAACCAACACCCATATTTATAACACACTCGAGACACATCGGGTGTCCACAATTAAGCATCGCGAACGGATTCTGGTTGAAATCGCATTCGCATTTAGGACAGCATAACCCTGCCGAAATTGTATTCAAATATTCACCACATGTTTTTCGATTGTGACCAGGCTTGTGGCAATAGGCACAGGGCATGGCGATACATATTCAACATATTTTATATCTAAACTTTCGATGTAAATATGTGAAAAAACAGATGTTTACTTATCCTTCTAGTGTTCTAGTGAATATCATGAAAAAACTTCATCATGCCACCACCCGTCACACATAGTGACCCAGCAATCTACCAGGACATATTACATATCATACACTAGAAGACTAGAAAATTCACTTTTGAGAAATAACATCACCCCCATCAACCCCACCAGAAAACACAACACTCTTCTTTCTACTCTTCTTATTCTTATTCTTCTTACTTGCCTCATCATCAACCTTATCATCACCCACAACATCATCATCACCCACAACCTCATCATTCAAAGGACCAAAATCAATCGGCTTAGCACTATCATAACCAAACTTAATATTGTTCAACTGAAGCTGATGAAGCAAATGATGATTCATAGTACTCAACACATTAAGAGCAGTATAATACTGAAAAAGATGGACCTTCGCATCAGCACCCAACTGAATACAGTAAAACCAATAAGGTGGCACATAAAGAGTATCACCCACTTCCAAATCAACTCGCATAACATCCTTATCTAAAAGAGAAGACGGATCACGCGAAGAACGAAACTCAAACAACTCATAATCCTTAATAACACCCAACTTATCAAAACGGTCGGGAGGCGACAGAACGACCGTACAACGTCCGTCAAAAGCATACAGGAAAGTACGATGAGCAACCTCATAACGAAGAGACGTACACGCACCCATCTCACCCATTATAAAATCACTCGTCGAACAAACAGTCATCGGAGGAGAGAAAAAATCATCTCGACCCAATACAACACCCTCATCTACAAGTGACGCACGAGAACCTTCCCAATTACCACAACTATAGTATTTTACAGACCCAACATCACCACTACGAGAAAACAACTTATCAGCCTTCAAACGACCCACCATCAACGGTGGAACATCTACAGCATCATACGCACCCGTCGTACGCACACAAAACTCATCAATTCCATCCAACGCACCACGAACGACACCATGCAGAGGATTCATATCATTCTTAGCAACAAACGGCTGCTTAGACCCACATAACTCATCAAGCTTCTCACCAGGAATATTCAATACCGTATACACATCCATATCACTACTCACAGACAAATGACTACTCACATGCAAATACACAACCAAAACAGATACAAATATAATTATTGACAATATCAAATCCATCCGTTTCAACTTGTTATCTAAAAACACATTTTTTAATGATTTTAAACGCTACACAATATATACTTACAAAATCCATGGAATTCCATATAGGAAATACATACAAAGCTGTATTCGAATCCAACTACGGATACAACACTTCCACACGCATCGGACGCATATACGAATTCAGCTGCAGAGGAATCGCTACATACATGTGCATAGTAAACCCAGACCTAAGAGACATATCATCCCACCTAAGACACTTCATACGTATCGCACGAAACCGAACACGCCTTAATATAGCAGTCCGTCACATCACACCCCACGACATCAGGGACAGGGAGTTAGGACTGGTGAACACAGAATGGCTAACACACAGAAATATTTAGA
>Ga0209632_10002591_pt1 | contig 17200 bp, 10 predicted proteins | sample COG_10_FD_184754 | JGI IMG/M metagenome (GOLD analysis project Ga0209632, IMG submission 184754) | Pelagic Microbial community sample from North Sea - COGITO 998_met_10 (SPAdes) (version 2) | ecosystem: Environmental > Aquatic > Marine > Neritic zone/Coastal water | place: Helgoland, sampling... | reverse complement strand
CGGGATATTAATCGCAGTTTTTGCAGGTTGGATAGCACCGCGAGAAGTGATGCGTGTTGAACTCTCTGGATTGAGCGATACGATGTTTAGTGTCTGGCAGTTTATTGTGAGATACATGGCTCCTTTACTTGTAGGAGGCGTGTTGGTCCTTGGCGTCTCCGCTCGTTTCTAAAGTTTCTGATTGGATCAGGCGCTAACGTCGCGGGTTAGCGATATCAGCCTCGGCAGCAATAAAGCCAAATGCACTCCAGCTAGAACCGGATACTATAAGCTGCAATAATTCGTCTGAGCGTTCTCTGTGCCCATTGTAATAAAAGTAATTTGCGATGCCATATGCTACTGCGGCGTTACTAGGGTCATCACCATTAGCCGCCATCATGCTTTCAATTTCCATCTCTTGCTTATAAAGAAGACAAAGCTCATGGTAGCTCATATTTTCGATGATGATCATGTCAGCGGAAATTTCATTGAGTGCTATAGCAGCTTCCTCTTCGTTTCCCATACGGCGAAGGATCATATAAATCCAGTGGCCAGTCGAAACGAGATTATCATCATAGCCGCCCAAGTTATATCCATTGCGAAAAGCGGTGAGTGCCCTTGGCCAATCCTGTTTCAAGTAATAGGCTAATCCCAAGTGATACCAAACGTTGCCTTGAGTGCTTGTTAACGGGATATTCTGGGCATTGGGCAAACCATCAGGTTCAACTTGCGAGGGTAAATTCTGCATCAGTTCAGCGGCAGTCTCTAAGTCAGAAATCGCTCGATTGAACTCCCTAATTGAAATGTAGCGATGCCCACGATGACGATAAAAGCGGGGATCTTTAGGAAATTTTTCCACGCCCTCGGAAAATATTTCAATCGAAAGACGATAGTCTCCAGCGTAGGCGATGCGCCGACCAAGCCAGATGATATTGTCAGCGTCGTTCGGATCCGACTCGTAATTAGTCTGTGCGGTTTCAAGGTTTAGCCGCGCGCTGTCATTAAGTTCTGCAGCATATAGTGCCTCTCCCTGCAAAGACAGAGCTTGAGCGCCTGCAGGCACTTCCCGGAGCAATTCAGCAGCATTTACAGGGTTTAGTAAACCGCAGCTACCTACAATCGCAATAACTAGAAGTATCGGTCGAATGTTTTGCAATTTGTACTCCTGAAAAGAGAAGATGCTCAAGACGTTTATAACGTAATCTCTTAAGAAAACCTACCTACTAGAGCCTCTTACTTTATTACTATTCACTTTTTTCTCAGATTTAGAAATAGTATTTGTCAATAGACCCTAAGTGGCCAATGGTAGTTGCGGCTAAAAATCAATGTGGATATAGCCAGGCTCGGGAGTATCTTGATAGCAAAAGGAACTTAAGAGTTTAGTGTGGATTCAATGGTGCTTCGATAGCAGGCTACTATTCATGAACGCTAACAAACTCATTCAGAGCCTTACGCTGTATATCCGGTATCCGAGTTCCCTTCTCGGGGTAGCCTGTTACGATTACCATCAAAGGCTTTTCTGTAACTGGTCTTCCTAGAATCGTATTCAAGAATTTCATCGGGCTAGGCGTATGAGTCAGGGTTGCTAGACCGGCATTGTGCAGTGCGGCGATTAACAAGCCGGTTGCAATGCTGGCTGATTCTGTCACATAGTAGTTCTTGAGCTTGTTGCCCTGAGCATCTAGTTTAAATTTTTGCGCAAAAATCACTATGAGAAAAGGCGCGTGTTCGAGAAAGGGTTTGCTCGAGTCTGTCCCAAGTGGCGCCAGCGCATCAAGCCAGTCTTGAGGCGCACGCTTTCCGTAAAACTCCTTTTCTTCTATTTCTGCCGCAGTGCGGATCTCTCGTTTGATACTGGGGTCGCTGATCAAAGCGAAGTGCCAGGGTTGTCTATGCGCGCCGCTAGGAGCGCTGCCACCTGCTGTAAGGCAGGCATCGATTACCTCTCGCGGCACCTCTCTAGGGGAAAAGTCACGTACCGTCCTTCTTTTTTGCATTAGCGTATTAAAGTCTATAGCCCGGGTTTTCATTTCGCCTGTGGATAGCTCCTCGAAATCGAGTTCAATCGTATTTTTAAGCGTAGTAGGGGTTTGCTCTGACATAATTTCTTCGCTATCGCTAAATATTTTTCTGAGACTTCGTTTATACCTGCTGCATAGGAGTGACACAATACTTTTGTCGGCTGAGTAGTGTTCTAGATTCAGTAGATTGGGGACCAGAAAAACGCTAGTCTATTGATGCGAGGTGTAGAATCAGATTCGCAAAATTGAATTAAACCCAATTCCGAGAGAGATACAATGCATCTTCGATCACTTTCCCTAGCGACTCTACTAGTATTCAGCATCAGTCTGCCTCTTCAAGCGCAGGATGACTTCGAGTACTGGCCCGAAGCCAATTATGATCCTGCCATCCCAACTGTTCGTGAGGTGCTTGGATATCAACTGGGTGAGCGAATCACCTGGCATCGCGATGCAATACGGTATTTCCATGCTCTAGCCGAAGCAGCGCCCGATCGAATTGGAATCGTAGAATATGCACGTACATGGCAGAATCGAGAATTGATCTATGCGGTAATATCTAGTGCTGAAAACAGTGCAAATTTGACTGAGGCAAAGACTAATATGCAGGCCCTAGCCGATCCGCGTATTACCAATGAGGCCGAAGCGAATCAAATTATAGTTGAGCAGCCGGCGGTGACTTGGCTGTCTTATGGCGTGCACGGTAATGAAATATCTTCAACGGAAGCATCAATGCTGACTGCCTATCATCTTCTCGCATCGCTAGACGACGCCCGCGTGGATTCGATTTTGCAAAATACCATTGTTGTTATAGACCCGATGCAGAATCCCGATGGGCGCGATCGGTTCATTCATAATTTCGTAACTGCTCAGGGCCTGCTGCCAGACTCAGACAGGCTCTCGGCAGAGCATGATGAACCCTGGCCGGGTGGCAGAACAAACCACTACCTCTTTGACATGAACCGCGATTGGTTTATACAAACACAGCCAGAGACTCAGGGTCGGACTAAGGCAATGTTGGAATGGTATCCAGTCGCGTATGTGGATGCTCATGAGATGGGTTCTGATGGGACCTATTTTTTTGCTCCGGAGGCGATACCGTACAATCCTCATCTGGCAGAGGCGCAGCGCTCAAGCCTGCAACTGTTTGGGCGTAATAACGCGCGCTACTTCGATAGGTTTGGCTTCGACTACTTTACTCGAGAGGTATATGACGCCTTCTATCCTGGCTACGGTGCCAGCTGGCCCTCATATTTTGGCAGTATAGCGATGACCTACGAGCAGGCTTCCGCTCGCGGACTAGTAGTCAGGCAGTATGATGGCAACGATTTGCACTATCGCTATACCGTTAGAAATCACTTTGTGACTTCACTCGCTACGGCTGAAACGGTTGCACAAAACAGAGAAAAGTTTCTTCAAGAATTCTATGAATACCGAGTTAGCGCCATTGAAGAGGGTGAGAATGAAGATATTCGAGCCTATATTCTGCCAGTGCAGACAGATCAAGCTGCTGCAAATAAACTCGCCGGTTTGCTAAGTCGGCAAGACATTGAAGTGCAGCGTGCACTATCTTCGTTCAATGCCTGTGGCGAATCCTACCAACCGGGTTCTTACTTGATTCGTACCGATCAGCCATCCAAGCGCTTCATCCGCACCTTGCTGGACACTGAAGTTGGCATGGAAGAAGGCTTTCTTGCGGAGCAGGAGCGGCGCCGCGCGCGCAACTTGCCGGATGAGATCTATGACGTTACGGCATGGTCGTTGCCACTGATGATGAACGTCCAAACAGATATCTGCGGGCGCATCCCAAGTGGTGATTTTGAACTTGTAGGTACCGATCTCGTGCAGCCGGGCAGTGTGACAGGCGGCCGTGCCTCCGTTTCCTATCTTGTTCCATGGGGCTCAGCGCCGGCGGTGAAATTTCTAGCAAGAGCTTTACGCGAAGGGTTAGCAGTAAAGAGCAACGACAAGGCGTTTACGAATATTGGCAATGAATATCCCGCTGGAACGCTAATTCTCGATATCGTCGATAACCCTAGCTTAGTACATGACACGGTATACCGTCTGGCTACAGAAACTGGCGCGAATGTGGTCGCCGTTAGCGATAGCTGGGTAACGGATGGGCCAAGCTTCGGTAGCGCCAACGTTGTAAGGCACAACGAGCCTAAAGTCGCCATGGCCTGGGATGTGCCTACTGCTTCTTACAGTGCCGGCAATACGCGCTTCGTTATCGAGCGTCAATTTGATTTCCCGATTACAGCAATACGAGTAGAAAAGCTGCGTTCTGCAAACCTCAATCGATACCAGGTTCTTATATTGCCTATAATGAATGGTGCGGGTTACAAGTCAGTGCTTGGCGACTCGGGAATCGAAAACCTAAAGACTTGGGTGAGGCAGGGGGGTGTCATCATTAGCCTCGGCAATGCGACGCGTTTTCTGGCGGACCCGGATGTAAATCTACTTTCCATTCGGCGCGAGCGCGCCGTGCTCCAGGAGGAGGTTGCTGAAACCGAAAATGCAGATGAGACAGAGGAGTCTGCTGTAGACGGCCAATACCTAACGTCATTGGACCAATATGAAGCGCAAACTCATGCCCTCGAGAACTATCCAGATGCTGTCGCCGGTGTGCTGGTGAGAGCCGATGTAGATCAGGAGCATTGGCTTAGTGCAGGGGTAGCGCCTGTGCTTAACGTTTTGGTTCGAGGCAGCGATGTGTATACGCCGGTTCGCCTCAGCGATGGTTTTAATGTTGCTCGATTTCAGGGTCCCGATGACTTGCTCGCGAGCGGCTATATCTGGGAAGAGAATCGCAAGCAACTTGCCTATAAGCCTTTCGTAGTGTCAGAGTCGTATGGTGCGGGCGAGGTTATCGCCTTTACACAGGACCCAACCGTGCGTGCCTACCTGGATGGCCTTAACGTTATGCTGATGAATGCGATATTTAGAGGTGCGGCACACGCGCGACCGGCGCGTTAGTAGGGCGAATTCCGCTGCAAAAAAGGGATGCCGTTAATCGACATCCCTTTTTTAATTTTTTTTGCAGTTTGTTATTCCGCTGTAGTTTTAATTTCCATTACCTTGTTAGGGTCGCCACGAAATATGATGTAGCTTATCGTATCGGTCGTCATCTCATGCCAGCCGTGAGGCATACCTTTCGGAATTATTGCAATATCGCCTGGTTTAACTTTTTGTAGCACGCCGCCGCGAATCTCTCCGCGCTCCATTGGTCCTAGCAATGCGCTTACGCTGGTCTGCTTGTCGACAAACTCACCACCGGTAACCATAGTGCCTTCGCCAGCTACGATATAGTAGATCTCGTCGAGGTCGACGTGTGCGATGCCAGTTTCGCTGCCATTGGACTCGACCTTGCTTCGTTGTACGACTGATACGCCCATGTTTTGCTCGCCAACGCCGATGTGGCGCATGACGATATCACTCACTGTCCTGCCAGTCGCTAAGTTGGCGAGACCCTGGTTCAGTGTTGCATCAATTTCTGCCTTGCTCATTATCGTAGAGCCGCCATCGTCGGCTGAGCTAGTAAAAAGGGTGCAACAGCTTAGTGCTACAGTGACAAATGACTTTGTAAAAGTGTTCATGTTTGGCTCCTTAGTCGTTTGTTTACTGCAACGACCTTTTTGTTTTTGTCGGTTACTGCTGTTCAATAAAGCTAGGCCATTGTAAAGAGTTTACTCCGCTTGAATCTCGGCTGCTATGCGCTGCACATCGTCAAGCACTCTTAAGAGATTGCCACTCCAAAGCAGACCAATCTGTTCTTCATTATAACCACGACGAACTAATTCGATAGTCACATTGGCTGTCTGGGATGCATCGTTCCAGCCGCTGATGCCGCCACCGCCATCAAAGTCTGAGCTAATACCCACATGTTCTAGCCCAATCAGCTGAACCATGTAGTCGATGTGATTCACAAAATCCACGACATCAACCGGTGCTGCTATCGCGTTAACTTCGGCTTCCAGACGAGGTGCAGCTAGGGCATTAGCCTGATCCATGAAGCCGCGGTATATTGTTCTTTGTGTTTCACTCAAGGCGCCAATTTCTGCAAAGCTGAGAACTTCAAAATTCAGGTCTGCGGCTATTTCGGCAATCAGCTTACTTCGCGTTTCACTAAATAGCGCATTCTTGTCCGCGTTCAGGTAGCTGCTAAAGGCCACTGTTTGAACGACGCCACCATTCTCCTTGATACGCAGCAATTGCTCATCATCCAAGTTGCGGCTGTGTTCGCTCATCGCGCGAGCGGAAGAGTGAGAGGCTACTAGAGGCGCACGAGTGAGATCCAGCATCTGCATGATGGCCTCTTTTGAGGGGTGAGATACATCGATCATAACTCCCCATCTGTTCATCTCGGCAACAGCTTCTCTTCCCATCTCGCTTAAGCCATTGTGTAGCCAAATATTGTCGCGCTCGCCCGTATTCGAATCAGAGAACTGGCTATGTCCGTTATGTGCTAAGGACATGTAGCGACCGCCGCGTTCCTGAAAATCTTTTATGTTGGCCATGTCTAAGCCAACGGGATAGGCATTCTCGATGCCAATCATTGCGACTTTCTTACCCTGTGCGATGATTCTTCTAACGTCATCTGAGGTATAGGCAATCTCGATTAGCTGCGGTGCAATATCTTCTGCTAGGCGATGAATGGCATCGAACTTGTCGATGGCATTAGCGTACGCTGCCGCATAACCTTCTGCGTCGAGAGTAGACTGACCGGTGTAGACGATAAACCAAGCCACATCTAAGCCACCTTGTTCCATCTTAGGTAGGTTCACTTGGGTATCTAAGTTGGACGTGTAGTTAACCTCGGACGTAAAATTGCTCGTATTGATGTCCGCATGAGTGTCTAGTGTGATGACTCTTTCGTGGATGCCGAGAGCGCGCTCGACTAGCTGTTGTTCGCTCTCAACCACAGCACTAGCGATTGGGTCGGCTATCGGCGCAGAGCTCGGAGTTGGAACGGCATCTTCACTGCAAGCGGTCAGAAAAGCCGCAAAAAAAGTAATCCCTGTAACTAGCTTTAGTGATCTTAGGTGGGAAACCATAGTTGTAGAGTCTCATTGGTGTGTTGAAAGTTAGGTTAAAAAATTATTGCTGCTCTATAAATCAAAGCGAGCTGATTGAGAAAAACGCGCTTAGTACTGCGCAGTCATCGCTGATGAATGGAGTCAGTAAAACTAGCACTTAGAATTGCCTGATTACAATGGGTTAATGGGAAAATGACCGATTCGTAGGCCTTTACCCTTGTAAATCGCACAACAGGCGAGGGTAAGCCAGATAAAGAGGAGGTTTTGCCCGCTAAACCGATGTTTTCTCGATAGTAGGCACGGTATTATGGCGTAAATGTGAGTCCTTACGCAGAGAGTTAAGGTCCGTTAGTAACATAATGAAAATAGCCTAATGTGCTGAGAATTACTATGCGAGTTCCTTTTTCAAAATCTGCCGTACTTCTACTGATGGCAAGTTCCTTCACCGCCTATTCACAGACAACTACGATTAGCAACGAATCGACACAGGAAAACTCGTGGTCTTATGGATTTATGGCCGCGGTGGCAAATCCGCTGGCCACCGAGGCAGCAGCTCAGATGCTGTCGCGTGGGGGGCATGCAGTGGATGCTGCTATCGCTGCGCATGCCGTACTTGGTTTGCTTGAACCGGAAAGCTCAGGACTTGGAGGGGGGGGCTTTATGTTGGTCTTCGAACGGTCTGACCGGGAAGTGCGTTTTTTTGACGGACGTGAAGCGGCCCCCAGCGGTGCTCGTGCTGACATGTTCATGAATGGCGACCGCCCCATGGGCTATTTCGATGCAAACCAAAGTGGCAATGCAATCGGCGTACCCAGCGCCATAGCACTGTATAAAAGCACGCATGACACTTATGGCAAGTTACCGTGGGCTGACCTGTTTGAACCGGCTATCCAACTCGCCGAGCAAGGTTTTGAAGTCTCTAGCAAAATGGCGAGTTATCTCCCTGCTATGGCAAGCCGCAGTCGCCTTGATGAGAATAAAGGGTCGGCAGAATACTTTTACCCTGATGGCAAGCCACTTCAAGCCGGCGCACTGAATCGAAACCCTGAGTATGCTGCGACTCTTCGCCGCGTCGCTACCGAAGGTCCGGTGGCGTTCTATACAGGCGAAATTGCGGAGTCTATAGTGGCTGCCGCACAGGCAGGAGATGACGGTGGCACTCTTACCATGGAAGACATGGCGAATTACAAAGTAATAGAGCGGCCTGCTGTATGTGGTCTCTGGCGCGAACTGAATATTTGCGCGGCGACCCCTCCCTCATCCGGTGCTATGCAGATTATGATAGCCAACCTCTATGATAAATTATTGCCACCCAATCCCACGATTACTCAGCGAGTTAAGGCCTTCGTGGATGCTCAGCGACTCGCCTATGCTGACCGCGATTATTATTTTGGTGATCCGGATCATGTAGATGTGCCGGTAGCGGAGTTAACTGACTCACGTTATTTAGACTCTCGCGCTAACAATCCTCCAGCGCCTAGCGCAGTGCCGGTCCATGGTGACCCTATGCTCGTCTTAGGAAATGGCAGTGCTGCAGTATTTGCCGAAGACAGTACCCGTGAGCCTGCCGGCACAACGCATTTTTCTATCGTGGACAGTGAAGGCAATGCAGTCTCAGCCACCATGACAGTGGAATCGGCCTTTGGATCCAAACGCTGGGCAGCTGGCTTTGTGCTCAACAACGAGATGACAGATTTTGCGCGGATGTATGATCCAGGCAAGCCGGAAGCTGCGAACATGGTGCGTCCCGGTGCCCGACCCCGCTCTTCCATGTCACCTACCATCGTGCTTAACGCAGACAATGACCTATTTATGGTTACTGGCTCTCCCGGAGGCAATTCCATTCCCGCCTATACCGCCAAGACTCTAGTAGGCATTGTCGACTGGCAATTGTCAGTGCAGTCAGCGATCAACTTTCCCAATATCATCGCTCGTGGTGAATCCGTGCGCGTAGAAGTCGGGGTGGAGCCAGGCCCAGCGTTGTCAACCGCATTGACGGAATATGGGTACCAAGTGAGAGAAAGTCAGGGCGAAAACTCTGGTTTGCATGTTATCTTAGTAGGCGAAAATGGACTGGAAGGTGCAGCTGACCCTCGTCGACTTGGAACGGTAATGTCTACTGCGCCGTAACGCCGAGGTGTGCTCAGAATATGGTTTCAGAGCAAGAGCGACCGAACGGGTCATGTGCATTTCACAGGCCTTGTAAAAATCGCAAAGCTAAATTTTCTTAACCTTTACTAAGCGCTCTGTTTCTGCTGTCATTATGTCCTAATATGTAGCAACGCAAAAATTCTGAAATCATCTGATTGTAAAAAAGCAATTTAACCTAGCGCACTATTTGAGAGCAATGTAATGAGTCATCAACTGTTTGGCTGCAAGACCCTAAAGAGCCTAGTATTTTTTCTCAGCTTCCTACTGACTTCGACTTCATTTTCAGAAGGGGGTCGAACGCCACTGCGAGTGAAGAACGGCATTGTGACAAGTTCTTCTAAACTAGCATCCGAAGTTGGTGTAGAGGCACTTAAGGCCGGTGGTAACGCAGTTGATGCTGCCATCGCCACTGCATTCGCCTTAGCAGTCACCTGGCCTAGTGCGGGCAATATCGGTGGCGGTGGATTTATGGTCTATCACGGCGATGATGGCGATGCGACTACTTTTGATTTCAGAGAGAAGGCGCCACTTGCTGCTACCGAGCGTATGTATCTGGGTCTCGATGGAAATGTTGTCGCCAACTCAAACCATATCGGAGCCCTAGCAGTAGGTGTGCCAGGAACCGTTGCCGGTTTATGGAAGGCACATCAAGAGCTTGGTAGCCTGCCTTGGGCCGAACTTGTTGCCCCAGCGGTTAAGCTGGCTCGCGATGGCATTCCCATTAGTTATTCTCTCTACACTGGATTTGCCAGAAGCAAGGGCCGCTTTGACCAGTACCCTTCCTCCGCAGCCAAATTCTTTAAGGCTGATGGCTCGCTCTACGAGATGGGCGAAACTTGGCGTCAGCCAGATTTAGCTCACACCTTGGAGCTTATTCAAAACAATGGCGCAGACGGATTCTACAAAGGTGAGAACGCCGAACGCCTAGCGGGTTTCATGGCAGACATTGGTGGAATTATCACCGAGGAAGATTTACTCAAGTATGAGCCACAAGAGCGCGAGCCCATTCGCGGCACATATCGGGGCTATGACATCGTGAGCATGCCACCACCAAGTTCTGGTGGTGTTATTCTGGTTGAGATGTTGAACATACTTGAAGGTTTTGATCTTGCCGACATGGGTCACAATTCCGCTGACTACTTGCATGTTCTAACCGAGACTATGCGCCGTGCCTATGCAGATCGTGCAGAACACCTAGGCGACCCTGACTTCAATGAAAGTATGCCGCTGCAACGTTTGATGGATAAAGACTACGCAGAGACTCTACGTGCTTCCATCGACATGGATTCGGCATCTGAGAGTAGCCCCGCAGATTTCGCGCAGATCTATGAGAGCGAGGAAACTACGCATTTTTCGATTGTCGATAAAGAAGGCAATATGGTCAGTATGACCTATACGCTGGAATTCGGATACGGCTCTGGAATCGTGGTTGAGGGAGGAGGTTATCTGCTCAACAACGAAATGGGTGATTTCAATGCCGTGCCAGGTGTCACTACTACGCGTGGATTAATTGGTACGGCTCCTAATCTGATCGAGCCAGAGAAGCGTCCACTGTCTAGCATGACGCCCACCATCGTTGCGAAGGACGGCAAACCAGTTTTTACGGCAGGCAGCCCAGGTGGAAAGACGATAATCAATACCACCATGCAGGTGATATTAAATGTCATCGATCATGAAATGAATATAGCGCAGTCTGTGGAAGCAGGGCGTATTCACCACCAGTGGTTGCCAGATGTAACCAGCATCGAGACCGGCGGGTTATCTCCCGATACGGTTCGCCTGTATGAAGAGAAGGGCCACCGAGTGACAGAGCGCGGAGGACAGGGCGCAGCTATGGCTGTTTACCATGATCATGAGAACGGTTTGTTCGAAGGTGCGGCTGATTCTCGCCGTGGCGATGGCGCTGCGGTCGGATACTAACAGGCAATTGCCAGCTGGCTTGATGCAGGCTAAGCGTCAAGCCGTTGATAAAAAGCCTTGATATTTGTCGGGTTTTTTTTAGTGTTCAGGCGAATATTCCTCCAGACAAGTTTGAGCGCCTGACTGACTGCCGGTTTTTTCTGCATTAATTTAATTCCCGGGTGAATACTCTTTTTCCAGATTCGCCTCGATATCTTCTCTATAGAATAGCACGTCTCTAAATTCACCCTGAGTATACATCTGCGCTTGATCATCGAAATGCGGTGAGTTTAGATCATTGTGCAATCCGCCTACCGTTATAGCCTTTGCGGTAACTTTATCGCCGAACTCCACGGCTGCGACGAAACTGTTACCGCTGGTGCCGTACATCTTCTTAGTGCCTGGATAAGCTCTGCTACCAAACGATGCTAGCGAACCCCAGCGCGACGAGGCGAAGGCAACAGGCAGGCTTTCTGCCTCATCGTTAAAATCCTGTACGATATCGCCGTTCAATCGCTGATAGCGATTTACTTCTCCCCAAGGAACGCGCCAGTCACCGAAATCGGCTTCTAGCGTCTCGGCTGCACTGCGCAGGGTGCGCAGTTTTTCTGCGCGACTCGTATTGTTTGCCATGTATTCATAGATATTAATACCGGCCGCGGCGGCATCGGCGGATACCTCATTCATCAGTATCTGTCCCCAATAGACCGCGAGGGTGGTTGCGGTTGAGTCTAGCGAATACTTGTAGTTCCAGCCTCGAAGTAAGTCAATGTACTCCAGCGTTTGCGACTGAATCGAGGCTGTAAGCTCGTCTTGTTGGTCTGCAGCCGTAGTGATTAGGAGTGCGGGGATTAAGCCTTCAAACGCCGTTAGGGTGGGGTCGTAGGCAGCCTCGATAAGCTTGTCTATTGTGAAGTCGCTTGTCTGCTGCAAGACACGAACGGCGTGTACACCACGAGGGTTTTCCGGGTTGTTTGCCATATAGGGAGGGTAGTCCTCAACTCGTGGGCTATATTCCCCTGCCGCCGTGAATGGCCAGTTGTTAGTGTTCTGAATCCAGCCATTGGGAGGGTTCAGCAGGTTAATTATCTCATCGACAGGGTGCAGACCCTTCCATTCCGTAGCCGGGTCACTGCCATCTAGCGGGCTATTCCAATCGAAGGAGGTATCGCGAACCGGAACGAAGTTACCGTGATAGTAAGCAATATTGCCATCGGAGTCGGCATACACTGTATTGTTCGATGAGTTGGTCTGTAGTTCCATGCTTGCATAGAACTGTTCATGGTTCTGCGCCTTGGTGCGGGTGTAGGATTGGGTGAGAGCCTTAATCGGCTCCTGCATGAGTTTAATGCTTACCCACTTCCCATCCTGTTCGCGAATTATTGGTCCATGATGGCTATGATAGACAGTGAATATTTTTTCGTCGGTATCATTACCATTTTTATATGGAAGGATAATTTCTTTTTCTATTAGTTTTCGTTCCTCATCTCCGAACAGGTAATAGTAGCCATCATCTTTTTGCACAATGGTTTCGAGATATTCATCGATTGCATCGGCGCGGCTCGAAGTGTGCATCCAACCTGCGTTCTCATTGAAGCCCTGATAGATAAAGAACTGTCCCCAAGTAACGGCGCCATAGGCATTCAATCCTTCCTCGCTGACCATATGTAGCTCCGAGCGGAAGAAGAAAGAGGTATGTGGGTTTATTAGAAGCAGCGCCTCACCATTCACAGTGTTCGAAGGGGCAATCGCGAAGCCATTGGATCCGCGTGGCTCGCCATCGGAAATAGATTCGAGTTGCGCGACTAAAGTGCCGTCACCATAGAAGCGTTGTAGTTCTCGAAGATTGACTCTCTCAATATCACCACCGATGCTTCCTTCTGAGAACGTCAACGCCATCCACGGCTCGAAACGATCGATGACTTTTGGTGTCACCTCGGGGTGGGTGTAGAGGTAGTAGTTGAGGCCATCGGCGAACGCATTCATCAGTGCCTGCAACCACACGGGGCTCTGAGCATACTGTGCCTGCATATCGGCGGGGTCGATGAACAGCTTCATGCGTAGGTCGCGAAACAGTTCGGCTTCTCCCTCAGCCTCCGCTAAGCGGCCCATTGCATTGATGTAATTTGTCTCGACTCGATTAAAATCGTCTTCGGCTTGGGCGTACAGTGTGCCGAATACGGTATCGGCATCTGTCTGTCCGTAGATGTGAGCGATTCCCCACTTGTCTCTGCTGATGGTAACGTTGCTTGCCCGCTGTTCCCAGCGGGCAAGCTCAGCTGGGTCGACTTGCGGTAAGGATGAAATAGCTTGGCTTGCTGAGTCAGTTTCTTGTGAGGGCGGTGAGCAGGCTGCAAGTAGTGTGATCAACAACAATGCTGATAGAGGGTATTTTTTCATAGTCGTTCACCTGTGCCGCGAAGCATCATCAATGTGTAACTTAAGTGCGAGCTACAAGCTAGTCTGTAACACGTTGCCCGTTTACCCATGTTTGTGTTACTTCTGTCTGCCAGATTTCGCTCTCATCGATCGCGAACATATCTCTATCCAGAATTATAAAGTCTGCCTTCTTGCCCGCTTCCAAAGTGCCAAGTAGTTTTTCCTGATGACCCGAGTAGGCTGCGTCGATGGTGAAGCTGGCGAAGGCTTCAATAGCCGTCATCTTCTCTTCGGGGAACCAACCACCTGGAGGTTGGTTATTCTTGTCCTGACGAGTAATTGCTGCGTGCAGCCCGAAGAAGGGGTTCGGTGATTCCACAGGAAAGTCTGACCCGTTAGCTATCAGCGCGCCAGCGTCGATTAGCTTGCGCCAAGCATAGGCACCCTGGATCCGTATTTCGCCTATCCTGTCGACTGCCATGTTCTTGTCACTGGTGGCGTGTGTTGCCTGCATCGAAGGGATTACTCCGAGCTCTGCGAAGCGCAGTATGTCTTCATAGCGCAAAATTTGTGCGTGCTCTACTCGGTGCCTCAAATCTCTAGAGTTTGTTTGGGCGATGAGCAGCTCGTAGTTATCCAATACAGCCTTATTCGCATTGTCGCCGATTGCATGGGTATTCACCTGAAAGCCAGCGTTCATGGCCGCACGCATAAGATACTCAAGACGTTCCGGATTATGCAATAAAAGACCTGTGTGCCCTGATTGATCGGAATAGTCGTCTATCATAGCAGCACCACGGCTACCCAATGCTCCATCGGCGGCGATTTTTATGCTGTTCATGGTCAGCGTATCATCTGCGCTGCGGTAGTGTCCCTCATCGAGGCGCTGCTCATAGGAACTGTCTCCCGCGGATAACATTACGTTGACGCGGATGGGGAGAGGACCATCGTCTAGCAACTGCTTGTAAGCTTCTATTGTAGCGCTTCCTGCGCCGGCATCGTGAACGCTGGTCAAGCCCTGTTTTGCCAATTCGAGCATCGCTGTGCGCAGAGCGAATTTTTGTTCTTCCCTACTGATTGCTGGAATCTGTGATCGAATAAGAGCCATAGCATTGTCGATAAATACGCCGGTTGGGTTTCCGTCCTCGTCACGAATTATTTGACCGCCGTCTGGGTCTTCACTTCGACGGTCGACTCCGGCTAGTTGCATAGCCGTGCTGTTTGCCCATCCCGCGTGACCGTCGACACGGCTGAGCCAAACCGGTTTGTCTGACAGGGCCGCGTCCAAGCTCAATGCCGATGGGAACTCGTTACTATCCCACAACACTTGATTCCACCCCCTCCCCTGAATCCATTCGAGCTGTTCGCTATTCTGGGCGAAGTCTACGACGCGCTGCACTGCAGCTTGCTCTGTCTCGGTACCCACCAAATCAACTCGCAACAGACTTAGGCCATAACTTAGAATGTGCCCGTGCGCATCGATTAACCCGGGTATTAGCGTCTGACCATCGCCGTCGATAAGCAGGTCTGTCTGTTCTGGTAACTCTTCGCCTTGTGCGAAAACACGATCAACACGGTCATCAGTAAACTGTATGGCGTTAAACTGCTGTAGCTCGCGGTTCGCGTTGAGCGTGTAGCCATTGACGTTCATGTAGAGGGTTGTATCAGCGACAAGAGAGGCGCTCAGGGCGGCTCCCAGTGACAAGGCTAGCGCACAAAGGAATAGCTTCTTCATTGTTTCCGGATTCTTATTTAATTGATGAAGGAGTCTTGATACTAGCAACTTCCCTGCAAGCTGTCATAGCGCTTTGAAGTCGCGCACTTTTTGCTTTAGGCCGTAGTAGTCCTTAATGGATTTTTTTCAGGAGTTTTAGACGAAAAATCCCGGTTACTTTACAATGACCGGGATTTTGTAAACAGCTAGCTAAGGCTATTCACCCTCGCTTGATTCCGCATCCACATAGCGGAAGAAACCGAAGAACATCTCTTGCCAGGTTTGTTCCCCCCACGAAATCGTTGACGATGGGTCAGGGTTGAATGGGTTATTCGCCGAGTTGTCGAATGTAGCTCTGAACACCATCTCAGTGCCAGCAGGTAGGAACTTAGGCTCTTTAAAGTCATAAGTCTTCTGCCAGTTAAACTGATAATTAGGTACGTTGAGGATTTCCTCGACCTTGCCATCAGGGTAGACGAGTTTGAAATTCGCATCAGAACCACGGTAGTGCATATGCGGTCCTATCATTGTCAGGAAGGCATCTTTACGGAACGTCTTAGTTGCGACCATCTCGTGATCAGCTTCGAATGGCTCGATGCTAATCTTAAGGTCTGCAGCTGAGCCACCACGAATAGGGCGATCCGGTTCTTCGTCCCAAAGGTAGATTCCAATTTCTGATGCATCTACAGCTTCTTTACCAGAAGTGGTGTAGTGCATTTGTAGCATCAAGCCACCACCAGCTTCTAGCGGGTAGCCAGCACCATCTGGGTAGGTATTAAGAGAATTGCCTGGAGCGTAGGCGCCAAGACCGATGCCCTGATTCAGTATTTCAAATTCATTCATTCCATTCGCGCCATAAGAGAAGGCGATGATGTGATGAAGTACAGTAGTGTCACCTGGTGCAAACTCAACGGCCTTTACCCAGATGTCATCATCGAGATCAAGAGGAAGCATTAAGTTGCGATAGTCTTGAACGCCAGTCGCTGGGATGCGTTGCTCAGGAATGGGGATGATTATGTCAGGTGTGCCGTTAGCCCACTTAACAACTTCCGGACGATATTCCGCAAGAGGGTCTGAGTCGTCATTGTTTGGAGAGCCAGCATTGATCCAGCTAACCAGCTTCTGAGTCTCTTCGATGGTGATGTGATTTACGCCGTGGAAGCTTTCGACGAATTCATTGCCGATCTGACCCGGAGGCATGCGCTTGGTGTAAAGCGTTTCACGAATCATTGGCGACCAACCTTGAACCATCTGATGGCTACTCATTGCGAAAGGGGCTATACCGCCTTCCATATGGCATGAAACACAGCGTTCCTTAAGAATAGGGGCAACGTCGTTAGCGTAGGAAACTGAAGCGACAACAGCAGCGCTAGCTGAGAAGTCGATCTTGTCACCCTTACTGGCAACTTGTTCGGCCGCGATGCTTTGGCCAGAAATAAGGGCGGTTAGTGCGTCGGCAACATAATGCTCTTTGGCGCGCCTTGCGCGGCTGCCTTCAGCAAAGCGATCGTTAAGTGCACCGCGGTAAACAACCTCTTTGGCGGTCGGGTCAATAATTACTGCTTCTGCAACTCGGCTAAGACCAAGCTCTTCGGCTATTAATTGTGCGTCATCCATGAGGATGCGCAGAGTGATGTCTTTTTTCTCTGCTGCTTCTCGCATGCTCAGCTTGTCAGCGGAACCAGTTGAATTGATCAGTAAGAATTCGACCTTCTGCCCTACGAATTGCTCAGCAACATCCGCTAGAGCAGCAGCGGCACGACCTGCGTCTCTACTTTCGGGATCGTAGGAAAAAAGAACAATAGCCTGTTCATCGCCATGGCGGCTTAGTTGGAAAAAACGGCCTTCGGAATCAGTTAATGAAAAATCACTAATTCGATCAGCGGCGTTGACGGACATGCCAACGAAAACTGTCATCAGTGATGCGGTTGCGATCTTGGCAATGGTTGAAAATCTAAGCATTTTTCTCTCCAAAAACTTCCTAAAAATAGGGTACTGCTTTTTGACCTAGGACGCATAGTAGA
>Ga0209632_10002589_pt1 | contig 17208 bp, 18 predicted proteins | sample COG_10_FD_184754 | JGI IMG/M metagenome (GOLD analysis project Ga0209632, IMG submission 184754) | Pelagic Microbial community sample from North Sea - COGITO 998_met_10 (SPAdes) (version 2) | ecosystem: Environmental > Aquatic > Marine > Neritic zone/Coastal water | place: Helgoland, sampling... | reverse complement strand
AATTATTGATAAAAATAAATTAACTACTGAAAAAATAAATTTAATGCCTAAAATTTGTTTTTCACTGGAAAAGAAGCAATTAATCAATTATAGGAACATTTTTTTTAATTATTTTATAAATTTTGAGTTACAATAAAATTATTTTAACATTAGGTCTTGTATATCAGTTTCGTATTCCAGCTGCAAGTCGGTTAAGATATTCATAAATGCAAGTGAGCATCTTTCAGCGATGAAACTTATTTTCCTCTCTCTGGTAGTTCTCAATTGCTCAATAGATCTGTTTTTCCTGCCTTGTAACATAATCAAAGAATCCATTACCGGAAGTTGCTTTCTTCCTGTAAAATCAGAAATCCGATTCATTTCAACGGCAGGCTGTTCACCCATCCTTTCATAGGATGTACAAATAATTGACCCGCCCTGTTCTTTCAATCTTTTGATATTTGCCCATGCAGAATTACACAAATATGAAATACTTAAAATTATCCTTTCCGCATCGGTTAACTGATCATATTTATCACAAAAATCCATTGCAAACCATGGATATGTTTTATTATTATATCCCAGTCTATGACCAAATGCCATTTGACCAAGACCTATTCCTGTATCGAGCCATGCATAGACCAGATCTACCGGATTTCGCTCAACCCTAACTATTTTTATTCCGGGAAATGCTTCCTGCTGTACACCCCAAATTGACAGCCAATCATGCGAAAGTATTGGGAAGGTAACTTCCCTATAATCAACTGTTTTCAGGTTCTCAAAATTTTGATCAGGTAAACTATGTACTCGATTCAGGTATTTGCTTCGCTGAGGATTATGGTAAATTGATGAACTATCCGCAAGACGAAAATTCAATTCCCGGCCAATTGAAATACTGAAACATTTATTACTAACCATGTTTCTGAGAATTTCCTTTGCAGAGTCCTGATCAAGATCATTAAAAAATGCACGTATGGCAATATAATCCATAGATGCTTCATGAATTACAGGCTCCACATTTTCAAAGTAACCCATAAAGTCAGCAAGCCAGAACTTACCACTTCTTGTTACCCCATCTATGATCATCAGATTATCGGGAAATGAAAGGGTTCCAATTAGAGTTTTTTTCATAATAATATTCAAGAACTATTTCAATAAAATGATATTATTGGAGTATCCGTTTCATATTGCTTATTCCGACATATTTTAACCTGTATCCGACAAAAATAAAACTGCCAAGTAAAAACATTTTTAACCCAAGACGAAAGAAGTATTGGATTTCAAAATATGCCAAAAGCATTGCAGCAGCTGTAGATATTAAAAATAAGCCTAAAATTAAGCTAATTTTTAAATACTCCCAGTTTATCCTGTAGTGATGCTGCGATATCCTGAAATGAATAATTGCATTAATTAAAGTCCCCATCAGGAAACCCCATGCCGCACCCCTAACCCCAAAGTAAATGACCATTGGGTATGCTATAACTAAAGAAAAAAAGATAGAACGAATTGTAATAAATGAAAGCAACCCAGTTTTTTTTGAAAAAATCAGTTGGGGCGGCATGGTAAAAAAACGAATACTGTTAAGGATAGTAAAGATGTATATTAATTCAGGTACCATGATATAAGAAGATGGCAACAATATTCTACAGGCATCTTCTGCAAAACTTACAACAAACACTGATACTGCAATAGAATAATATAGGTAAGGTGTCAAATAATTTCCAATTTTAGTTCCTGCATCAACTCCTCCATTGAACATAAACATATAAACCTGTGGGCTCCATTTACTTTGAAGTGCCACCATAAACATAGTTATCGGATATGAAAATTTTTGGGCAATGTTATAATAACCTACACCACCTGAATTATTTATTTTTCCCAGGATAATTTTATCCGCCTCACTTGCAACTGTACCGAAAAGTATCTTAGGGATCAAAAAAAGACTTGTTCGAAGAGATTTTTTTAAATCAGGAAGTGCCAAGTAAAAAGGCAATTTAAGAATGAATTTTCGTCCAACTAATAATAAGACGATGAGCCCTGCAATAAATTGACCTAATATAATCCCTAAAATACCTATTTTAAAGTAAAGCACCATGATCAAAGACAGCATTAAGCCAATCACACTTTCATCGATATTGAACCACATAAAACTTTTTCCTTCCTCGCTATTCTTAAGGTAGGTAAGAAAAAAATTTTTGATGGTAGTTATTGATGTACTCAAGAAAGAAACCAAAAGTAAAGAACTATACTTGGCTTCGCCAATGAGAAACGAAGTGATAATCTCTCCAAAGAAGTATGTTAATACTCCAAAAAAACAAAGGTTAATAAAAACAAAAAGAATTATACTATAGAACAAGCCTGCTTTCTTTTTTATTTCATTTTTCCCTTCAAAGAAATCACGTTCATAACCAATACCCAGTCCAAAATTTGCAATAGAAGTTACAAATAGTGAATAGGCAATGCAAATTGCAAGAGCACCATAATCCTCTATAGGAATAATGTGAGTATAAATTGAAATACTTCCAATTGAGAGTGCTCCCATCACGACTGATGGAATCAAATAATAAAGTGTATTATTTGATTTTATTTGCACATTAGACATGGAGAACTTTATTCAAAAGATCTTTTTTAATGCAATAAAAGGAGTGACAGCTTTCATAAGTCCCATAAGCCTGCAAATCAGGATGATAAAATAGATGAAATAATTTAACCGAAAAGAAAATACATATTACAGTAAAAGGAAAAAATAAAAGAATCAGTTAAATATAATAAAGTGGAACTTCTTTCAAAAAAATCTCAAAATTGATTTATCATAAAATCAATTAGTCCTGAACACATCTCACAAGGCTAAATGCTTCTGCAAACATACATCCGACAGATATCCCCCATCGCTGTGCTTGAATTTTCAAAGCTTCCGGAGAGCGTGGATGGGGATAGGCTCTTTTCTCAAATTGATAGCTTTCCATTCCAAAAATTTTGGCATTTACATTTTCTTCCGAAACACTCATGAACAAATTAGGCAAAAAATGTCGCGGATCGGTTGGAGCCCTCCACTCTGTACCCGAGGGTGTTTCAAAGGTTATTATCGTTTTTACTTTTTCATCAGCCATTGGACGACAAGCCGTAATTACAGCCTCAAAACATCTTTGATGATCAACGTTTACATCGCCGCCATGGTGAGTGAAGATTATCTCGGGAGAAAAGCTCTGCTTTTCTGCTTCAATAATCTTTACGATATCGAGTAGGGCTACGGTATCGAACCTATTGTCCGGCAAACTGTAGATGCTTACACTCTGGTAGCCAATTGCCTTCTGTGCAGACCTGATATTGGTATTATGAATCTCGAGTTCTTCCTTCCAAAGATCGGGATCACGGTTATCCGACCTGGATGTAATCCCTTCACCTAGTATTATTACATGAGCTATTACCCCATACTCTGTGATAAGTTTATTCATAGTAGCACCCAATCCCAATAGTTCGTCATCAGGGTGAGCAACGACAAGCATTATTCTCTTATTTCTCAACAAATCAATTATCATATCGCCAGGGATTAGTTCTTATTATATTAGGGCAATAATTATCATTAAAATCTACCAGTCCTTTAAAACTGCCTTCAGAATTGACCATACCCGATTTCTCAATACAGAATGCGCTCAGGGGCTGACCTGGAAGAAAACAGGCAGCGGTATCAACACCTAGCTTTGTTGATGAAACAAACGGAGTAAAGAATCCTGTATGTCCAAAAATCAAACGGTAGTGCCCCATATAGAGTTCTTCATGTTCTATGAAGTCATACCGGTTAAAAAGCAATTGCTGAAGTGGGATATTTTCAATGTCAATAGTATAATTTTCAGGAGATATACCACTGTGAACTGCTATAAATGAATCATCTTTCCAATATGGTTTCAAACTGGCAAAAAAATCAGCATAATTCGTAAGCAGCTTATCTTTTCCAGCCTCAAAGTCTTTCATTCCTAATGATTTCAAAGTTGCATATCCACCATATTTTGCAAGATATTCTATCATTTTCACATCATAGGGCTCCAGATTCATCCAGATAAATTCATGATTACCATAAAGAAAGGTACATTGATGCCGTTCATTTAAATCTGTTAAGAATCCAATTACTGCAAGCGGATCCTCACCTTTATCCAGATAATCCCCAATAAAAATAAATTCAGGATCTTTGTCGAGCGTGAATATAAATTTTATTAATAACCTGAGTTTGCTTATTTCTCCATGAATATCCCCGATTACGAATCTCATTCTATTTCAGATATATATTCCTTTAATTTTCCAAAATAATCCTCCCTCATAGGAATAATATTCTTTAATTTTTCATTGGAAAGGAAAAATGGAATGTATCCTTTTTCTGTTTCAGAAATTATTGCTTCCCGATTAGCAGTATTTGTTTTAATGAATTCAAAAGTATCATAAAAATCAGTTTCCCTACCATAACAGACATTATAAACATCTAATGTTTGCTTCCATTCATACTGCCTTATAAAATTTTTAATCATTAAACACAGATCATCTACATGAATGGTTTCCCAAAAAATTAAATTTTGGGATGAGATTTGGACAGGATTGCCATTTTTAAGATTATCGATAGTATTATAAATAAATCCCCCCCTTTTATCTCCACCGTATACCCCTGGCAAACGAAGAATGACCCCCCTGACATGGGTGCTATTGCAGAAGAAAGATGTCACACACTCGCCAATATATTTACTGAGACCATAGGTATTTACCGGTGCAATTGCACCATTCTCACTAACAGGAAGCTGGTTTTTAGGAGAATAAACAGTCATGGAAGATATATATATAATCTTAGCTGTCAGTTGATGATCTTTCAGGTATTGAAGAAATGACGCATATCCCAGCGTATTAACTGATAGATCAGGATGATTAAGATCACAGGTTGATAATGAATTCAATTTTGCAGCAAGTACCATAACCAGATCAAAGTAATGACCAATCAGTGTACTATAGCTTAAGGGATCTTCAAAATTGATCTGAAAATAATTTTCTTGCCGGAAGTTGCTGGTACCTGTAAGAAATACCTCAGACTCTTCCTCAATCAGGTGGCTATTTAGATGTCTCCCCAAATATCCTGTTCCTCCAACAAGCAGTATTTTTTTAGGCATTATAGAAAATATTCTCCCAACGTCTGTGCAAAAACAAATTCTCTAGAGGACATTTGAATGGATCTGTATAATTTTTATCGTAGTAATCCAGATATGCTCTGATAGGATCAATACCACCCTCTATTTCCATTATTGTCGTAGTTGAAAATCTGGGATTAATTTCAAATATCTTAATTTCTTTTGATGGAGTGATGATAAGTTGTACATTGAAGGGACCACAAGGCTTAAATACCTGAACGATCTTTGCAACTATTGCATCAATATTCGAATTATTTTCTGTGACCGCGATCTGAGTTATGCCTTTCTTTTTGATTATTCTTTTACTACTGATACTTAATAGGTCATTTAAGTTATTGGTTAAAGCACCTACAGTATATTCAATACCTGTAAGAAGTGGTTGAATTAATATCTCGTCAGGTGTATAGCCTTCCAGCTTATAATATGCATCCAGCTGACTTTGATTATTTATCTTCATTATCCCACGGCTACCTCTTCCGGAGATGGGTTTAATAAAAATTGGGAAACCTAGTTCAGAATGATAATTATCACCAGTATAGGAAATGACATCTGAAATATTCTCTTTCTTTAAGTACTGCATCAACTCAAATTTATTCAAACAGAGTTCAGAAAAATCGGCAGTAGGACTGATAACCTTTACAGCAGAAAATCCTTCAACATTTCTTTTAGCAATTACAATCTCTTCATCAATAAGCGGTATATAAAAATCAATCCCGAATTGATCAATCAATTTCCTGATCACAATCCAATAATTATCATCAGATACCATTGGGCATAAATGAAAATTCAGGTCAGGATAAAGGTATTTTAATTGCTGATCGGCATCAATGTAATGAATTTCGAATTCAGTACTTAAACTATTGTGCAAATAAGGGAACAGAGAGCCTCCAAGGCCCGATATTAGTAACTTCATATTAGATCATCTCCCATGTTATAGGACTATCCACCTCAATGTTTACTTTTGCAGTTCTTCCTACTACTAGGTTTATCATCGATGGCTGTATACCATAGCCTGGTCTTTTAATAACTATATCCTCATCAAGAATAATGTCTCCTTTGGAAATATTTCTAGCAGACAAAATACTTCTCCTGGCATTCTTGTAGAATTCCATCTCCTCCGCACGAGGACCATTTTTTATCCCATCACCCAAACCAGCCTCTATATCTCTGATCTTACTCACCATATCGGAAAGCTCATCTGGCTCAATTGCAAAAGCATGATCTGGCCCTTCCATTTTACGGCTTAACGTGTAATGCTTCTCGATGACTTTAGCACCAAGTGCAACTGCTGCGCAAGCAATATGGTCTCCCATCGTATGATCGGAATAACCTGTGATCACATTAAATGCTTTCTTGATCGAGTCCATTGCATTCAGATTAGAAAGACGAACCGGGGCTGGGTATACCGATGTACATTGTAAAACGATTAGGTTGTCATTGGCGTTTTCCCGGCAAATATTCACTGCGGTTTCGATCTCAGACAATTTACACATCCCTGCAGAAAACATCACAGCCTTACCTGTTTTGCTGATTTCGTCGATCAGTCTGACATCAACCATATCAAAAGAAGCAACTTTTATAATAGGCATGTTAACTCCAACCGCTATATTTATTGCTTCAGTGTCGCATGGGGAATCAAGGAAGTCAACTTGATGATTTTTGCATACTTCTGCTAATTTAGCGTGCCATGTACGGTCAATCTCTAATTTTTCAATTAGCGAGTAAATATCTTCCTTATACATACCCATCTTGGGAGTATTCTTGGAATAGTGATTTTTTGCCTTGAAAGTCTGGAACTTTACCGCATTAACACCAGCTTCAGCAGCCTTTCCTATTAGATCGCATGCAAGATCAAAATTGCCATTATGATTGCTACCAATTTCCGAAATAATGTAACATGGAGATTCATTGGATATTGTACGATACGGGGTTTTAATTCCTTTCATTTTAGTAGGCAATTTTTCAATTTGAAGTTCAATTATGGTTTAGTTGAAAGATTCTATATTCTGTACCTTTATCCATGTAAGTTTCTCTCTCCTCAAAATTAAGAGAATTAAAAACAGCAATGGATGTTAAGTTTTCAGTTTTCACGATGGCTTTAAACTTCGCTTTACCGATGAGATTCATCGATTTCTCTAACATTATTTTACCAAAACCTTGGCCGCGGAAATTTTTATCTACTGAGTAATCAATAATATAATGACCTTCATTCAGATCAAATCTCGCTTGCCCTGCTGGCTTACCACTTCTGTCTAAAATGAAAAGCCTTGACTCCTCCTCTAATAATATCTTACTGAACCAGTTAACATGTTCGTTCCATTCAATTGGATAAGTGCTTGTTGCGTTCATTCGAACTCCCGCTTCATTTGCCCATGAGAATAAAAGCTTACAATCATCAGCTTCTACTTCTCTTATAGAAATGGTTAACCCGATTATCTTCCTTAATATTCTTTTGCTTGAAAGTCCGTCTATAAGCCTCTTATTATATCCCGGTTTATCCAGAACAGCTTTGACAGCATTAACGATTTCTTCTGTTGAGAAATTTTCTGCACTTTCAAACGCGCCGAATTTTAAAAACCGCTCAAAAATTATCTGCTGATTTTCAGCGTAGGTTCCTGAGATTGCACCGCAACCGGCAGCAAGAGCCTCAAGAAGTATTGCGCTTGAGGGTACGATAGCTAATTCCGATTGTAACATCAGTGATAACATTTCATCCTCATTTACAGAATGATAATGTATTATACGGTTGTCATTGTTCAATAACTCATTCAGGCTCTCCGATTGATCATAGGCGGGACCTGTAATTATTATAATTTTTCGGAACTCTTTGAATGGCATTATTGCACTGGTGGTGGAATAAGTCAGATTTTTATAATCTGCTCCGCCAAAACAGATCATTACAGATTGAATAATGGAAATTTCTCTTTTTTTACGTGCCTGTTCTAAAAATGGTGGCCTGAGTAGAACATAATCTAGACCAAGGGCATATTCTGTTGACGCTATAGCCTTGTAATCTTGATAAGAAACACCGGGTGCGTGATTAATTATAAGATCTGCGACAAATTCCATTTCATGCAGATCATCAATAAAAATTAATTTTCTGCAAAGAGATTTAACCTTCGTTTGATACTCGATATCGAAAGAATAATCATCTAGCACAACCATATCTCTATTAGTTATCAGTGAAAAGAAATGATCTTCAGTTGTCACTAAATTCACCTCAAACCCAGTCCTAGACAAATCACAAAAGATACTTTCCGGGATTTCCCGACAAACAAAAATCGATTCAAACTCTGAAGTCAGCATTTTAGCCAAAGCAATACAACGCGTTAAATGGCCAAGTCCTTTTGCTAGGCTTCCATCCGCTCTGATGTAAATCTTTTCTCTCAAAGAACCTTTCTGAATACTGGTTTGGCCGGTACACCGATTAATAAACTTTCAAAACCTTTATCTATGGCCTCTGAATAAATTGGAAGCACTTCATCAAAAGCCTTTGCAAAATACAATACATCCTCTTCTGAGTGAGAAAAGCAAGGCACAAATGCCCCCTGGAATAGAACCCCCCGTTTGATCATTTCCTGCATTACTAGCGTCCTCATGCCATTGGAAACCTCATTTTGAGAATCGTAAAAGCTAAAACCAACAAGCCAATTAGTAGGGCTTATTTGAATATACTTAAAAAGGCGGTGATCATTTATGATTTGATTGCATATCGCAATTAGCTGGTCGCCAATGGCTTGATTGTGTTCTATAATATTATGTCGCTGAAATTCATCAATCGTAGCAATTGCAGCGGACATAGTATGCGTTTCTCCTCCATGAGTTGTTGATATTAGGAAAACCTTTTCTTCACCTTCTCTCGTAATCCCTCCCAAGTCCATAACATCGCTCTTTCCCGTAAGAGCGCAAAATGAAAATCCATTTGCAATCCCTTTACCCCATGTAGCCATATCGGGTTCAAGACTCCATTTAGAGATAGAACCTGGAAAACCAGTTTTAAAACCCGTGACCATTTCATCCAATATAAAAAGAGCCCCATTTTGATGGGTAATTTTGATTAATTCTTTGATGTAGGCTTCCTTCTCGCTTTCGCTCTTAGTATCACTTTTTTCAGGTTCTGTTATAATGCAAGCAATTTGGCCAGGATGAGCTTCAAACATTGCTTTTACAGAAGCGATGTCAAATGACTGAAATGTAACAGATAGCTTAGTAATTTCATCTGGAATACCTTTATTACAAGGCGTAGTCGCTATAAACCAATCATCATAACTATAAAATGGATGATCCCGAGGAAATGCTACAAGATTTCGTCCCGTTCGGGCTCTTGCTAATTTAACTGCGGCTGTTGTTGCGATAGAGCCATTCTTTGCAAATTTTATCCTATCATGAACCGATACAATAGATAAAAATCTCTCAGCCATTTCTCTTTCAAGAACTGATGGCCTTTGAAAATTTACTCCATTCTTCAGCTCATTTTGAATTGCTTTCAACACAGGTTCGTAAGCGTGTCCCAAACTTACTGAGGTGAGTCCCATCGGACAATCCAAATATTCATTTCCGTCAATATCCCAAATGTGGGATCCTTTTCCATGAGAAATGGCTGCAGGAGCAAGTTGAGGAAATTGATCATCTCCTTTGGAATAAGTATGGGACCCACCTGGTATCAGATTGTGGATTGCCTTCTTATAAGCATCGGATTCTAGAAAATTGGTGATATGCCTAAGCTTAACTTCTTTATATGTAAAAGTCATATAATTATAATTGAAACAGTAATTTTGATTTAACCATCATTTTATCTACTCATTGTTGAATATCCAATCTCAGTGAATGGAGCAATAAGATCCCTTAAATCTTTTCTGGAGTCCAGATAGTCAATCATTTTTTGTATCGAAAATCTAGGTGCCTCTTCTTGGAATGTTTTAAAAAGAATTCTGCACACTACAAGATCTTCCGGATTATCTACCGTTAACCTTAAGTCTTTTCGATTAAGCGCATTAGGGCAAATTATCTTTGATATTTTAAAATCAGATTTATTTTCTCTGATGTACAAAGAACAATGCTCAGACCGATGGCGTTCATTTCCCCTATCATGAGATATTTCAAGAGCAGATTGGGACATAATTTCGAATCCTGTACCATCTATTATTTCATCAAGAAAAGTTGCATCTAACCCCTTTTCTATATGTTGCTTCCACAGTTCTTCAACAGGCTCATAAAAAAGAAATGGTGATTCACTGGTTACTCTGAAAATATCAGTAGCATTTGCTAGTTTACCACACTCAACCAGCCTTGATAATACATCATGCTCATCACCAATCACGTATTTAAGCCCTCTATCTTGGGCAAGGTATTTGAACACTTCATTTTCAATACCAGTAGAAATCCCTAAAACCACCTCATCAATACATGGGATTGTTTGAAGACAATTGAGGATATTATCCAAAATACGGACACCAGAATCCACATCGAGGTTTTGAAGTGGTTTTCCATAGAGGCGTGAGCCCTGATTTCGACAGGCTATAGCAGCTACTAGTCGTCTTTCCATAACTAATTCATAATATCTGAAGGTGTTATTACATCATTTTCTGAGATGCTTTTTAGTAACCTCTTATTATACACTGAGTTTATATCTGTTATAAAATTTTCTGATGATGTCCGTTTGAGCACCACATCTTTTGGTGCAACTACCTGATCTCTTTTTAAATTATATGCAGTAACGACGTGCCGCCTTATCATTTTTCTATACCCCATTTCTGATCCACTCATGCCATAATCCTCACTTTCTGTAGGAACGCCAAGCGCAAGGTAGCAATCTCTAAGAATCCGGCTAAATTCTTGAAACTCATCAGGATTCAATGCTGCTTCAAAGTCTTCAAGTTTCAAGCTTTTAGCTAGGGTAAGATGCTTTTCAAATACCGTTGCCCCAACTCCTAAAGCCATTGCCGGCAAAGCGAAACGCATAGGGTCCATTGGATCAGCATGATCAGCGAATCCTATCGTAACGTTCGTATGAAATTCACTTAATGCCTTCTTATAAACCCCAATACGTGAAATTTGATTACTGTCTGTTGGAGTGGGATACCCCTGAAATCCGGCAAAAACGCAAATCTTTTTATTTTGAAGAATTTCTAATACAGTACGCAATTCTGATGCATATGCACCGCCCGCCCCAATGAGGATCTGAGGAATTGAACTCTTACTTACTAGATGGAGAAGTCCAATATTTGAAATATCTGTTCCATGAAGTTTTATAGTTTGGACGCCGATGGATTCTGCTAGTTTAAGGCTTTTTGCACCAAAAATATCCAGATGCAGATCAATGTGGAGTGAGAGGGCGTAATCTGCTAATTCTTTCCATACTTCATCAGACATTTCTAGTGATTTAAAAAGATCGTAATATTTGTAATCAGGTGTAGCAAGCTCATCAGCATACACAAGCTGGAACTTTGAAGCATTCGCTCCTGAATTTGCTGCTGCCCTAATAAGTAAGCGTGCCTGTTCTGGTCTTCCTTCAAAGCCCTGAGCTAGTTCTGCAATAATATAAACTTGATTATTCATAGAATAAAATTGAAATACCGTTATTAAATTTTCCCATTTCGTTTTGCCCAATCATCTCGTTTCAGCTGAGTAATGACCAGATCAACATATGATCCATTACTGAACATGTAATCGGATAGGCGGCCGACTTCAACAAACCCAAACATCTTCTCCAATAGCGGAGTATATGGATTAGAAGACATGTGAGCACTTTTTAAGTTGAGAAGATTTAATCTACTAAACGCAATTTGCACCAACATAGAAAGAGTCTCTATCGCGTAGGTCCCAGTTTGAAATTTCTTTTCCCCGATAATTAATGCCACATCTGCATTACGGTGTACCCAACTTATTGAACTCAAGTTGCAAACCCCTATATGTTCATCTGATTCCTTATCACAGATAGATAAAACCAATCGTTCCTTACTATCCCTCGTTGAATTATAAAATGAAAGTTGGGATTCTATCGTATTAGGCCACCATCTTTCTCCAAGAAAAGCAGTAATTTCAGGATCACTGAGCCATTGATACCAATTACCTCTAACGTCCTCTTCTACGGGTGCCCGCAGATAGATTTTTTTTCCTATGGCATATGAATTTATCATAAAATTAGTTTAGTCTATCTGAAAGAATAGAGGTGATTAGTTCCAAATTTAATAGTTCAGTCATCTCATCATCTGTAAAGGTAATATCAAATTCTTCTTCCAATGCTACAATCAGGCCCATATGCCTAAGGGAATCCCATGATTCAATTACTCCGGGCTCAGCATTATCCTTTACCTGGTCTGCCTCTATCCCAAAAACAATAGCCATTACATTACGTATTCTTTCTTTTATTTCGTTCATGATTATTAATTAATTTTGATATAAGGCAAACTATTCATTTTATAATTTTCAAGTTGGATGGTAAAATCCTTCTGAAGCTCATTTGAGGTTGTGGGTGTAAAACCAAGGCCATCATAGAATGCCTCAACTTGTTTGTTTTTTGGTGTACTTATATAGTTCCCTACAAGGGTTTTGATGTTTTTATCTAATAACATTTTAACAAGTTGATCAAAAAATGCCAGCTCCACATTTCTGCCAATTATGCGACAGCTGATCAGTAAGCTATCTATTCTTGCCGTGGAATTTTTTAAATGGATGATTGACATCCCTGTAACTCCATAATCACCAAAATGATCTGATACACTAAAAATAGCTATGTCATACTCGGGGTCATCCAGCATACGTACTATATCTGATTCAGTGTACCTCTTGGTTGTCAGATTAAACTGATTTGTTTTTTGGGTCATTTGAGCCGCTCTTGGCACAGAAATTTCCTGATTCCAATGAATGCTCAACGACAATCCGAGTGAAGCAAGGTAGTTATCTATAGAGTCATGAACTTTCAGCTGTCCCTTTCTTTGCCTCTCCTGAAGATACATAGCAGTCTTATTCTTATCTTCATCTGTGTTGATAAGTGAAAAAAACAACATTTTAAGTTCTTTCAGTAAAAGTGGGTACTCGGACAAATTTACAGGAACCTGAACAACTTCTACCATTGGCAACTCCTGCCTCACCAAGCCAACTTCAAAATTGGAATCATCAATAAAAACAAAACTATCAAGTCCCAAATTTAGTTCTCCAGCCATTTCGGCGATATTACTCACTTTATCCTGCCAATTAATTTTTTTTGAAACTACGTGTTTATCGGTGATGAGTATATCAGGATGATGGTTTAATATCCTATTGACATCTTCCTCATTATTTTTGCTGCACAATGCTAGTAAAACTCCTTCCTTCTGCATTCCCAAAAGAATTGTCTGGATTTCTTTGAAAATTTTGCCCTTTGCTGTCGCATCACTCATTTGAATACCTGCTTCTCCATCTTCTCCGATTATACCCCCCCAAAGAGTATTATCACAATCCAAAACCAATACCTTTTTTGTTTTGCCATTTACTGCTTGAAATGCAGGAAGAACAGTCTCTGTATACTTTCTAAAGAATTCTATGGTATACAGAGTTTTTGATGAATGAAAGTGACGTAAATCTCTGGATTGATTAATTCCAATTCTTGAAAATACTGAATCAATGTCTACAATAACCTGGGTTGAGCTTACACTATTCCTAAGGGCCGTGTTTAAATATCCGCCCAGAATCTGCAATGGTCCCAGCTTCAGAGGACTATTATCGATTAAAGCCGCAGAAAACTGATTAATAATTACTAGTGATACATTCTTGATATTTTTTAGTACGATATCAATCTCACCCTCTACCTTATTGGCTAACCGGTCAATTTCATCCTGACCCATCAGATAAATTTTACTTTGAAATCCATCCACTAAATTGATGAGTTCCCAAAAAATAACTACTGCATTAAAATCTGAAAAACGATGACTTTCCTGTACAATAGCATCATAATCTGCCAGGGTAACATCTGCATTGATACCCTTTTCGCGAAGAGACAACTCCAGAACTTCTTTAAGTTGTACAATGGTAATATTTGAGATTACTGCAACCCTATATTTCTCACCAGTTAGTTCTTGTTCTAACTCCTTATTCCTTTTTAGTATCTCAGTATATTTCATAACCAAACTAAATCATAATCTGACCACCGTTTACCCGAATGGTTTCCCCGCATAGAAAATCTGAATTTTCAGATGCCAGGAAAACTACTGAACGGGCAATATCATCCGTTGTGGCAAGCCGTCTTAATGGCGTTTTAGCAGCAATAACCATTTTAACTCTGTCGGGTATGTCTGCAATAAGGTCGGTATCGGCCATACCTGGTGATACACTATTTACACGAATCCCCTTCGGGGCTAATTCAAAGGCTAGCGCCCTTGTGAATCCCATAAGTGCCCCCTTAGCAGTAATATAAGGAAGCCAGTCTGCCGAAGGAGCCTCTAATGCCTGTGAGTTAATGTTTATTATTTTACCATAGCCCTTCTTCTCCATGATAGGTACAACATTCTGAGCAAGGTTAAATGAGCCCTTAATCTGATTATTTAAATGAAGTTCAAAATCATCCCATTGAAGGTCTGCCAATTTGATAGTTGATATTTTGGAAGTTGTGCAATTTACCAAAACAGTAATTGTATTCATCCTTTGTACAACATCATCAATCATTTCCTGCACTTCTTTTTTATTAGTGATATCTGCTTTAAAGACATAGGCCTTGCTACCTGATGAGACAACTTCAGAAAGCACATTCCCGGCGGCAGACGCATTGCTAAAATAGTGTATACCAAGGTCGAAGCCTGATTTGGAAAGGGCTTTACAAACTGCAGATCCAATTCCGCCTGAGCCCCCTATTACCAAAGCAACTTTTCTTTTAATTAATTGCTCTTCCCCGGATGCTGGAAGAGATGTTTCTTGTTCTACAACTTTAACCTTAGCGAATCCCTGAATTACCTTTTGTTTATGTTGATTAACTACATCTGTTTTAAGCTCGATAACCTGGTTTCTATCATCTTTTTTAATTATTTCGGCTCTCACAATCAAAAGATCACCAATTCTAACAGGCAACAGAAACTCCAGACTTTGTGAAAACCATAAAGCACCATCACCCGGAATTTTTGTACCGATTATTGTGGATATAAAAGATGCGCCCAACATGCCATGTGCTACCGGCTTTTTAAAACTGGTTTTAGAGGCATAATCAGTGTCTGTATGGAGCCGATTATCATCTCCTGTAAGTTCTACGAAACGTTTTATATCTTCCTGAGTCAACTGATGGGTAAGTTCCTTTACCATGCCAACTTCAATTTCATTGTATTTCATAAAAACAGTTTATTTAGAACAGCCTGATTAATCTTGTTATTAGAGTTGATAAACTAGACTTTTAGTTTTATAAATAGATAATTGATCAATCTTTTGTTACTAGATCTGAAACCTAAATCAAGTTAACTGAAGAATGATTCCTTATTTATTCATTGTAGCATACCCAGCCTCCGTTTATGGTGCAAGTAAATCCTTCAAATGCTGATTCTTGTCGAGTTAAACTACCATTTCATCTAATGAAAACATTGGTGCCTGAGCTTTGAAAACATTATATAATGTCCGGCACACAGCAAGATCCTCCGGATTATCAAGAGTAAGTCGTAGATCTTTTCTGATTAAATTTTCTGGCGGAAAAACCTTCAAGATATTAAACTGATTCACATTTTCTCGGATGTAAAGCGTACACGATTCAGATCTATATCTAGAATCCCCATTACGATGTGAAACTTTTAAAGCTTCAAGTTTTATGATTTCAAAACCCGCACCATCTATAATTTCATCCATAAACAATGCATCCAGATTTTCAGCCTAATACTTTTCCCATAATTCAGGTATCTGATTGTGAAATAGTAATGAAGATTCACTAGTGACTCGAAAGATATCTGTTGCCTCTCCCAGTTCTCCGCATGCAATCAATCGTGCAAGTACGTCTGTTTCATCACCAACAATATATCTTAATCCATTTTCACTTGCCACTCTTTTAAATACCTCATTTTCCTGACCTTCAGAAATACCAAGGATTATCTCATCAATAATCTCAAGATTTTGCAAACATGAAATAATGTTATCAATGATTCTAACCCCACTAATAACATCTAAATTTTGCAAAGGTTTACCATACAAACGTGAACCTTGATTTCGACTTGCAATGGCAGCTATCAAACGTCTTTTCATTTCTAATTAATTTGTTAAATCACTGAACTCAATCGGCATATTCAAACCAATTGAACGATTGACTTTTTTGTTGTAAACAAAAGTAATATCTGTAATCGGATTTTCTAATGCAGTGCGTTTTAAAACTACATCCTCAGCTTTTAAAATTTGGCCTTCTTCTAGGGTTCTTGCTGTAACTACATGTCTTCTGATCATTTTCCTGTAACCCATTTCCTGTTCACTCATTAAAAAATCATCCGAAAGCTTGGCCATACCAAGAGCAGTAGCACTCGCTCTGACAATAGTTACAAATTCATTAGGATTCAGAGCAGATTCAGAGCAGATTCATGATCTTTCATCTTCATTTCCCTACCAAGAGTCAGGTGCTTTTCAATGACTGTCGCACCATTACCTATAGCAGTAGTCGCAATTGCAAACCTAAGCAAACTCGTTGGTTCGGCATGATCTGCAAAACCTATTTCTACTCCTGAATATTTAGAATTAATATGTGATTTCAAGATATCAATTCTTGCGATTTGATTGTGTTCAGTTGAAGTTGGATAAGCCTGAAATCCAAGGAGAATTACAACCTGCTTATTCTTCAAAAGGTTCAATGCAACTTCTATTTCATTCGGGTATGCTCCACCTGCTCCAATTATAACCTTGGGAATGGAGAATGCTGCAACACTCTTTAACAAAAACTCATTCGCAATATCTGTCCCATGAATTTTAACACAGGGTATTTTGATTTCCTCGGAGGGCGATAAACTCCTCATTCCAAAGATATCTGTATATAATGAAATACCCAAACCAGAAGCATAAATTGCCAAATCTTTCTACTCTTCATCTTTCATTTCAAGGGACTTGAAAAGGTCGTAATACTTATAATCTGAGG
>Ga0209632_10002586_pt1 | contig 17234 bp, 12 predicted proteins | sample COG_10_FD_184754 | JGI IMG/M metagenome (GOLD analysis project Ga0209632, IMG submission 184754) | Pelagic Microbial community sample from North Sea - COGITO 998_met_10 (SPAdes) (version 2) | ecosystem: Environmental > Aquatic > Marine > Neritic zone/Coastal water | place: Helgoland, sampling... | reverse complement strand
ATATATAAATGCAATCAAATGAATATATTGAAATGTGTCTTACACATATATCACTATATATAAGTTTCATAGCGGACTCATACCCTCATGTGTTTTATGGACAAGAAATATGAAAAATTGAAAACCAAAAGTATATGAAAAGAAAATAACATAATAAACAATAATATCATAATAAACAATGAGCGAATTATTCAATATGCTTTGTATACCCAGAATGTCAACAACAACAACAAAAAAATTCATATTCCAGACGTTTGTAAAAGCAAATTGGGGGTTTATAGAACAAATATTAGAATATCCTTGTAAAGATGAAGAACAAAAACGTGTATTAATAAAACTAAGGTGGAATGATAATGTAGAAACAGAAAAGGTGAAGACTATATTAGAAAGCAACGATTCGGTAAAAATGGTTTATAATATGAACAGTCCATTTTATTGGAGAATAAACAAGTTCATACCGCGAAACAAAAAAGACATACAAGAATAATAGAAAAACAAAGAAAAGAAGAATAAATAATAGAAAAACAAAAAATTGAATAATATTATGTAAAACACATAGTCAACACATAATATTATTTAAACAATAAAATGCAAAATCCAGTCTATTTCAATGATTTCAAGACAAATATGCGGAGCTTTTTAGTAACATCAAGATTCAACAATGCCACACACAATGAAAACAAAACCTATATAAAAAATCACAAAAAATTGGCCTGTATATATTGTTGTCCTTTGATAATGACAACCCAAATACCAATTGATTCAGCAGTCTTTGTATTAGAAATGAATAATGATAAAAACAAAATAATGGGTATAGGAATGATAAAAAACCATCCAGTGATGAACAAATATCATGTGTATAAAAACAACAATTATAACCGCTATGTATATGCGGGTAAACACTATATAAGTAGAGAATCAATGACACCACAAGAAGAATTAATAATGAAGGCGCTAGATATATTATGTTTCAAAGGGAATACTCATATGAAAAGAGGCCAAGGATTACAATTATTCCCACTAAAAATATTATATAAATGCTTAAAGGTAGTCAATATTTTGAAATTCATTCAAAATATGTTTATACCAGTGAAGATTTAAAATGGAACGCCTCCGGCGTTCTGGATTTTAATTCGTTACTGATATCTGACCCTTAAACGATTGAAAATGTCCCATTTTAAATCTTCAAGGGTTTAAACCAGTGAAGATATCAGAACAAGGAGAAATCTATACAACAAATAAAATAAAAACAAACCGACCAACAATAAAATAAAGAACACAAAAATAACTAGAAACAAATGTGTATAATGAATATATGAATGACCCATATAATGTAGAAAATTACAGCGATGAAGATTTATATAAAATATTAGATATAAATAATCCAAGTGATCGCGAATTAGAAGCGCGTATAAATTCACTAATCTTCAAATATTCAAATATGGGTAATGATTCCGGAAACAAGTTGGCCGATTTTTTCTCAAATATATATGATCGTTTTTTTGTAGATATTGACTCAAGCGAAATAAAAACACAAGAAGAGAGTCCAAAAGAGGATGAAAATATAGATTATAATTTTGATTTAGAATACTCAAAAGGTTCATTAAATCCATTGCTACAACAAACAACAAAGCGTATTGTATCAATAGACAGTCAATATAGAGATGACAAATCTTCATTAACGAGTGATTATACATTTAATTTATCCGACCCTTTACGTGATGTAGTAAGTCTCCGTTTATATAGCATACAAATACCATATACATGGTATACAATAAACAGTAATTATGGTAGTAATTTTTTCTATATAAAAGGCACCGTCCCAGGTAACAATGATGGTAATCATGATTACAAAGTAGAAATAGCAATAGGAAATTACACGGCAACAGAATTAATCACAGCTGTAAATAATAGTCTTACAAGTTTGAGTTCTCAACCTGCATATAGTGATACAAATTTTGGAAATACAACCATAACCTATGACTATTTTAATTCAAAGTCATCTATAAATCTAGATATAACAAAAAATTACAATGAAAATACATATGTAGTAGAATTCCAAACCCCATCACCAGCAGGAGGAGAACAACAAATCAATACATATTTAGGTTTAAATCGCAATAAATATTATGGATATAGACTCTATTCAAATTTGAGAACATTACAAACATCACAAATAAATACAAATACTAATCTAAACAATAAAGTAATAGATAATAGTAACAATTTTATAAGAATACTCACATATGTAACTACAAATAACGAAACATTAATCCAAAATTTACCGAATGATTATATTTCAGGAACCGAAGTTCTCAATATACCATCCGGATTCACTGTTAATAATGATTTCACAATAAATTTAACCAATGGTGTATATAGTCGTTCAACATTAACCGCACATATAAATACAGTTTTACAAAACCACGAACGTTTAAGTAATAGTGAATTTGTAGAAGAAGAAGAGAACAATATAGAACTAGGTACTCAATATAGTCATTATTATTTCAATATAAGACTTAATCGTTTTAGTAATAATAATATTGTAAATCAAAAAACAGTAGTAATATTTCCGAAAACATCAAAAGACCGAACAACACCACCTGTCTTTGTAAATATAGATTCTCTTTATGCTTTTGATAATTTCAAAAATGAATTAGGAACAATACAAGGTGAAAGTGAAGCGTCCATTGATACACTTGATATATCAAACAATCAATCAATAGCTTTCTCTCTCTTGAATAATATCACAAATACAATTTTTGACACAGATTCCAGTGCAAATAAAATAACATTAGAAATCCCTTCAAATACATACACAACAGATACATATGTAGATAACATCAACACAATTATTAGTGATTTTAATGTGACAACTGTTAATAGTAAAAATCCCAATGGTATTTTCAATCTTAATAATACAAGAGCATTCATCAATAATGAGACAAAACTAGAATTTCGTATAGACATTAATAAAATATTTGATATAAGTGATTTTAATGTAGATGTTAGCAATACATTATATGACATAAACTATACAAATGATAACTCTAATAATGATTTCACATTAAATGCCAATGATCAATTAACTATACCATCAGATAATGACATAATAGACTTATCATCAAACAATACAATAACAAACAGTTTTAACATAAAATCACAGGGTTATAAATTAAAAAAAGATAAGAGTTTTCTTACTATTAAACCAAAACCAAATAATGGTTTATCAAGTGATTTAAGTTATAACTTTATATTTGATAGTAGTTTTAATATAGCAGCCGAAGATGGCGATTATTATAAATTAGCCAATGTAAGTAAATTAAGACAATATTTCACATCATTATTGGCAAGTAAACCCGAGTTCTCTGGAAGTCAAATAACAATTGATGGCGGAACATTTAATATAACCCTAGTTTTACAATTAGCATTAACAGAAAATAATTATCGTGTAGAATTCAAAGAAACAGATATAAGTGGTAATACAGTAACGCCAGACTCTACAACATGGAAAACTGTCTTGAAATTAGAGGGTATATCTTACGAGATGAATGATCAACAAGATCAAGTTAATAATTATTATACAATAAAAGGAAATACAATAGAAAGTACGCCATTAGTATTGACCCAAAATAATAACAAAATATATATTTATCCAGAATCAGAAAATGTCAATAGTTATCATAGTTCATATGGTTTGTATGATAGTAATTACAATGAAAATAATCAACCAAATGGAATAACATTAACATTGGACATCGGTGATTATACGAGGGCCAATTTAATAAATACAATAAATAGTTTGCTAACAAGAACATTATCACCAAATGGCGACGCAATTGCACTTAACAGTAACATATCAGTAACAAATGATATAACAACCCTATCTTTAAACATAAATAAATCATATACATCAAATGATTATCGTATAGTGTTTTATGACCCAAACAGTTTCGTAACATTTGCAATAGGAAATAACGTGGTAACAAGCACAACATGGGATGCCACATTAGGCTGGACCCTAGGTTTCCGTATAAGCACCGAATATTATTTGAGTGATTATTACAACGCGACAAATAATAATTACATAATAATAGGTGACAATGTAGTGAGTGTGAATTTATATAGTTATTTTTTAATAACATTGGATGATTATAATCAAAATCATTTGAATGATGGTGTAGTAACGACCACCCAAAAAGAAAGTAATATAGAATTACCGAATTATGCAACAAGAGCAACATTGCGTGCCAACGCAATAACGGGAGAACCAATGGTAGATACAATAAAGAAGAATGGGCAAAATATGACCCAAAAAGAGCTCTATTCGGCTCAACAAGTATTAGGTTCCAAATCCACCGTCCAAAATGAGGCAATAATAACAACAAATACATCATTGAATGCGCGTACAGTGCAGTATTATTCCAAAGGACCATTCGCAAAAAATGTCTTTGCCTTGTTGCCATTGAAACTAGCAGGTCAACAAAATAATACATTTTATGTGGATTATGGCGGTACATTACAAAACCAAGAGCGCACATATTTTGGTCCTGTTAATATAAATCGTATGACTGTAAAATTAATGAATGACAAGGGCGAACTAGTGAATTTAAATGGAGCCAATTGGTCGTTTTCTTTTATTTGCGAGCAATTATATCAACAAAAGAAAATTTAAACCCTTGGAGATTCAAAAATAGGACATTTTAAATCTTAAAAGGTATAAATACTAAAATTTATATTAGTATAAATACCCGCACATATGGATTTAACAAAGCCCTTTGATTATAAAACAAAAGAAGAAAGTTTTCTAAGACTTCAAGATTATATATTAGAAAAACAATCAAAAAATGAAACGTTTTTCATTGGACGTTTATCCGGGAATGAGCCTAATGTATGTGGGAAAGTATTGAAAAAAGAAGAATTGCCACCGAAATTATTACATGAAATGTTGCATACAGCCGGTATATATTTTGAGAACATAGATAATATCAGGGATTATGTAAAAGATTATATAAATGCGTGTAAAAATAGTACAATGTTGGGAATATGGTCACATGGTATGTATTTTCAGGCCATGCATTTTTATGATCTTATATTCAAGTTATGTCCAGACACACCAAAAATATGCGCACAAGCATTAGAACCTTATTATTTTATGGATAATGACTTATATAATTTTCATGAAGTATTCCGTAACCAAAAGATACTAATCATAACATCACATATAGAAACAACCAAACAACAAATATTACATATACAAAACAAGTCCAAAATTCATAATAAACCAATATTTGAAAATACTACATTTGAATTATACAAACCACCTCAACAAAATGGTGGTAATAGTGATAACCAGTCATACAAAGTGCATTTACAAAAGATGAAAGAAGACCTAGATAATATAGTCAAAGAGTTTGATTTCTCCATAGCATTAGTAAGTTGTGGTGGATTTGGAATGTTAATAAGTGACCATATTTATAAAATGGAGAAGAGTGTAATCTATGTGGGTGGTGCTTTACAATTATATTTTGGAATAATGGGTAATCGTTGGAGAACGAATCCGAATATAACCCAATTACATAATGAATATTGGACAGATGTATTAAATGAAGATAAGCCACCAACAATAATAAATAATCCGAGTTTATGTGAGAATTCTTGTTATTGGTAAATTATAAAATATTATAAAAATATAATACATAATAATGCATGTATTTTTCAAAGACACTCCCTATCAATTACAATTTGAATATGAACTCAGTTATATAGTAATACCATTGAGCATTATACTATATCTGTTTATACCGAAAACTAGACCACCTTTGATATATCATATGATAATAATAGGTATTATTGGTACATTAGATACTTTATACAAATTCGGAAAATACAATGGATATATTGCAGGATCATTGAGCGTATTATTTCACCTTTGTATACTTTTTGTATTGTATGACTATAATAAATACAGTTATGATTTATATTCATTATTACTGTTGGTTTTGGCAAATATAATAATAATTTATTTGCCTTATTGGCCTTACAAATTTAACAAATCTACAATATTGACAATATATAATATCATTTACTTGTTATTGGTGTTACAAAATTATTATACAAACGAACTATCATAATTCTATAAAAAACATAAAATATAGTTATTGTATATAATGTCCCAAAGTGACTATATTAAGCATAAAAAGATATCAAATATAATCCCATCACAAATACCTAATGTACTTCAGAACAAAGACTATTTGGATTATAAACAATACTATTTAGTCAATACTATTGAGAATACAAAAGAGACTTATAATATTGTAAATATTCCAAATACCAACAATATTTTCGGTATGAATCTCCGCGTAAATAATTGTGTAAATAAGTTGCCATGTCAAAATGACCGAATTTCAAATAAGGCATATCAAAGAACATGTTTCTCAATAATGAAGGCACCTGGTGTTAGTGTTCCTGTAAATTATGCGAAAAATATTATTTATCAACCATGTGAATGTAATAATTAAATCATAATATTGTATTTGTTTGAAATGTTATGATTTTTATAGTTTATAATTATATATGAGTGAGTATTTTGATAACAAAGAACTATTATTAGGTCCCAAAATGTCACAATATGGAAGCCACATGTTAATAACAGATGTAAAGAAAGAAACCAAGACCAAACATGTAAATATAGACACTAGATTTCGTGACGATTACAATGATGGAAATAAAAACGTGATTTCATTGCCTGAAAGAATAAATGATGTGCATTCAATTTGTGCGACCAATGTAGAAGTGCCAATGACATTTAATAATATTAGTTCTTCATTAGAGAATAATAGCATAAAGATTGTTGATGGCGCAAACACGGAAACAGTAATAACAATAGCAGACGGACAATATAATATTGAAGGTATCAAAGACGCATTAAATACAGCAATCGGAGGATCACATGTAGAATTCAACGTTGTTAATAATAAAATAACAATACAAACACAAGCTTCATATACAATAGATTTCAATATATATAATTCTTCATATACAAAGAAATATTTGCGAAATAAATTGGGTTATGTATTAGGATTTAGAAAGCAAACATATCTGATTGAAACAACAACAATCACATCAGAATCATTTGCGATGACACCATTTCCACACTATTTATACTTAGTAGTAGACGAAATGATAACACAAGGAAATATTAATACCTTTGTATCACCTATGAGCGATTCAATTATTAATAAAAATATTCTATCAAGAATATCGCTGGATAAAAATCAATATGATTTCAATACAGTATTACCAGCTAATATAGCAAATGGATATTTAACAACTTCTGTACGAAATTATCAAGGTAAAATGGATCTTCAACGATTAAATATTCAGCTAGTGAATGAATATGGACAAGTCATGGATTTAAACGGACAAGATATATCATTATGTCTAGAAATTAAATATGATTAAACACTTAAATAAGTATATAATAAAACAATAATTTATTATATAATGAATTCGTATTATGTATATTTGTTAGAATCAACAAAACATAGCACATATATAGGCGCCACAATAGATTTAGACCATAGATTGAGACAACACAATATGGAAATAAAGGGTGGCGCCAAAGCAACAAGCATAAAAGTAAAAAGCGGCGAAACATGGAAGAGAGTATGTCATGTTGAAGGATTCCCAACATGGAATGAAGCATTAAAATTTGAATGGGCATGGAAATTTCAATCACGGAAATTGAATCAAAAAATGTTTCCATTAACGCGACGAAAAGAAGCCCTAACTAACTTGTTAGCACTGGAACGTCCAACAAGTAAAGCAATACCATACTCTGAATATATAACACCATTGAATGTAATATGGGAAAATCAATAAACCAAAATATCAAAATCAATTATTCAAATATCAATTGATTTGTCATTCCTTTGATTTAAACCCTTGAAGATTTAAAATGGGACATTTTCAATCGTTTAAGGGTCAGATATCAGTAACGAATTAAAATCCAGAACGCCATAGGCGTTCCATTTTAAATCTTCACTGGTATAAATTCAACCATAATCTATTTATTTCTCATTCAGACTGCCTCATCCACCGACAACATTACTCCCGCCTCTTCTTCTTTTGGTCTTTTTCTGGTTTTTCTGGTTTTTCTGGTTTCTATATTTAGTAAAATTTCTTCTTTTGGATTTATTTTGTGTTCTCTTCATGGTTCGCGAATTTGTATTTGTAAACAAAAAAGATAAAAGGTTCATCTTATATATAAACTGTATATTAAAAATTGAAATAAAAAATATACACTATTATATTTACTACAATAGTAATGGAATTATCAGATGAACAAACATATGCTCTTGAACTCTTCAAACAAGGAAATAATTTATTAATTTCAGGACCAGGGGGTACAGGAAAATCTAAATTAATACGCGACTTTGTCTATTACGCAAAGGAAAATAAGAAGAAAATACAAATAACTGCTTTAACAGGTTGTGCCTCATTATTATTGGGTTTAAATGCTAAAACAATTCATTCATGGTCGGGAATACGGCTTTGTAAAGGCACTAACGAATCCATAATAGAACAAGCATGTAAAAACAAAAATGCAAAAAAGAATTGGAAATCCGTTCAAATATTGATAATAGATGAAGGTTCAATGATGTCGCGAAAAATGTTTGATGTATTGAATGCGATAGCCAAAAAAATCCGCAATGACCCTAGACCTTTTGGTAATATTCAAGTAATTGTTACATGTGACTTTTATCAATTACCGCCAATTGAAACCCAAGGCGAACAAGAAAGCGGTGAATTCTGTTTTGAGTCGCCTCAATATTTTGATACGTTTCCATTAGAGAACCACGTTTTGTTGACAAAAATATTCCGTCAAAAGGATCCGCAATACATAGAAATATTGAATGAAGTCCGCAAAGGAAAACTGACACCACCTACAATTGAAATATTGCAGAAATATGTAAACCGAGACTATAATATAGAGGAAAATAATGGGATTTATTTGACGAAATTATTCCCCACACGTTCTCGTGTAGATAATTTAAACAACCAAATGTTTGATGCTTTAAAAGACAGTCCAAAAAGTTATGAATTAACCAAATCAAGAAATACGCTTTTATACATGGAAAGTGGAAAGGCAATTGAAAAGGAGAAGATAGACCTTTGTATGTGTTTACAGCAACGCGATATTGATAATGAAATAAATCAATTAATAAATAGCAGTCCAGCATTGGAAAAATTGAGTTTGAAAATAAATACAATGGTAATGTGTAATATAAATTTGGACATGGAACGAAAAATATGCAATGGTTCTCAGGGCATTGTAGTAGATTTTGTTGGTCCAGACAATGCGCCCAAAGTGCGATTTTCCAATAATGTGACAATAGTAATGAATAAACATGTGTGGCAAAGTGAAACCTATCCGACAATAAGCATAAGTCAATATCCGCTACAACATGCATGGGCTCTAACCATACATAAAATCCAAGGCACAACATTAAAAGTCGCGCAAATGGATATAGGCAATTCCGTGTTTACATATGGGCAGTCTTATGTAGCGTTGTCAAGAATAGAATCAATAAATGGCCTTTATTTGTCGGGATTTGAACCCAATAGAATTAAGGCGAATCCAAAAGTCACCACATTTTATGAAAAAATTCCACCCATTGATACTGAGAAAATACAAACATTGATAAATGCAAACAAACAATCCAATATATTTTGTGATTTTGAGTTACAAGAAGAAAATTATGAGAAGTCAATACCTGATAAAGATATAAAAATCATTAAATTACCATAAAACTATGAATAACATAAAGCTTATAATATTTAGATATTATATATGGTTGGAGTAAGTGTATTACCCGTATGTATACATAATGGTGAATTACTTTTTTTATTCGGAAAAGAGGTCTCAGTAGAAAACAAAATCCAAGGTTATTCTGACTTTGGTGGAGGAAGAGAAAAAGACGAATCAACATTTGATGGAGCAATACGCGAAGGTTGTGAAGAATTAACAGGGTTTTATGGTAATGAACAACAACTTCGTGAAAAAATCGCGAAAGCCGGTGGCACATATGATGTTAAGTATGATCTAAGTGAAACCAATAAATATTTCGTCCATATATTTTTAACAGAATACGATAAGAACCTTCCCACATATTTTGAAAATAATCACAAATACTTGTATGAAAAAATGGACAATGACTTATTGAAGAAAACGAAAATGTTTGAAAAAATAGAATTAAAATGGTTTACAGTATCAATGATGAGGAAACAAACAAATACATTCCGTGTCTTTTATCGCTCCATTTTGAAACTGTTATTGAAAGAATTACCACAAATAAAAGAGTTCTTATTTAAAAATTCAAAACTATCAAAACAAATAAAGAGAAGAAGCACAAGACGAACAAGAACAACAAGACGAGAATATAAATCCGACGAATAAACAAAGTTAAAAATCAAATTGAAAAATACATTACATATATATATAAAACATGTCCTGGAAAAAAGTCGGAGGCCTGAATAAACTAGAAAAAATGAATAATATTACTGTGAATTCCATTGTTACTGATACATTTACTGTTAGGAAACAAGCGAATAAGTTCAAAGTGGGTGGTTTGGATGTAGATGGTGATATGAATGTAAACGGAAATGTCAATGTAACAAAATTAATTGACGCGAGTGGTTTAGACATAGAACACAATATCAAACTATTAGACAGCCTTATTTTTGATGCCAGTAATCAAATATACTATAAATCACACAAAGACGATAATGGTAACTATTTGGCATTAAATAAACAACAAGGCCAAGCTACATTAGATATATGTGGTAATAGTTTGTATACATTAAATGTGGAATCAACATTACAAAGTCAGCGCAATATTTTGGCCCGCACGAGTGATAACAATGGTATTATGTTTTTAGTAGATCCTTCACAAAGTTCTATTTATTTGTATAATTCTACTTCTACTACTGATTCTATTTATGATGCTACAACACCCAATGTGAATATTTCTTATACAAATGATGATAATAAACTTACAATGAAAAATTACGACCACACACAAATTGAAAGCACTATGGCATTGAGTAATAGAAACGTCCCCACCCACATATTTAATGAAAATACAATTATTTACGATATTAGTACAAATACTTATTATGAAAAATATGCGTCCAATAAATATGGTAATTCATTGACACTTGTATCACAAGACGATGAAGCCATTACGCGATTAAATATGACTACTCCCAATAAAACGGGATCGGTTTTGTTTGGAGGTGCGAGTTTAGAAGACGCATCAAAAGGAACGCTCATAGCCGACGTTATTAGCTCTGAAAACATATCACAGAAACCACCCGCATTTATAATAAAAGACGGGCAAAAGAAAATAGAACATGCTAAGAATTTATCTGTAAATACAAATAGTGTATCATCAGACCACGATTTGTTTATTAATGGCAGTGTGTTAATACAAAACAATAATTTGATGAAAATGCAGGTTTCTGATTTTAATATTTCAAATCTTGGTTACAATAAGAATAATAAAGATCATGTGATTTATAGTGGTAGTCATTTTGATACCATCACCACCACCGACACCACCACCAACACCACCACCACTCAAAGGAAATACCATGTGTTAATTTCAAATGATGGTGGTGATAATTTCCAATATGGCTCAGAATTTATATCAATTGATCAAACAGAGCCATTTTCTAATATTTATGTATTGGATAATTCTAATTCAATTATTGGTACAAAAACACAAGGGTTTTTATATTATTCAAATAATGGTGGACAAGATTATACAGATATTAGAAGTTTTTCTATTGAAAATGCTAACAATGGAATTTATATATCTCCTTTGTTAAATGTGGAATCTACACCTGATATTAGCAGAAATGTTGTATTTCAAATAAAACAAACCAAAATAAAATATTTTGCTTTTGATTTTACAGATGGTTCAGAGCAAGAAGTGAAGGAAATAACACCAATATTATCACAAACACCAATAGACTCCAATGGTTATAACAATAACTTGTATGCATTATATGCAAATGATATACACAAATATGTATATGATGGCTCTAATGTAAATATGGACTATGATGCGAGTCATAACACTCCAAATGGCCCGTATAAAGCATTTGATGTATATAATGAAAATGTCAATATGGCAGTAGGCACTAATATAATAAGTTATACAACCAATGGCACATCCTATGTAGATATAAGCGGCAATTACGATTTCATTGATGTTTTTATATTGGATGAAAATCGCGCAATATTAATTGATGGAAGTTCCAATACATTATTTTATTCTGTAAATGGATTTCAGAGTTTCATTCAAATAAATGATGCTTCATTAAACAGTTCTGGTAATGTATATTTGTTGGAAAACAAGACGAAAAATAAACTATATATGAGCGATGAAAATAATGTATTGTTAAATGTTACAGCACCAGCAACACATGAAATTATCAAACTGTATATACCGGACATATTGAATGTCAAAAACAATAGTAATTTGGATTTGTATGGAAACGCAGTATTTAATAATGACCTAATCTTTCAAAATAATGGTTCCATAAGAACACGCGATAGTGTGTTTGATATTGCGAATGATAGTGTTATTGATACAATAAATATTGGAGCAAATGCAACAAATATAAATTTGGGTGGTCCAAATACGAAGTTGCTTATTATTGGTGAATTTGACGAAAGCGTTACTTTTCGCGATTTAACGGTGTCTAATGATTCTAGTTTGAATAATTTATATGTGACAAATGATGTGAGTTTCAATAGTAATTTATATGTGAATAATGATGTGAGCTTTAATAGCAATTTTGTAGTAAGTGGAAGTACAACAACACAAGATGTAAATATAAAAACAACATTGGATGTTAGTGGAAATACAACAATGACTAACCTTATTTTAAGTGGCCCTATTAGTCAATTTTAGATAAATAATAATTAAATATACTTACTTAATTATTATACCGAACCAAAATGTAAAAATTTCAATCTATAATATGGTCACATTTTTTGTTTTAATATATGTAATTCCTCATTTAATTTATTATTTTCATTTTTTAATTCTTTAATCGCTTCTACAATTAAGGCTGTGATGTTTCCATAAGATATTGATTTATATTGTTCTTCACTATTATCAGTATAAACAACTTCTGGTATTATTTTTTCAATGTCTTGAGCAATAAATCCAACTTGTTTATTTTTATCTTTATTCATTGTGTATGTAACACCTTTTATTTGTAATATTTTTTCAAGCGAATCTTCAATGGGTGAAATATTTGACTTAAAACGTATATCTGATGTTGCATTAAATGAAGCAGCATTTATACTACCAGTACAACTAATAGAATTAGCACTTAAGTCATCACATTGTATTTTACCAGTACAACTAATAGAATTAGCACTTAAGTCATCACATTGTATCATACCACTAATATCTAATTTTGCGTTCGGATCAGTAGTTCCAATACCAATGTTTCCGTTTCCGCTTATTCTCATTAATTCAGTATCCCGCGTTTTGAAAATAATATTATCAGATTCATCATTACCTGATTCAATCACTAAATTCGTTCCCTCACTTATATCCATACGAATTTTGGCAAAATCAGTTGCATCATTAACACCTTCAGGATATTTTGTCCCTAAAAAAAGAGAACCTTCAATTCGTGAATTACCAAAGACATGTAATGATGCAGAAGCATCCAACTGACCTTTTGTTACATCGGTTCCGATACCAACTCGACCACTGGCATCTATAATCATATTTGTACTACCATCATTCACAAATCGCAATACGTCGTCATCATCTATGCTAAATTGTGCAGTAATATACGTATCACCATCAATATCTTTCACACCACCAAGACTTCCCCAATATCCATCACCATTATAAGGTGTTCCGAATCCCTCAAATTGGTCTGTTTCAATATTATAACGTATTGCACCAACAATGCCATTGGAATTTGGTGCTGACGCATCATAATTGGGGCGTTGACTAGTAGTGCCAACAGGTATAATAATTGCGTCATTCGCGCTCACATCCAGCGTTACACGTGGAATATTCGTTTTAATACCAATGTTCTCACTACTATTTTGTAATAGCTGTCCTGTGAAGTTAATATTACCACTAACATCTAATGGAAAAACTGGATCAGGTTGTCTAATACCCACAAAATGATTCGCATTACCCAAGATGATTTGGTTCTCATTTTCACTATGACTATTATTTCCAAAAACCAAACTATTATGATAGTTCGCTTCACTAGTATTTCCCAAAACAACACTGTTGTTGAGAACACCATCATTAATTAAAAGAGCACCCACGCTATTATCATTTTCACTGTTACCAACTATGACATAATTATCATTACCATATGCGATGTCGTTCCATATTCCAGGTTTAATACGCAAATTATTCCATGATGAAGTAGGGTCATTCACATATGCCAATTTTTTCGTTCCACTATTAGACACAGCAAGAAACTGATTGTTTAAAAAACGCAAACTATTCCATGAACTGTCAATCAAATTATTATCATTATTATCATTATTAATCACGAAGTTCCAATCTTTTGCATTACTGCTAGTTCCTACATCATTATGATCTATTACTACAAATTGATCATTTCCAAAAGATATACTAACATATGGATTACTTGTAATCACATCATCAAAAAATGGACTCAGTGTTTCACCATTGATCCCTTGTTGTGGACCATCCGAAATGGATACAATATTAAAAACTCCATCATCACTAACAGCTACAAATTTATTATTTCCAAATGTAATGGATCTGAAATTAACAGTGCTTATCAAAAAATTACTGTATTGTTGCCATATTTCTAGTCCAGTACTACTATTTGAACTTATATCACTATAATAAGCATGACTATCTGGTGCGACAGCGACAAATCTACCATTTCCAAAGGTAACTGATGACCAGTTTTGATCTTCCCCCGTTGTCCCATCATTATCAATTGAATCTTGTTCATTAAAAGTTGTTATATACCATATCATCCCATCAACACTTGATAAAATCACTTTATTTCCTACAGCAACATAAACACCCGAACCATTTACTTCTCCATATGCTATGCTATTAAGGCTCTTATCATTTCCTGGTACGATTCCGTTTAAAGTGTATGATTGAATAGTTGGAATGGTACTTATTACTTGAACTGCTTTTTCTCCAACCACAATATTAGAATTATCTATAATGTAATTTTGACTATAATATTCAACAAAATCATTGAAAGATATATCACTACCATCATAAAAATTTTTATTTCCACTACCGTCAAATCTATATGCTTTTGCTGTTAAACCATTTACACTGATATCATATATTTTATGTTTGTATTGAACAGCATCATGTAGTAAAAATTCCACTTCCGCACCATATAATGATGCTAGTCTTGCAGTATCAGACGTTAATATTCCACCAGGGTAAATCACCAAACTACTGAAATCAAAATTAGAATATGAAACATCATAGTCAATAGTAAGACTATTGTATTCGACATCTATATCAACATTATTAAGTTTATTGTCTGTGATAGTAGGTGTGGTAGAGCCAACATTATTGTTTAATATTACTTTTTTATAATTATCAACAGTAGAATCATTAAAATCATAAGTTGCAGCATAGTCTGGACCAATAAACACAAAAGATGCATCACTTACACGTGTTGAGTCGCTATCAGAAGCATTAAATGTAAAATCAAAACTATATATTGCAGTTGTGCCATGATAAAATGTTACAGTGGAGCTTGTATGTATATTACTACTATCAACCGTTAATAAATCGTCAATTTTCAAATATTGTAAGTTTCTTAGCGTAATATAATCTGAACCTAAATCATAAGTAAAATTGATAGTATTGTCAGTAGCGGATGCAGTTTTATTATTAATTGACACATCTTCAGAAGCAACACCAGAGGTGATGTCCTCGCCATTAAAATCCACAATAATTTTATTAAAACTTAAATCATTACCATTAACACCAACACTTTCAATTTCAGTAGATGACGTTTCATTTAATAACCGAACATTGCTTAACCAAAATGTCTCAGCATTGGGTTTACTAATACGAACTTTATTAAAATTAAAGCTAACATCACTATCAATTATATTTGTAGATGAATCCGCACCACTTAATGGAATATTATTATTAGTAACATAAGTATCAAAACTAGTATGTTGAAACTGTATTATATTTTCACTACCCATTACCTTACTATATACTTCATTGTCTTCGTCATCATATATAAATAGAGTAGCACCACTAATATCCGTATTATTAACATGACGATTATAAAGAACAATAGAAACAATTTCTTCAAACTTGTATGCTGTAGAAAAATGAATAGTAATATTTGATCTACTATCTACATCAAAAAAATCATGATTATTCCATTTTGTCAAATTCGTATCACTATTTGCACTAGAGTCATGAACAAGTAAATTCACAAAACCAACAGCATTAATATTTGCCCAAACTTGTATCTCATTTAATGAGAACACTCCACTATTAGAAATGACGATTTTTTTAACACCAATAGATGCATTATTATAATCCAAACTTATGTTTGTATCACTCCATGTATATCCATCATCACTGTAAATGATTTCAAAATTGTCTCCAACTGCCACAAAACGCTTATATTCATCACCATATACAACACTGTTTAGTTTATTGCAACTAGTTACTTGTTGCTGTATATCAACAACATTCCATTGTTTCAAACGCTCATAATTGCTATTGTTACCAATGAGAATATTGTTAGACCCATCTATTAAATTAGAAGATACATCATCACCAATATGAGAACCAATAGTAGTATTTTCAAATCTCAAACTATGATCACTACGTATTACAGTGTCTCCGCTAATATCAATAGCAAAGTTTTCATTATGAGTATCTTGAAAATATGTATTTTTCAATTTATTGGCACTACTATCATTTAACCAATTAGACATTATATAAAACATGGGTATTTTATTGTATGATTTTAAACAATTCGATTTATAAAATATAAATAAATCAACAATGTAATAGTTATATGTATAAATCCTTGTTTATACAAGTAAAGAAGCTTATTCCTAGAATTTCATCCACAGAATTAATTGCATTGCGGAGTGGCAATGTATCATTAGATAGACAAATAATGAAGGG
>Ga0209632_10002575_pt1 | contig 17282 bp, 17 predicted proteins | sample COG_10_FD_184754 | JGI IMG/M metagenome (GOLD analysis project Ga0209632, IMG submission 184754) | Pelagic Microbial community sample from North Sea - COGITO 998_met_10 (SPAdes) (version 2) | ecosystem: Environmental > Aquatic > Marine > Neritic zone/Coastal water | place: Helgoland, sampling... | reverse complement strand
ATAATAATCCTAATAATAATCCTAATAATAATCCTAATAATAATCCTAATAATAATCCTAATAATAATCCTAATAATAATCCTAATAATAATCCTAATAATAATCCTAATAATAATCCTAATAATAAAAATGTAAGGTTTAATATGAATACTCAACAAATTGAATCAGTAGACCAAGAATCGACTGAAGAAGAATCGATTGAAGAAGAATCGATTGAACAAGAAAATACATTAGAAGGATTCACAAATAAAAGAAAAGAACAATTTAATACGACCGCTCATCAAATTAAGGAAATTAATAAAAGATTAACAGCAATTGAAGCTAGATTAAATTCTTCTTCTTCTAATAATGTGCATGATATTATATTATATATAATAATCGGGGTGTTTATATTATTTGCACTAGATAGTATATTTAGAATAGGACGAGGAACTGTTTAATTAAATAAATTATCTGTTTTAAATTCCAATGTCTTAATATCAGTTGGATGATAAGCATTATTATAAAGGGATGTATCTAGTAATCCTAGATTATTATTTTGATTTTGATGATTTTCTATTTGTTTATTTGTATTTTTTGGTTTTTCTTTCCATGATATATACAATAAATTAGGATGTGTATAATTAACAACAAAATCGCGATTTATTAAATCTTCCATAATATATATTATACATTTAGTCATATCATATAATGGAACACCAAATACAAATGTTGGCACTATAAAAAAACAATAACAATCTGACGTTTTATGATTTGTTGTTATAATTCTATATTGAGCTTTTTCTAAGATGGTTTGATATGTTTTATTTTTTCTTGTTTCCCGTTTTTCAAGTTCTTTATGTAAATTATTAATAGTTAACATTATACTTAATATTATATTTAATATTATATTTAATATTTAAAAAGAAAATAAAATTAAAAAAAAAAATATAATATACTAATATATAATTAAAAAACAAGTTTTAATAAAAATGGATTTAAATTGGAAAAATAAAATTTTTAATAAAGATTTCTATAATGGTGATATTATAAATGAAGGTTCTGGGGACATTCAAATATCAGGAACAGTTCAAAGTGAAGCAGAAAATCCAGAAATTATATTTTGGGCGGCAGCACCAGCAGATCACACAACATCATTTAATGGAAGTGGGTTACCATATGCTAATCCTGAAATGGCTTTTGAAAATACGCCAAATACAGGTAAATTAATAGCATACAATAGAACTTTTATGTTTAGAATTAAATATCCGAACGCTTACTATGCATCACTTGGAACTGGTTATATTCCACCTTCTGTAAATATTAAAATATCTGGAGAAAATGAATCTGAAAAAATAACAAGTATAGTAATCGACGATGGAATACCATTTCGTTCTCTTACTCATATTGTCCCACATACTGTAGAATCATATATTGTCCCTGATAAAGAAATTAGAAGTCAAGAGCAAATATTACGAGCATCCGCATATCCTTCTGAAAATAAAATGCCTTCTAATTTTTGGGGATTAAAACCTCCTAATTAATATATTTATAAATTAGTTATAAAAATATATATGTTTATGCCTTTACAAATATATACTAATTTATATTAAACATAAAACTTGTTATTTGTATAATTGTATACAATTTAAATTATAGAATCATAATAATATTAATCATAATAATAATCATTAATTAAAAATTTAAAGATTTATAAAGATTATATATTATAAATATTAATAATACATATTAATAATACATATTAATAATACATATTAATAATACATACTCATTTTAACGTTTATTATATTTTAATATGACTACCACTAATAATATTATTCATAGTTTAAAATCGAATGCTGATTTACAATTATTTTCACAAAATAATAATAATGGTTTAATTGTTTTATTTTTTACAGCTTCATGGTGCACTCCATGTAAAACAATTAAACCATTTATCACAGAACAAGCAATTAATAATACAAATCTTTTTATAAATATTATTGATGTTGACGATGAGGATGTTCAAGATTTCGCAAATGATTTATCTATTACAGCGATGCCAACATTTATTTTTTATAAAAATAATGTAGAGGTTGGAAAGGTTATTGGATGTGATAAAGAAAAAATATTATCTTTAATTAGCACATTCCATTAATTATATATTTTGTTTTTGTTTTTGTTTTTGTTTTTGTTTTTGTTTTTGTTTTTTGTATTTTTAAATATAAGTCATAATGAATTATAAAATTATAATTGTAGTTAACTTTTTTTTAGATAATTAATTGTAGATATGGATTTAAATTTAAATTTAAATTTAAATTTAAATGTAAATATTGATACTATAAAATGTGTTATTTGTTATGATACTATAACAGATATTGAGAATCATACATTAAATAAATTATGTAATTGTAACGACTGTCTTATATGTGATAATTGTTTAATATATATTAAACTAAATAATATATGTAAATGTCCTGTATGTAGAACGCATTTGAATATTACAAAAAAATCTAAATATGTATGTAGTATTTGCGATTTTTTATTATATTATATTACAATTATTATATTTATAATAGTAAATATAATAACTTATAATATTGTTATTTGGAATAAATATTATAAATCTGGTGACTATCCTGATATTACAGATATTGATTATTTAATAGTGGATAATTCAACAGATTTAAATTTAGAATATTCGCCTGATAATTTTAATATTTGTAAAAATGCGATATTATTAAAAAAAAGTAATTATTTTATGATACTTAATTTTATAATATTAATTATATTTCCAGCAACTTTAATAAAACTGTATTATATATTAAAACTAATAGGTTATAATGATACTATAAGTATAGAATTATTGAATTCGATTGTATGTTTATTTGTTATTATAAACAGTATTACAATTTTTATAGTAATACAAAGTGCTACAAAAGGAACAACATTATTATTATTATTAAAATTTAATATATTAGTATATGGATTATTATTTTTAATTATGTATTCAGTATCTATATATATAATGTGTTACAATTCCTTTATAAAATTTAAACTGAAATATAAAAAAATGAATATTATATATAATATAGTTGATATTATAACATTAGACTCCACAATTGCTACTTCTGACGTATAATAAATACAAACGCAAATACAATTATAACTATTTATTTTGAACTTTTATACTCATTATTTATGTAAAAAATATAGTTATAAAATATTGTATAATATTATTAGTTCTATTACTTATAGAATACTTATAGAATACTTATAGACACTTATTGTAAATAAAAATAGTTTTATAAATGATTGAAGACATTTTAAACATCAAGCCATTATTTTATATTAGTTTCATTTATGTTATTATTAAATATATAAAAACTAAAAATATCACAGAAGAACAACTATTATTAAAAGAAGACACAAAAAAAAAGAAGAAAGAATTTCGAAGAAAAAAACGTAAAATGATTAGAGATATTAGAAAACAGCGTTTTACAGATACATTAATAGTAAATGATAGTAATCAAGTTATTGAATATAGTTCTAATGACAGTAATCTAGATACAGATGAAGATGAAGATAAAACTATTATAAACAATTTAAAAGCAACATCAAAGGTTTTATCTATAGAAGAGAAAAAACAATTAATTGACCCATCATTGTGGGATGAAAACTTATAATATTCTTTTCACACAACCAGAACAACTATTACAAGGCATTTTATTTTCTGTTGGAGAATTACAAGACCATGTTAAATTCAATATATAATTGTAATTATTACGCATTGCTATATTTACTAATTGTTTTTTTGATAAATGAATGATAGGAAAAATACATTTTTTAAATATATCTAAATTATGATATATTTTAGTATTTATATCTTTATTTATATATTTATTAATATTCTCTTGTAAATCTTTAATAAGTCTTTTATGATTAACTAAATTAAATGATTCTAAATAATTTGAAATTGCACTATTTAAATGAGTTTCATCATTATCAATTGGTAATTCTATAGGATATTCATTATTATAAGAAAATCGAGATAGATTTTCATATTTGTCTTTTTTACTGTTAAATTCAAACAGTTCATATTCAGTATGAAGAATATCATATTTGTTTGTTAATGATGTGTCTTTTTTTATTTTAGATATATATTTCGTTGGTGGGAAATTGTTTTTAATTGCAGGATATTTTTTTATTAAAATATTCCGTATTTCCTTCATTGCTCGTATTTCCATTTCATTTTTTAATGTATTTTCTCCCAAATTACAACAATTTATATAAATAGTTTGCACTGGTTTTTCCTCTAGTAATAAAATTTGACACAATCTAAAAGTGCTAGAAAAACCACCACTCCAATATATATATATATAATCTTCTGGATTTAACATATTATAATTTGCATATGTTTCATATTCTGTTAAGTCTAAATTAAAAAGAGTCTCTTTTGTTTGTTTAAAACTCTTTATCTTTTTTTTACAAAAATCATACACTATATAAAGTATTAATAAAAATGTTAATATAGAATAAAAATTTATATATTTACTACCAAACATATGAATTTATATTATGAATAACTATAATTTAACTATAACTATAACACATTTTTATTTTCTATATTTTTTAAAGGTATTATTTATTTACTTTTTGATTTACTTCTTGGTCTGCTTCTTGGTCTGCTTCTTGGTATGCTTCTTGATTTACTTCTTGGTCTGCTTCTTGGTCTGCTTCTTGGTCTGCTTCTTGGTCTGCTTCTTGGTCTGCTTCTTGGTCTGCTTCTTGATTTACTTCTTGGTCTGCTTCTTGGTCTGCTTCTTGGTCTGCTTCTTGGTCTGCTTCTTGGTCTGCTTCTTGGTCTGCTTCTTGGTCTGCTTAAATTTATAGAGGTTTTTGATTTCATTTTTTTTAGGTCTATTTTATCTTTTAAAAATACAAACATTAAAACACATATTATAATAACAATATTTATTATTATATTAATTATAGAAAACAATATTTTATTTGTATTTTCATCTGACAGTTTAAACCATTTCTTAATAGCTGTATAAATAATTTCATCAAATAAATCTTTTTTTATGTCAATAAGAGTTACTGCTATAAAATAACAAAATACATAATGTAATATGGATGTTCTTTTAGGTAAAACAAAATCTAAGTCTTTACCCATAGTTTTTTTAATATATTTTTAATATATTTTTTTTAATATATTTCTATTTTTTATAATATATAATTATATATATATATACTATAATATTATTATAATATTATTATAATTAGTTATAATTTATAATTTATAATTATGAATAATACATATACTATGGAAACTGATAATAGTGAATTCTGGTTTAATAATTTAACTATTTTATTTAAATATGATAAATTAGATCAATTTATACCAACATCAAATATGAATTATGAACAAAAAGTAAATGCACTAGTGCGCTTAGGTATATATAGTGGTATTATATTTTCAATATTAAATAAAAATTACCTTTACTTATATATTCCTATTTGCATTATGATTTTCACATATATATTATATTTATTACAACGCATTAATTTTCAAAGTAATCAAAAAATAGAACATCTTAAAAATATATTAGAACCTAATACTCATAATAATAATAATAATAATAATAATAATTTGGATACTAATAATAATAATAATAATCTGGATAATAATACTAATACTCATAGTGTTAAAGAAATGATGTCATCAACCGTTAATAATCCATTCTTAAATCCTGATCCATTTTCTAGACGAGATATACAAAGTGGTGATAATATACTAGATCCCACAACCCAGCAAACAATTGAAAATAATTTTAATAAACATTTATTTAAAAACGCAAGTGATATTTTTAATCATGGAAATGGTTTTAGACAATTTTATACTGTTCCCGGTAATACATTCCCAAATAATAGAGACACATTTATGAAATGGTGTTATAAACGACCTAAAGCCTGTAAGGAGGGTAATGGTCAACAATGTTATAAAAATGTTCACTATGATTTAACTGCTAATAGTTTTGATTCTAGAAACTATTAGTTTTGTTTTGTTTTCTTTTGTTTTATTTTATCCGTTAAAAAATATAATATAATATAATATCTAATTATATAGTCAATATTAATATTATTACTATTTTTTAATAAGTTGAATAGTGTTAATAAATAGATATAAAAATGACAAGTCTTAATTTAAAAAAATTTGATATGAGTAAAATAGCAAAAGGAAGTGTTTGCATGATGATTGGAAAACGTAATACAGGTAAATCTTTTTTAACTAAAGATTTATTATATTATAAAAGAGATATACCAATTGGAACAATTATATCAGGAACAGAAGGAGCAAATCAGTTTTATAGTAAAATAGTACCTCCACTTTTTATACATGATGAATATTCTCCAGAAATTATTTCCAATTCACTTAAAAGACAAAAAATTGTTGTTGCCAAAATGCTAGCACAAGAAAATCAATTTGGTAAAAGTAATATAGACCCTAATGCATTTGTTATATTAGATGATTGTCTTTATGATAATTCATGGACAAAAGACACTAATATGCGCACACTTTTTATGAATGGACGACATTATAGCGTTTTATTAATTATAACGTCACAATACAGTCTTGGAATACCTCCAAATCTTAGATGTAATATTGATTTCGTTTTTATTTTAAGAGAAAACATTATCAATAACCGCAAACGCCTTTATGATAATTATGCTGGAATGTTTCCAACATTCGAAGTTTTCTGCCAAGTTATGGATCAATGTACCGAAAACTACGAATGCTTAGTTATTGATAACACAACCAAAAGTAATAAAATAGAAGATATGGTTTTCTGGTATAGAGCAAGCGATCATCCAAATTTTACAATGGGGTCTCCTGAATTTTGGCAACACCATTCTAGTAATTTTAAAGATCAACACGGAGATGACGCAGATGAAGATTTCTCGCTGACTACTGGTAAAAAGAGAAACGGTCCGACAATTAATGTTAAAAAAAGGTTTTAATACCAATGATAATTATACATATGTTAATTATCATAAGCAATATATATACTAATGTTAGTATGTTTATTTTTTTTTTATTCATATCAATATTCATTAATATATTATTTATGTCATCGTGATTAAGATGCGAACCCATAATTAGGGTTTTTATTAGAGTTTTATTAGAGTTTTATTATGATTTTTAGTAATAATATCTTAATATATATATTAAATTCTTAAATAAAAAAAATGTATGTAAAATAATTTACTAGCTACAATTTATTGTGTTATAATAGTTTAATTAGGGGAATTTGTGTAAGTCTTCTGGTTGAAGTGGTTCCTCATTACGCGTATAGATATATATGTATTCCTCTCGCGTAAATGTTGTGTGCCATCTTGGACAATACAGTTTAGATAAAAGTGTCCAATCCCTTTCAAGCTGTGCATACATATCATCTGTACCAGTACAACCACCTTTGGCTTCTCCTATGAAAATAAGAGAATCTCCTTTAAATGATTTGATTGTTTCATATCCCATTGATGTACTATATAGAGGCCAACATAATAACAATGCATCATGAGAGCTGTTGTATTTAGCGACCGCATCTAGATGTGATAGTATTTCAACTGGCATAAATGTTTTATCCACAGAAGCTCCGTGAGATGTAAAAGAGTCTGTTGCTATAATATCAATTCCATACTGTTTTAGGAGCCATTCTGTTAAACAACATCCTGAACCAACTGATAGAACTCTCTTTTCTTTAAAAAATGCAACCATCTTAAGTATTCCTTCTTCTGATGGAACCGTCCAACCCAAATCTGAAATGAAGTTAATTCTTTTATACGTATCTTCTTTAAATCTTTTGTATCTAGATGTTTTATTACGAAAGTCACAATATTCTGTGATTGGTCCATATTCTTGAATGAAATCATAAACTACCTCAAGTAAGATTTCTTTCGTCCAGTAATCATATTCATCTTTGCCTTTGCTAGCAAAAGATATTATTATTCCAGTCAAGATTTCAAATAATCCCATCTTCGTATGTATTCGTAACGATAAACAAGGATACTATTTTATATTATTATAAATTACAATTTCAATTTTTCTCATTTTTGTTTTTTTTAGGTTACCGTATTTCTGTTATTCTTATATTTTACTATTAATAAAAACAAAAAAACAAAAAACAAAAAACAAACAAAAAAACAAACAAAAAAACAAAAAACAAACAAACAAAAAAACAAAAAACAAAAAAAAGAATAAACATAATCCTTTATTCATATCCATATAAAGTTATACAATTATTCTCAGTAATATGTAATTAGAATATAAAATTCAATTTTTATTAATTTTTTAACAATATCATATCAAAAAACAACACTATATATCATTAAAATGCACTAGATAATGATTTAGTATATGGATTTTCATTAAATGCTGTTAATATATCAGGATTAATTCTATCTCTTTGAATATCTTCTGCTAATTTTTCCTTTGTAATAGTTAAACCACAATTATTTTTAGTTGGTGGTGTTTGAAACACTCTATGTTCTGAAGGTTCTCTAGTATTAATTCTATCGGATTCTAATTTTTTAAATTGGACGTTTACTAAATCTTCACCGCCATTTAATTTAACACTATTTTGAGTTGGTGCCCTTCCTTTTGATATTTTCTCTCTTGTATAATTAAGACGAGCATTATAGTCAGCAGAATAAGATTTAGAACGTTTATCATATGAATTTGCATTTCCAGTATATTCATGATTACTAATAAATTGTTTATGAGTATTTTTAGCTTTATATCTATTTACTAAATAACCCTTACCACCTCCCTTAGCAACATTTCCATCTGCTGTTCCAACATATGAGGAATCGCTTGTAAATTGTTTATTTGTATTACGCATTTTGATATTATTAGTTAAGTAAGCACCATTTTTACTTACATTAGGAGATTGTAAATTACCCATACTACTATCATGCATTGTTTCTTTAAGAGTTGTATCTGGAACATCTTCTGGATCATAAACTCTTACTGATTTAGGTTGTTGAGGTGTCATATTAGTGCTTGGAGAATTATGGATATTGGTTTCCTTTATAGTTGTTCTAAGAACATCGTCATAGTCTTTTACCTGATTTTTAGATGTTGATATACCTATATTTCCAGTATGATTATTATGAATGGATGTTTCTTTAATAGTTGTTTTAGCAACATCACTGCTATCATATACTGTTAACTTAGCGGGGATCGCTGCTTTCATATTACCATCCGGTCTGCTATTTCCTATCGTGTTTTCCTTCCTTGTTTTACGAAAAATATCTAAAACGGGCGCTATTAATTTTTTTATATCGGTTGTTATATTTGTAGTATGGACTCTCTTTTGTGTAATATCTCTTTCGTTTGGTTTATTATTAATAGCAGACTTACCATAATCAGAAACACCTTCTTTTAAATTTTTATCATTTAATTTCCAAGCATCCTTATAATTAGAATTTCTAGGCCCCGTATTCATATAATTATTTCTTCTTGTGGTCCTAACCGCAGCATATTTACTATTTTTAGGTACTTCTTTACCTACTGAACCATAATAAGATATGTGTTTTCTTTTTGTCGGTTTCATATAAAATTTTTCGCGCAGTTTTGATGCTTTAATATGACCACCTGTTTTTAAATAACGCTCTGGTGAATTTTTAAAATATGAATTTACTCTATTCTTTTTTGGTATAGGAGCAACCCCTCTATTTGACCCCTTTTGACCTTGTAGTATTCTTCCTCCGTAAGTTTCTTTTGGATTATTTTTCGTTCTGAATTCATCCACTGTTTTTGGTAGCATATAATCTCTATCTTTTGATTGATTAAAACCACCAGATGGTTTATTTGTATATCCATCATCAATACCAGGTCCAACTCTTTCTTGTTTAAATGGTAAAACATTATTTTTAAATGTTGACTCTACTTGACGATTTTTAAAATGTTCTACATTATTTGGAGACCCATCTACATATGCCATATTTGATGTTGGTTCAAACATTTGTTTTACTTCTGATTTTTTTGGTCTTAAAATATTACTGGTGCCTTGCATTTTTTCTAAAATAGAAGAACCATTATTAAAATCTACATTATGTGTCTTATTTCCCTTATAAAATGGTTGCATATTTGTATGACCAAAATTTTCTATTGTTGAACCTGTTAATTGACTTTCATATGTTTGTTTAGGTGTTTGGAAATTAAAAGAACCATTTGCATAATCACCATTTCCATTATTAAAATTGTTACCGCCTTCAAAAGTATTTACATTTGTTGTATTTATAATTTGTTGTTGAAAATGTTCTGGTATAATATTTGTTTTAATAGATTGTTTTGCATTATTCATATTTTTTTGCATAGAAGTAGTTTCAAAATTAATTACTGATTCATAATTACTTGGCGAAGATTGATATTGATTATTAATATCCATTCTTAATTTATTTTTGAATTTAAAAATTAATTATAATTATGTTATATATAATATTATTATAAATAAAATATATTAAATAAATACCATATTAAAATTAATTAAAACTTTAAAAATAAAAGAAATAAAGAAATAAAGAAATAAAGAAATAAATCAAATATTTATTAAGGTTATCTACATAATACAACAATATGCTACAACAACAACATAAAAAAAAATTAATTCAATTTGATAAAATAAAAGAAAATATAAATAATTATAATTCCTTTTATAATGAAAAAGAAGATTTAAATATTAAAACTGAAACTGAAACTGAATTTCCTCTCTTAATAGAAGAGTTCGCAACATTTCAATCTATTATTTCTGAAATTTATAAAAACATAAATATAGAATTGCATCAAAATAAACAATACAACAATACGGGTTATGATAACAATTATAATAATAACAAAAATAACAATAAGAATAACTATTATAAAAAAACAAAAAATAATTATGGAAATGAATTTAATAATAGTATAAATAGTATCAAAAATAATAATTTTAATAAAATAGACACTAAAAAAGATAATGGAGGTTCTATATTAAGAAGTAGATTACTTGGTAAAAACAAAGATTTACTTAAAATTAATTGTGAAATTAATAAACTTACGGAATCAAATATTGATATTATTTTTGATACTATTTATACTATTATTAATGATACTACTAAAAACATTATTGAACCTGATAAATTTAATTATATATTTGATAATATTATTGAAAAATGTATATCACAACCACCTTTTACAATTCTTTATATTAAATTTTTAACAAAATTTAATAAATTTAAATATATAAAAACAAGTATGGAACATAAAATTAAAACGACAATTCAATATATTACTAATTATATAGAATTAATAGAGATTCATGATTCTAAAATGGATACTCTTTTAATTAAACAAAAAACAGAAAACAATATATTTACTAAAATGATTAAAGAAAATAAACAATTTGAAGGTATAGGTTCCATATATGGTTTATTTTATATAAATAAATTTATTAATAAGGATATATTTATTAAATTTATAACTAAAACTATACAACAAGTTAATGATTATATTGAATGGGAACCTTGCACAAATGATATTTTAGAAAAATATATTAATGTTTTAATTGGATTATTAGAATATGGATATTATACACTTATTAAAAATGTTGATTATGAAACAAAATTAACATTACAAATGAAAATAGAACATATATTATCTAGTAAAAAAATAGAATTGCGTATTAAATATAATCTTCAAAACCTATACGATGATTTAAAAGCAGGAAAACGCAAATAGTTTTCTTTTTTATTCTTTTTTATTATTTAAACATATTTTATTTTATTTAATTATTAGAAGATTATAGTATTTAAAATTAATAGTATTGAAAGTTTTATTAAGTATATTATATTATATTAAGTATATTATATTATATTAAGTATGGATGATCAAATAGAATCCTTTTTAAATGTTAATAAAACAGCATTACTTGAAATATATCATAAAGAATTAACTGAACGTGGAGAAGGCATTTTACATATTACTAAAAATGTAAAGGAAAATAAATTGGATGTTGTTTATTTAGAAATGCCACAACTTCCTGAAAAATTGGAACAAGATATTAAAAAGAAGAAATCTGAAATACAAGAAAATAAGAGTATGATTTACATTTTTATTTCTAATGAAGACAAAGAGACTTTATTAGAGATTGAAATAAAAAATGAAGAACCTTAAAGCATATTAGTTGATTGGTTTGATTTATTTATTTATTAGTATTGGGGTGTGCAACTATGCGTTCTTTACACATAGGACATTTTTCACATGGTTTTCCATCCTTAGGGAACCAACAACTCCATGTAAGGTTTAATATATCATCATAACCATTTACTTGTGCTTTTTCTAACAGGATTTCTTTTGTTCTTCCAAAAAGCGGAAATCGTAAATATGTAAGGGGATGATTTTTTATATTGATTATAAAATTGTCATCAGTTTTTACTAGTTTTTTCTTTAAGAATTTTGCTAATAATGATTTTTCGTGAATTCCTAATACACCAATATCAATTGGTTTTTTATGATAATATGCATATTTAGAAAGGAATAAATATTGATGTGTTTTCCGTTTTTTAGGCCAGAGATTTTTACTATAAAATAATTTTTCATAATTAAAATTAAAAGTATCGTCTGTTATATGTTCGTCTACTATTATGGTTTTTAATAATCTTTCTTCTAAATGAGGATATTTCTCCTTTATTTTAGCAACTATACTTTCCATTGCTGTATATTCTTCCTTACGATTACGACGCAACCATAATTTAGTACAAGATTCCTCCGTTTGACAATCATTATCTAGCACTAACGCAACATATATTGGTTGCACTATTTTATTTTCATCCACTAACATTTCAATTAATCTAAATGTGCTATCATATCCACCAGTCCAATATAAATAATTTATTTCTTCCTTTTTTTGAGAATTTGAATCTTCTTGTGTTAAAATAGAATTAATATTACTACTATCTTTATAATCATTACTAAATCCTTCTTCTAGATTGGGATTAGGATTGGGATTTGAATAATTTTGATTTTGTGAAAACACATATATTAAGGATACTGCTACAATAAAAAATAACAATAATTTAATATTTTTAGTTTTAGTTTTATCTATATTGGACGATTTAGACCGTTTTATAGATTTTTTCATTTTAGTTATATTTTAGTAATATGTTTTATTTTTTATTTACTATAAAGTATATTAACATAAAAAATATAAGTAATTAAGAAAAAAATAAAATAAAAATAGTTACTATATGAATTAAAATGAAATAATTACTTGGTGTATTTATTTAAATTTAGTTATTGGGTTATTTAGTTGTATATCAGTTTTGTTGTCAGGGTCCATTAAGTAAGTAAATATTTCGTCTGGTTTCCAGTCCAAGGAAAATAATCCATTTGAAATTTGTATTGTATAGGGATCTTTTATACCGCCGACAAGATCAATTTGATGCTTCGTAAAACCGCTGCTATTACTGAAATTAATTATTATAACACTATAGATATCATCATTACAAACAATAAAATAATCACCATTTATATTTGTACTTATGGTGGGTAAGGAATTTATTAATTGTGTCAAACTTGCATTATCGACTTTTAAAGGGTCTTCGGGTTTATAAAAGTATTTTAACTTTTTTATTTCTTCCTTTATAATTTGAAATTTACGGATTGCTTCTGTTTTTGCTGCTTCTTCTGCCTTCTTTTGGATTGCTGCTGCTTCTCCTGCTTCTGTCGTTGATACTGAGTCTCCTCCTCCTTCTTCTCCTGTTACTGTTACTGCTGCTGCTTGGTCTGCTGTTGTTGACGGGTTTGATTGTATTGCTGCTGCGTCTGCTGCTAATGCTGGTGTTGGTTTTGATGTTGGTGCTGCTGGTGTTGTTGGTGCTTGTGCTGCTTCTGCTGCTGCTGCTACTGCTGCTGCTAATGCTGTTGCTACTACTTTTGCGTCTTCTGCTTCATCTTCATCTTCATCTGATGGTAGTGGTGCTGGTGCTTGTGCTGGTGCTGGTGCTTGTGCTTGTGCTGGTGCTGGTGCTTATGCTTCATTTCCAGCTGCTGCTGTTGCTACTACTTTTGCGTCTTCTGCTACTTTTGCGTCTGCTGCTACTTGTGCGTCTGCTGCTGTTTGTTCTTCTATTAATTCTTCAGTTTTTTTCATATGAAATATAGTTTGGAGCAATGCATTAAAAAAACACGTATTTCCATTATTAATTATTCCTTTTGGTTCCTTTAATTTTGTTTTAACTTTATTATATGCTGCTGTTTTTACGTATATAACAAAATATGCTTGTCCTTCTATTTTTTTCTTTTCTTCTGGGAGCACTGTCTCAAATTTTAATATTGTGCTATCATTTGCTAAATACCAATCATCATCGGTTCTAATCATAGAAACATAATGCCCACTCCCAAGATCTTCTCCTAAATGAATTATATAACATAGTGGTGTATAATCCCCTTTATGAAAATCATTATTTTTTATAGCGAGTTTTATCTCATCTAAGATAACATTACCTTTTATTTTCACAAGTGGATATTTATTAATAGCAGTTATGCTATTAGGATCAAATTTAAATCTTATTAATGTAATCCCTATGAATAATTGGTCCTTTTCTACTATTAATGATTCCTTCTTTTGTGATCCTTTTTCGCATCCATGAAATTGATTGTTAATATCTTGTATTTCAATTATTTCTTGGTTTATAAGAGTACTTATATTAGTATTACCATCTATATTTTTGTTAAATAGATTCTTATTAGTCCTATAAGGAATCCAATTATTTTCGTCCTTATTCCATGACTCCTCTACCCCTGTTACTTTTCCGAAATTTGCTTTATTTAATTCTTCCTTCGTTTTTTTTTTTTCGCAAAATTTATAAAATTCATTTGTTATTGCTAATTTATCTACTATGGCATCCATATCATCCCATTTATTTAGAAGTTCTGTTGGGTCGTCTTGACTTTGTCCTAGTAAATAAATATCTTTTTTATTTTTATTTATTTCTTTATTAATTAATAGATTTCCTATAATGCCATCCGGATTATAATCAATTTTATCTCTCTCATCAGTTATTCTTAATTTAAAATCTAGGACATCCTTTGTGATAGTAGCAGAGTAATATATATCGTATGCTTCCTCAAATGTTTTTGGAATTTTGTATTTTTTTTCTGTTGCTTTTAATGCTTTTGCTGCTGCGTTATTAGCATCAATAGCAGCTTTGAATTGATCATCATATTTAAATTCTTTTTTTTCTGGAACAGCGATACCTTTAATAAATCCCATTTCCACTATTGTACTTATTAGGTTGTCTAAATTGCTTTTAAATCCGCCAATAATCTCATATATTAGTTTTGGGTGCTCATCGATTGTTAACGTTACGTTAGTTTTGTCAAATATGTCGTATAAAATTTGTATTAATGCTTCTGGTTTTTTATCATATTCTAAAAATTTAAAATTAGTAGATTTATCTTTTATATATGCGTTTATATTGGATGTATTCATTGGGGATGATGCTGATGCTGCTGTTACTTTTAGTTTTTTTTGTAGTGATTGTAGTGATTCTAGTTCGCCTGTTCCACATGGTGCGTACAGTGTTCCAAAATTTAACGTATCACCCACCTTTTCTCTTACGAGTTTTAAAGCCGGAGCCACAACCAATTTGTAATAATTGGCAATGATTTTAGGTTGGTGACTTCCAGCATAAATACCTGCACCAACCGCAGGAAGGATAACTATTTTACATTTTAAATTATGGCATGCATGTAGTGCGGCGGCCACTGCATTTATAAGCTTTTTCTTGAAGTCATCAAAATTTAAGACGGCATTATGGTCAGTGCTTCTATACACAGAATCTAAAGTGTCTTTTTTTCTGGGTTTATGTGAACAGTTTTCTACAGAATCTATGCATTTATAGTCGTTTTTTTTACCGCTTGCTTGCGGGCCAAATGCCAACACAAAGTTGATATTTTGCAGTTGAACTACAGTGGTAACGTAATAATCATCAACTGTGGCGGCATGCATGTCAACAATAGTCGCAGGTTTACCCGTAATGGCATCTTGAACCGTCGCTGTAAAGGGTTGTGGATTACTACTATCAAGGATCATATTGGGGGTTGTCTGCAATTCTGTGAGTATTTTGTCGAATTCTTTTCCTTTTTTTAAGTAATCTACAACAAATGACGTGCACGATTCTTCTTGAACCGTCTCATCTGGTAGGGATTTGTATTTACCATTGTTGTTGGAACTTCCAAAAGGGCGACCTATATTGCTTGCTAAGATAATACCAATATTTTTACTTTTATTCGCGATGAACGCATTATATGGTATATCTTGACCCTTGTATTGTTCTTTATGGTCTTTCATGTGGTTTTTTTTAGCATTTAAATCGTATGGTATTATGTGCGGAGTCTCTTTTGTTGATGGTAATTGTGTGTCTTCTTCTTCTTCTTCTTCTTCTTCTTCTTCTTCTTCTTCTACACAATTAACAGGGGTTGGTAGTGTTTCTATACTTTTTATAAACTTAATCCCACTTTCCATATTATTTAAATTTTTATTATAAACAGATGTTTTTTGAATAAGACTTATTGCTTTTTCCTTAAACTCATTAAATTGTTTTTTTGTGATTTTGCGTGTTGATTTTGATGTTTTTATAGTTTCTATAAACTTTATTACAGCATCATGGACACTTTCTTGTTTTTTTTTAATATCTTCTGCTGCTGTTGCTGCTTCTGCTTCTTCTTGTGCTGCTGTTGCTGTTGTTTTTGCGTCTGCTGCTGCTGTTGGTGCTGCTGCTGGGTCTGTTGCTGCTATTTCGATATAGTCGCCTTCTGTTGCTTCTTTTTCTTGTGCTTGGTCTGTTGTTTCTGCTGTTTCTGCTGCTGCTTTTTCTGCTGTTTCTATTTCTTCTAGTGATAGTTCTTTTATATTGTTGGTAGGAACTAATCCTTTATTCCCCTCCTTATTCGTGGCATTGGACCACTGTGAATCGGTTTTGGATATTCTTACGTTCGTTAATATGTCCCCAACATTGATGTTAAGTTCACCCCAGCCACCCGCAGAATATTTGGTAACTACTTGCCACTTTCGTAAAAACACTCCTGTATATGTTGGCTCTTCTTCATCTTCTGACATACTTATAATTAATTTATTTTATAATAATATTTTTTATATAGTATTAATATTTATAAATATAAAATATAAAAACATTTTAAATTTAAATTTAAATGTTTAATTTATTTTTTGAATTTCTTAATTAAATATTTTAATCTA
>Ga0209632_10002569_pt1 | contig 17305 bp, 31 predicted proteins | sample COG_10_FD_184754 | JGI IMG/M metagenome (GOLD analysis project Ga0209632, IMG submission 184754) | Pelagic Microbial community sample from North Sea - COGITO 998_met_10 (SPAdes) (version 2) | ecosystem: Environmental > Aquatic > Marine > Neritic zone/Coastal water | place: Helgoland, sampling... | reverse complement strand
GAAGCATCTTCAACTTTATTAACTGCTTCTCTAACACCACCTTTACCTGTGCTGTACATGCCTTCACCTGCTACAATTGAAAATTCAATACCATTATCTAACATAAGTAATCCCTGAATTGCTCCTTTACCTACTTGGTGTTTTTTAAATTTAATGTCTTTAAATGTTTTCATAATATAACCTTTATTATTTTTAATTGCCCGAACCATTCGAACACGTGAATATACGAAAAAAAAACGCGGTAACCAAATGTTACCGCGCTTATCTTTAATTTATTTTGAATTTATTTTTATATAAATCTTTTAAAATGTTCTTGTAATGATTTATTTGCTATGTATTCTTTAAAGTCTTCAACAAAATCTTCTGATTTGAAGTCTTTATATTGTTCTTTACCATTTAATTCAATGTCTTTAGCTAATGATTTTACATACATTTCAACTTCATCTCCGGTTGCATTTGCTCCTGCTTTGAGGATAGGATAAAGTGCTTTACCTTTTGTTTCTACATACCCTTCTTCAACTGAATCTTCTTCAGTAAAAGCATCCATATTACCTTTAACACCTGCTTCTAAATCAGCTTCACCTGGTTGCATAGCACCTTCTCCAATTTCATCTACATATTCATCTGATGATTCGCCTATACCAGCTAATCTTTCACCTGCTACTTGATTACCATTTATTCTTTTATGCATTTCATTACTTAAATGAGCAATTACATCATCAACGTAAAATGGTTCATCATCTAATAAATCATAAATTAAATCTTCAAATGCATTTAAAAATTTCGCTTTCATTGGTATGTTTAAAAAACCTTCAATACGTTCAGCTACGTCACGATCAATTCTTACTTCGGTCATTCGTTTCTTTTGCTTAGCTGTAGGTCCTTTTCCAGCACCTGCTCTTTTTTTGGCTGCTATTGATCCAGCAATTTTATCTGCTTCTTTTTTGGTAATACCTTTTTGCTTATCTAATTTTTTAGCTAATGAATCAAATGATTCATCTACATCCATTTTAGAAGCCATAAAAGCACCTAGAGTATCTGGTATCTCCATATCAAATGTTTCCATAGTTGATTTAATTTCAGCATGAAAATCTCCAAAAAACATACTTGCTTCTTTAATAGCACCTTCTTCTAATGCATCAATAGCATAAGATAAATGTTCTGCTTCTCTATGATAATTTACATCAGTAAAATCTTCAAATATTGCTTTTAATTTTTCAATATCAGTATCAACTCCTGTTTCTAATCCTGCTTTTAACATTCCTTCATAGTCAAAATCTGTAGTAAAGCCTGATCCAATTCTATATTGTTCTAAAATGTCTGTTAAATTATATTTACTCATGTTTTTATTTTTTTGCTCTTGGTTTTCTACCTTTACGTTTTTTGCCTTTTGCAGCGTCAACTACATCTTTAGATTGTTTAGCTACTTCTTTAATAGCAACTCCTACATCTTTAATTTCTTTTTTTACTGCTTTAGCTCTACGTTTTACAGTTGCTGCTTTTTCTTTAACATCTTCAATAGTATCTTCTACTACGTCAGGAATTAAATCACCATCGCGATCTGCAATTTTGCCTTTCTTAATGTAGTAAATTACAGCTCCTGCCCCTAATAATATTACAACTAGAATAAATAAAAATAATTTCATAATTATGTCTTTTAAGTGTTTATTATAAATATATAAAGACTAGGCTAAATTATATTTTTGCTTATATTTGTTAATAAATGAATTCCCAACTCCTACTTCAAGCCACTCAGCAATATCAGGTATGCCTGGTATTTTTTTAGCTGATAGAACATAATCAATATTTTTATTAATCACCTTCATTTTAGTTTTAGCATTTGAACGATTTGATGTTTTAAATACTACTACTGTACACATACCTTTAGAATATAAACGTTGGTCAATTTGAGGTTTTGCTTGTTTAGTTCCTTTAGCTTCCCAATGTTCTACTTTCCAAGGTCCATTTGCAAATTTACTTCTATCATAATGCCAAACTGATTTGCTACCTAATTCAGGTTTGGTTGGTACCTCAAGAAATTCTTGAGTGTATTTTTGCCATGGTATTGCTTCTTGCTCTTTTGGTCTACCTCTACTCATAATTAATTTAATTTAAATATATTATATAAACGTTTAGCACCTGTAAATCCGTACTTATTATTTAATTTTTTATGCAAATCAAAATCTAATACTTTATTACATCTATTTACAAAATCAATATTACAACCCTTAAGTGTAGTGGCTACTTGAACTATTTCTTTAGCCATTTCTTTAGGTAGAGTTATATTTTCTCTTTCATATTTGGATTCATATGATTTTGATTCACCATCACCTTCACCTCGGGTAGCTCTTTCTTCAACTACTTCAAACCATTCAACACGTGTATCAATACCGTTTACAGTATCTCTTGCCTCTGTTAGTAACATTTCATTTTTGTCTTTCCTATAACTTAAAAAAACAACAACATCGTAAACCGTGGGTTTTTCACAATGTTTATATTTAACAATTATTTTATTCATAACCTTTATTTTTAAATTTATTAAATTGTATTTTTACCGTCTGGAGAATTATATTTAGTTGAAACTAACTCACTAGCTAATTCAGTAATCTTACAATCACCTATTTGCCAACCTTGTTTTTTAATTTCTTTAACTAAAGCACCCATTGATGCAACTCTAACATTGTTATTTCTTTTTTTCTTAACATTTGTAATTTGATAAAACATATAACCTTTATTTTAATTAATAATGAAACTTCGTGTCCCACTTATATGTAAATATACGAACTCTCCTCCGGGTAACCAAATCTAGCTGCGTTTACCTCGTTTTGTTTTTTGCTCATATGATGAGGGTGAAGGCATTCCTGAATAATGACACCATTCATCTTCTTTAGCTTTAGCCATTTCAGCTGCTACTTGTCTATATATGGGGGATTGTAATTCACATCCATTATATTTTCTAACTTTTCTCATAATATTTTATATTATTTACCTCTTCCGGCTTTTTTAACACTGCTTGTTTTAACAGCTTTACTTTGTTTATTTGCCTTAGATTTACCTTTTATGTTTACTTTATTGTCGTTTTTATTTGAAAAAAATTTACTGCTCATAATTTTATTTTAATATTCTTATATTAGGTCCCCACTTAAGTTGGTTGACTATTCTATTCTTTATTGTTACCCATTGTTTATCCTCTATTGCAAAATTAAACTGTCTAATATCAAAATCTCTATTTTCACCTATACACTCATATCGTTTGCCTCTAAATTCAAATACAAACTCCTCCTCTATATCGTGTTTTGAACAACTCATTTTACATCTTCTTTTTTATCACTACGTTTAAATAAATTTTCATTAATTTCCTTTGCTTTAATATCAATGGGCATTTCATCTTCATCAAATAAAGGTGCTGTATATAATTGGTAGATTATCCATACCCATACAACTACAATTGATATTAATATTATTTTTATAATCATTTTTCTATTGATTTAATGTGTTTACAGCGTCTATCTTTTGCTCTCCATGTACCCGGACAATTACAGCTATATTTGCGTATACCATCGACAGATACGTGTTCTTTCGTGGTATAAACCTTGTCATTGCTAGATGATTTGAATTTATGTTCAATTACTTCAGCTCGTTTAACCTTAGGTTTAACCCAATTAATATCACTCAATTCAGTTTCAGGTAATACTTCTTGCCAAGTTGGAAGTAAATATTTTTTTCCACCTATGTTAGCTAAACTTGGGGGGTTAATTTCGTGATGATATTCATATTTAAATACTTTTACAGCAATAAAATTACCAAAACCCTTTGGATTAATCCCAAATGCTTTGCCTTTAGGCCAAGATATTATTCTTGATCTAATATTACCGTGTTTGTTGTGGTTTGAAAATTCGTATAGCATGACCTTTATTTTATACGTGAATATACAAAAAATTACTGTGGTATCCTAACTTAATTTAATAGTTCTTTAGTTGGTTTATACTGTAAGTCTAGAGATATTCCAATACATAAATTATTTAACTGCCCTGCTTTGTGTACAGCTAAAAAATCCTCATCAGTCATGTATGTTAGTAGTGATATAGGGTCTATGACCATTTTATTATAAATATAACTCATACCCAGAAAAGCGTTCCATATATGTGGTTATTTTTACCCCATTACCATCTTTTCTAACTTTACCAGTTCTAAACCATTTTTTAACACTACCTGCTCCCCCTAAGTGGGCAGCAGCTAATAATCCTGATTCTGTAACTAATACTCCATGTACTATTTCACCTTCATATTTGTCTATATACTTTTTAAGATATCTTTTATTAGTTTGAAGTAACTTATACATTGCTTCCTCTTGTAATAAAGGTGAATTTAAAAATTCTTCTTTACTCATTTTAAATCCTAAACCTCTAAGTGTTTTTTTACCAAACTGGTATTTACCCATGTAACCATATCGATTTACAATATCATATCTATTACCTGATTCTCTAAATCCAATTGCATCTAAAAATGCCTGATGTGAAGATACTGCTAATTCAATTTTGTCTACCATTAATGGCTCAGTTGGTATACTAACTATACCTTTAACAGGTAATTCAATTATAGGATTTATTATTTTGGCTCTATATGACTTAAAGGCCATCATAAAAATTACTGCTGCTACACACACAACTAACTTAAATAAATTTTTCATATTAAAAGTTTTTTAAGAAATCACCCTTGATTTTCTTATCATGTAATTTACGAAACTTTTCGTCATTAGCCAAGGTTTTTGTGCCTAATTTTTCAAGATGTTTTGCTTTTTGTTTATCATAATCTTTAATTAGTTTTTGATGTCTCTTATCTATTGACCTTGCTTTTTTCATCTATATCCTACTTATGTATTGATTAGTACCATCATCGTCATCATCACCTAATCCTAATTCTTTTAGGCGTTGTAAATGATATTCATCTACCTCAAACTCAACTGTATCAGTTGTTCCAAATTGTTCAGTCCCGGTTTCAATTTGTTTTATTGCTTTAGAGTTAAATATATCCCCAACTTGTAAATAATAATGGTTATAACATAATAATTGAACGTTATTTAAACTATAATTATTACTATTTTTATCTTTAAAATGGAGTAACAATGGTATTTTGTAATCTAATACCCTACGTTCTTTAAACTTACAAATATTACATTCCTCTAATAAGTACCCTTGTTCTATTAAAGAATACTTAAGTTTATTAGGGTCAAATGATGACGCAGCTATTCTCCCTTCAATAATCTCAACCATAGCCGGCATTTTATCCCCACTATTTAAAAATTTAGGAATACCTTTCCCACTCTGGTTTTTATGACCCTCAAATAATTTATATAGCTTAGCATACCGTTTATAGTGTTGGTATGAAACGTGCAAGTAACGTGCCGCAGCCATATTAGACAGAGTCTTAGCTTGAGCAGCTACAATTTGTTCCTTAGATAATGGTTTTGCCTTTGGCATTAATTTTTAATTTTATTTGGGGTTAGTGATGCTAAAGGGTCCTTGTAAATTACGTTCAGGATTATCTATATCTGATGTTTCAATTTTAGATGTATTTTTATCTCCATGTTCCTTAGAGGTTGCTAATACAAACTGCTCATATTGGTCTTCCTCCATTATTATAGTTTCAGTCCAAGTATGGTCACCTGTTCCTCGCATTACGGGTACTCCACGTTTACTACCTACTGTTGAGCAATTTACACATACTTTGTACCCATATTGAGTTAATCTCAATTCAGGCATAAGCGCTTTACATTTAATACAGGGTATCATTTTTAATGTCATAGTATTATGTTTATTTTTAATAAATATATGTTAGGTTTTTAGGAGGAAATTAATTTATATTATAGCTCTACCCTTCATATTTTCCCAATCACGATTTTTCCTAACTTCGTTGTTTTTACAATCAGTTGCCATTAACATTTCAGGAAATATTTTTAAGTCACCCGCTACCTTAATTAATGCTTTAACATCTTTTGGAAAACAATGCCCCCCATAACCCAAATCACCATCGGGGCCTGGTACTGACCAATGTGATTTACCCAAACGTTCATCATAACAAGCGTATTCGATTACTTTATCATAATCAATATCTAACCCATTACATATTTGGTACATTTCATTTGAAAATGATACTTTAGTTGCTAGGAAACTATTAGTAACATATTTAACCATTTCAGCATATGTTGAATCAGTTTTAACAATAGTTGCTTTTGGAAATACTTTGGAGTATATAGTTTTTAATTTAGTTGTTGATGTTCTAGGACCACCTAAGATAATTCGTGTTTGATTTTCAAAATCCGATACGGCATTTGCTTCAGTTAAAAATTCAGGATTAAATACAATATCAATATTAAATTTTTCATTCCACTTAGCACACGTACCTGGGGGTACAGTAGATTTAATTATTACTGTTTTAGCCACACCAAACTCAACTACACGTTTAATAGCTGCTTCAACTATATCTGTATGGCAACTACCATCTTGGTTCATTGGTGTTGGTAAACAAATAAATACTACTTCGTTATCTAATGTTTGTTGTTCATTACTATTACAATGCATCATACCTTTTATGTCAAAGGTTTTAACATCATAATAATTCTTAAATTTTTGGTAAATAGCATTACCAACAAATCCCTGTCCTATAATTCCTATTTTCATATTATCTATTTTTCCAAAATGAGTAAATACCTTTTTCTAATTCATAATTAGGCCATACAAAACGTTCTCTCATAGGTTGATCTTTAGCCCATTCCCACATTTCAGTTAAACCTTCACGTAATGAGGTTGTATGTTCAAAACCTAGTATATCTATTGATTTTTGAAAGGTTGGAATAGAATGTTTAACTTCATGTCTTGCTTCTAAATATTCTACCTTACCCTCTTTAGTTATTTCTCTAATTATCTGATTTGCTTCGTTGATAGTTGTTTCTTCTACACCACCTAAATTTATAATTTCTTTACTTGCTTGAGGTAATACAGCAGCATTCCATAAAGGTGATAAAATATCATCTATGTAACTGAATGCTCTAGATTGATTACCATCCCCAAATATAGTCATAGGCATACCATTTAAGTGTTGGAACATCCAAATACCTAATACATTTCTATATTTATCCCATATATTTTGTTTAACACCATAAACATTATGAGGTCTAATAATGCAGTAATCCAAACCATGTTGTTCTGCTGCAATTTCAATATCCATTTCACAAGCATATTTTGCTACCCCATAAGGATCAATAGGTGCTTGTTGTTGTGTTTCATTAAATATACCTCCAACACCATGTCCATATACCGCTAAAGTTGATGTAAATACTAATCTTTTAACGTCGTGTTTTATGCACTCGTTGACTATGCGGGCTGTTACTTTTAAATTGTTATCATAGTTAAAACTACGTATAAATGGTGATAATCCTTCAGCAGCATACGCAGCAAAATGGAATACGTAATCAAACTTATTTACTTCAAAACAATTTTCAATTGGGTGATTAACTAAGTCCATTTGCCAGAAATCTACTTTGGGGTTTATGTTTTCTTCAAAACCCCCACTTAAATCATCAATTCCTACTACCTTATATTCTGGTTTATTTTCGATAATCCAATCTGCTAGTCTACTACCTAATAAACCTGCTACTCCTGTAATTAATACTTTCTTGCTCATATTTTATGCCAAATTGATATTTTTTTCCAATTAGTAAATGGTGATAGCCAAGCTGTTTCTCCATGGGTAGAATAACCTGGTATCGGGGTTATTAATAATTTATTTGCTTCTCTTAGTTCTAGAAACATTTGAAAATCATTAGGATGTGTCCCTGATGTATGTTTTCTAAGTATTGCTTCATTAGATTTTAATGTACTAACTTTAGCTGCGAATGTCATAGTTGTACTATTTGTTATCTTCCAATGTACGGAATCTGTTTTATATACCCTAGTATCTTCTGCTCCTCCCTTACAATATGGGTTACCCCCCTGTTCTGGTCCAATATACTTGTCTGGGTGGTCATATAGTGATACAAATGATGCTCCTAATTCAAATGCTTCTTGGATTATTTTTTGAGATCCAGGTTTATGAAGATAATCATTTTCTATAAAATAAATAATTTCATCATCATCATACATTAAAGCTTCATCTAATGCTATATTAAATGTTGCAGCCCCATTACCTTTTTCAGTATATAAAATACAATCACGTGTTACATATTTTTGGATCATATTATTAGTATCTACAGACACATTATCTGCTATAACACTCCAAATGGAATCATCAAATTCTTTAGTAGCATTAGCTAAACAATTTTCATTATTTATATAATCAGGTTTGACTTTATTATAACCTGAATCTGATATTCTATATATTACCCTCATTAATTAAATTTTATACCCTTTATAGTTAAACCATTTTTAGGATTATGACTATTATTTTTAAATAGTTGAGGTGCAATACCCCACTTATATATAAAAGTTTGTGCTGCTGGGTTTTCGGATGCCTTAAATCTATCGGCTTCCTTCCCATTTTTAGTTGCTGAACTACCAAAGTGATATAAATGTGCCCCTAATGTTCTAGTAAAATCAAACCCAATTAAGTCTAGTTTTAAGAAAAAATCCCAATCACAAATAAATGGGGAATTATACATTGTGTCAAACCCACCAACAGCCAAATAATATTTTTTATACATAGCAAATGGGAATATCCCACCTTCAGTTGTTAATTCATCTTCTTTAATTGAATCTTCATACTTAATAAATTCATTATATTTAAATTCTTTAGGTGTACGACCAAAATCTTTAACTGGGAAGTTAAATATACCAGGTCCTGTAGGTTCAATTTGGTTTAATGTTAGTACTGTTCTTTCACTAAAATCTGTTTCGATTTCTAAATCAAAATCTTTACAAAAAACATTATCATCGTTTACAATGAATATTTTTTCATTAGTGGCATTCATTACACCTAAGTTAAGTGCTGTTTGCATACCTTGATTTTGACCTAAATCTAAGACACTAATATTTTTTTCGTATTTGTCTAAAATATGTTGACTTTCTTCAATAAAACCGTCAACAGCAACTATAATTTCATTCTCATTATGTTGTTGTTCGATACATGACTTTAAACATATATCTAAATATTCTGGATTTCGGTATGTTGGGATAATTATACTGATCATATATTAAAATTTATATACTATTAACACATCATCAAATCTTCCTTTTACCTTACGTAAATCTATTACTTCACAATTTTCATGTAATTCTTCAAATAGGTGTTTTACCTTATCTAAATTAGCAACATCTTCAATTATATAAATCCCGCCTTTGTTTATTTTATTAGATTTTTTAAACATTTTAAATGTTTGAAGCTGGTCCTGTAAACGGTGTGAACCATCATCTATTATAATATCAAAATTAATACCTTCAATAACATCTAAAAAAGAATATTGTGTTGCATCCTCAATCCAAATTTTAAATCTTTTATCTTCCCTATAACCCCCAGGTTTAAATTTATCACTAAATATTTCTATATCATGAACGTCTACACCATAAATTTTATTTTCATTAAAGAATTTATACCACATCTCTAAAGATTCACCATATGCTATGCCAATTTCAAGTAAGTTAGGTATTTTATTTCTATAAGGTGTAAGTAATCTTTCATATGAATCAATATATGAGTGGGCTGTTCCCTTATCTCCATGTCCCCCATGAGGGTTTGGGTCAGAATGTTCTAAGTAGATTTCGTTTAAGGTTTTCATAATGTGTTATAATAGTTATTTTGTTTTTCTTGGCGTTCAATATCTTTTGGGTGGTATAGAGCTAATTCTTCTTGAGAAGGTAGTGAAGCATAAGATTTATGACCAGATAATACTTCGTGGACCTTATTTTTCCATTCAATTTCTGGTTTGTTTTTCCAAATACGCCATTGGTAATCAGGCCAATTTACCCACCCTTTATCATTAACATTCCATCTCCATAAATTAATATGTTCTTGTGTTAGCCCTTCTACTGTATTTACTCTAGGAACTAAATATACTTCATTATCAGGATTAGATTCTAATATAGCTGGTAGGTTTTTTACTAGTGCAAGGTTTGGTAATTCATCAGCATCAATTTGGAATATATAATCTCCTTTACACTCCTTAGTTAATTGGTTTTTCCAATTTGCAAAATGCCCATCAAACTTACCTGAATGAAATTGTATTGTTGGGTTTTTTAGTAGGTTGCTTTTTATGATTGGATCTCCGTTAGTTTCGTCATACAGTACCACTACCTCATCCTGTTCTCTTTTATGAGTGTTTAGGAATGAGAGTAGCTTTTGTATTTCAAGGATCTCATTACATACTGTAATTGCATAACTTATTTTCATATTTAAGCTTCTGGATTTTGTGGTAATGCCCCAATATAATCAAGGGCTTCTATAAAATCACGTTCTTTAAAAGATTTTGCTGATTTCATATCTGGTTTATAATCAAGTTTATTACCCATTTTGTCTTCTAAGGGTTCATCTAATTTTACAGCTTTAACTGCTACCCATTCCCATTCTTCTGGGTTTGCCCCACTAGCATATATCATTCCTAATTCTGGAACATTTACATTAGTAGGTAGCCAAATTAAATCGGTTTTGAGGTCTAACCAAGCTAAAGCTTTATATAACTCTGGGAGTATTTCCATTTGTTCATTATAGAAGTCAGAATCCACCTTTAATAAAGTATTGGACCAAAAACCACATGATAAACTCATATATTGCGTTATATCTGCGCTTACTTCAATTTTGTAACATAAGTCACCGCCCGATTTAGGACATTCAATTATTTCGTCGTATTGCATATTTTATAATTTAGGTGTTTGTAAGTTAGGTAAAGTTAATTCTACTTTTTTTGCAAATTCTGGTATGTTATGTTTTAAAATAGTATTAACTAGTTTACTCATACTACCATAATCAAATTGTGTTTTAATTTTATGTCCTTGCTTTTTACCTCCTACAATATATTTTTTATAATTTTTAAATACATCATTAAGAACTCTTGTAGTAGTAGGTCCATCTACTTGGAACCACTGTGATTCTGCTTTTAACCATTGATTAGCGGCAGAGGCATCTACTTTTTCTAAAGTTCCTGGTAATAATGTTGAAAATTTAGGGTCGATAAAATCTGTATGTCCTGACCAATTAGTAGTAATCATTGGTTTTTTAGATAAACAAAATTCGGCTAATGGTCTTCCATATCCTTCCCCTTTAGTTAAACTAACCATAGCTTTGACTTTAGGGTGATTATAAAGCTCATTCATATCTTGGTCTGATAGAGCTCCATTTAATATATAAATATTAGGTAAGTTTTTAACCCCCTTAAAATATAATTTTTTAATTTTGAGAATTTTAGATAATAATTCTTCCCTACTCATATAACTATTCCTCCCAGTTGATGATTTTAAAATTAAAGCAGGTGGGGATTTAGTACCTTTGAATGTATCAAAGAAATATTTTACTAGTAACCCAACATTTTTTCTATCATGACCCAGATTTCCATTCATCCAATGCCCCACAAACAGAAAACAAAATGATTCTGAGATGGAAGTCAAATCTAATGACACTTCATTATTTGGTAAAAATTTATAAACATCTAAATTTACCCCCTCTAATATAACATGCATTGGTTTTTCTATTTCTATTGTACCAATAATTTGTTGGGTTTGCTTATCCCTTTTTTCAAACTTAGTAACAGCAAATACATTTTTAGAATGTTGGGATGACACCCAATTCATATCCATTCTATTTAACCCCTCTATCCATGTAGAGTCACATAAATTACTTTCAATTCCAGCAGTACACCCAATATTATATGTACCCACAGGGGAAAATTCACTTGGAATTGTAATCTGCATCCAAATGTCTGGTTTGTTATCTATTTTTATTACTTTATGGTCTAATAAGAATTTCCATTCTTCATGGCTTTCACAGAAACCAAAGGGGGTATCTCCCCATCTTTGGGATAACAACTTTACATCGTATTTTTCGGTTTCAATGATTGCCTTGACTATATCTCGAGATCTACCTCCATACCCACTATAAGTATCAAATGGACAACTTATTATAAAAATTGGTTTATTCATTAATATGTGATTTTATGATTTAAAAATTTTCCTTTATGTTCCGTTGCATTTACTATTTCAAATGTTTCCCTTGGTTCCCATTTCTCAAATAACTCATCAAATGCCTCTATTACTCTTTGTGCTTGATGGGTTGTTGTAAACCCTGCTTCATCACTAATAGCCCATTCTCTACCCTTTACTCCTCTTGATCTACGTTCTTCATCACTTAAAGAATATAGTTCTTTTATTCTATCACAAGCATCTTCCCATGCACATCTGTCGTCATAGATATAAGGTGTAGGAGGTGAGCCTTGTATTGATCTTGAAGTAGGATAAACCGGGAATGCCCATTCACCATGTTCTTTAAATGTACCTCTATGATTAGAAGGAATATCAGCATCGGGTTCAAACCATTTACCTTTACTATCAACAAACCTCATTTGGTCTTGCATACCACCTGTAGTATTAGCTATAATAGGGGTTCCTGTTAACATTGCCTCAGTAATAGTTAACCCCCAACCTTCATTTGATGTTAAAAGAATTTGACAATCGGCTAAGTTATATAAATAGTTTAATTCTTTACGTGATAGCTTTTTATGAGAAAAAACAATACATTCTTCATAATCCTCACCAAATAAGTATTCTGCTACTTTACCTAAATCAGTACCGTGGTCTGTTATTAATTCTGTATGTAATAATAACCTACATTTTAATGCTTTTTCTCTTGGTAATGAATCTAAAAATGACCTAAATGCCATCATAGTATCTGGAATTGCTTTTCTACGAATATTTCTTGAATTAAAAAATACTGTAAAATCTATATCATTACTTCCTAATACTGATTTTTGGAATGTCTTAAAACCCACATCACTTCTTTCGGTAGTCGACATAGGATAGAATTCTTTTTCATTTAAACCATGAGGGACATACTTAAATACCCTTTTACTATTGTCACAATCTTTTAAAACTAATTTATTAATATTAACGGTTTGTTTTGATATACCCATTAATAAATCACATGCTTCGTAGTAAGGTTGGTTATATCTAGGAGCTGGGTAATCATCCCAAATGTTTAAGTAAGTTATAGGTGCTAATTTCCTTAATTGGTCCTCCATATTAAATATATGTTGAAAGTACCTTGGGTCTGTAATTAACATAATCGCATCTGGTTTTTCCAACTGAAATATATTATTTATTTCTTGAGCTGTACCATATCCATTTACTGCGTAAATAAATACAGATGAATCATCTATATTAGAATGTTCATTGGTAGATGCAGAAATGTCTAATCTTTTACCCGATTCTGGGTGTTTAATAGCTCCTCCTACATTTACCCAATTAAAATGATGTGATGTACCACATACTATTTCTTTTGCTACAGTTGCAACTCCTGAGTGTACCCTGATGTCATCACAGATTAACATGATTTTCTTCCTTTTGTCTTTAGGAAGATGTTTAAAACTTTTATTCATATTTTTATTTATTTATAACTCTAAATTAGATTGGTTAGTAATTTGTTTACGAAAATCTTCATCCGTAAGGTACAAAAATAAAGCGCGATCCGCAAGTTTTTGGAAAGAAAACTTACGCCTAACACATTCTATCTTAAAATTTTCAAATAAATCACTTTTTACTTTTACACTAGTTAGTGTCATTTTTTTTGCATTTGCCATAATTTTTATTTTTAATAACGTTGTTTATATAATATAAATATATATAGATTATTTGAAATGTGCCCCTGCACCACAGTTTTCTTTATCTTCACTATAGGGACAGAAGTTACAATTCCATTTTGAGGGTGATTTAGGATAATCTGTATCTTTTATTTGGCCATTAGAGTTAAAACATTCGTTTATAAAACTATTAATAGCATTTTTTGCTCTACCTAATTTAATTTTACCACTTGGTGGGGAAAATGTTTGCACTCTATAAGCTTGATGAGGTGACATTAAATTTTCATCATCCCAATCTAATACTTTTCTTTTTAAGATAAAAAATTCAATTTCAATTTTTTCAAGGGGGATATTATATTGTTCTGAAAAATATTGTTTATATAATAATAATTGAAATTGTTTGTCTTCATTCTTTTTATCTTGGTCTCTCCAACCCCTAGTACTGGTTTTAATGTCGATTATCTTAAATGTATCTGTTGCTTCATGGTATGTGACAACATCAAGATACCCCATATATAATACGTTACTATACATTTTATTTGGTGCAATTACAATTGGTATTTCACAACCAACTAAATATGTGCCTTTTTTACTAAAATAAGCACTACGTTTTTTCTTAAACCAGTTTAGAATACCAATGCCATCTTCATAAAACTCTCTCATTTCAGTAGCAGAGGAGAAGTGTTCGTTTTTATTTGATTTGTATTGTTTTTGGTATTCGTCTATAAATGTTTGTTGGAAACTATCTTCCATATCAATTTCCCTATCTGCGGCCGCAAATGATGTTTCATACGCCACATCTAAATAATTTTGTATTACTTCATGTATGGCTGTCCCAAAAACAGTATGTATAGAAGATGTAAATCGTTTGATTTTGTCTTTATACTGAAGTTTCCATCTATAAGGGCATCCTCTAAATATGGACATCTGTGAATATGAAATATTCTTTTGATATGCATAATTAACAGGTGATGGGGGATTATTTCTAATCTCTTTTACTATTTTTGGGATTTTTTTCGCCAAATTATTTTTTCCATTTGTCTCGACCTACCAAAAGACCGATTATTCCATAATTGGCAATATCTATAAATGTATCTTGTATACCTTCACCTTCAACAAATGATTTACCATTAATTAGTAGGTTTTTTAAACGTGATATTTTATCAGTTAATCTAATACACAACCCAGTTAGTGAAAATTGTTTGTCATCGCTGTTATTAACGATATCCCCACCTAAAGCAATGTTATTTAAACCATAATCCATATGCTTACGAGCAAACATTTCATACATTTCTTTTTGGATAGTTTTAAACTCATTAGATAATTCTGGGTACTCGTGTTCAAATACTTCTATAGGAGTTGAATTTAAATCGGGAACTGTTTTTCCACTTGGTAGGTTAACCATTCCATATTTATCTGTTTTTCCACTTTTAGCATCACTAATTTCTCTACTACTCATAACTTTTTCTATTTCTTGGGCATTAGAACCAAAATGTCCCATCCCGTTTATTTTTTGTTCTAGCTTATCAAAGTAGGCATTTACACTACTACCCATTTAGTAATCCTTTAGTATTAAAATATTTATCTAACGCTGATAATCTATCATCAGCATCTACTAACATAATAAGTGCTTCTTCAGCATTCTTATAAAAGTCTCCGGTTGAATGATCTCCAATACCAACTGCTTTGTTACCTAATAATTCAAGTGATAACATAGCTTTTGCTTTATCTGCTTGTGCAGATGTTCTTAACATATCTACTAATTTACTCATTTTAATAATGGTTTTATTTCTTTTGTGTTTAATCCTCTATTCGATAATATACGACTAATTTGTGGGGTATCCAACAAAGTTATATATTCTTTTGCTTCTTTGCTTGAACATTGAAAATTATCTTTAATATGGTTAACTAAATCAGTGTTAGGTTGTTTTACCTTAGACTTGATATATTTACTCCATTTATTATTTTTAGGAATAAATTCTCTATATACATTATAAATCATTCTTTTTTCCTGTGGGGGTAAATCCTGAACATAATTAACTACTTCAATGTAGTCAGGGTTCATAGATAAAAATCTATGTATCATATAACTATTCCAAACCTCCCAGTCTTTATCTGTAAAGGATTCAACTGGGGGTTTGGTGTTATTAATTGCTTTTAACCAATCAAAGATGTTTTTCATTTAGCAAAGTTCATCCTTAAGTTCTTCTCTAAGTTCTACAGGAATTCCTTCCCCAAGAATCTTGTTAGTTGATGGATCGTAAAATACAGGAATGGGCATAATAGCATCATTATCTGTACCTGCTACGAATTTAGAAATTTTCCTTAAAATAACTCCTGACATAAATACACTTCCGCCTTCTTCGTTTTTAAGGCCGGTTGTTGATTTTAAATCAATTTGTGGTTGTTGAACTGGTTGTTCCATAATTTACTGTTTTATTTATTATTAATTAAATTTTGAATTAGTGACATTAGATTTATTTCTTTGTCAATACGAAAGTTAGATTTATATTGGTGTTCATTAATGATTATAGCTGCTGTACCTTCTTTTCCAGGGAGATATTTTCTCGCATTATCAAAAAGATACTTAAATGCTTCTTCAAAGTCATCAACATTTGAATCCGCTATAATTTGTCTAATAATATTAAATTTAGGGGATTTACCTTTAAGTTCCTCCACAATAGCATCCAAATAGTTAGTAGATATTAATAAGGAATCATCAATTTTTAATTTTCCTGTTTTACTGCTTGTTTGAATAGTATTAAGCATTTTACGTAAATCAGGATAATATTGCTTGACAATACTACCAATGGCATTCGGTTCATAACTTATATTTTCCTTATCACAAATGCTAGCTAAATGGATTGCTATTTCCTTTTTTGTTGGAGGGACTATTTTTAATACTTGACATCTTGATTGTAGAGGGTCAATAATACGTTCTACAAAATTACACGTCATAATAAACCTTGTCGTACGAGAGAAAGTTTCAATGATATTACGAAGGGAGGCTTGTGCCTGAATAGTAAGAAAATCAGCTTCATCTAAGATAACTACTTTAATAGGTTCAAATGACATTGTACTAGCAAATCCTGATACTTTATCTCTAATTGTTTCAATACCTCTTTCATCTGAGGCGTTAATATAAAGATAATCGCAGTCAAGGTTTTTAATACAAATCTTTGCTAAGGTAGTCTTACCTGTTCCAGCTGGACCATAAAATAGATAATTTTGGATATCGTTAGCTTCCAATTGTTTAGAAATAGTTTCTTTTAGACTAGAACTACCCACGTAATTTTCAAGTGAAACTGGGCGATATTTTTCATTAAATAATGTATTAGTTTCCATATTCCCCGTAAATTGAATATTGTTTAATTGGTTCTGGTTTTACTTCTTCTTCTGTTGTAGATATAGCATATAATTCACTTTTTAAAGGAGCAAGTCTATATTCACCTTTAAATCCTGTTTTTACCATATATGCCTCTAAAGTATCAGTTAAAGTTTTATGTAATGGACCATCAGGTTCATTAGCAA
>Ga0209632_10002567_pt1 | contig 17310 bp, 11 predicted proteins | sample COG_10_FD_184754 | JGI IMG/M metagenome (GOLD analysis project Ga0209632, IMG submission 184754) | Pelagic Microbial community sample from North Sea - COGITO 998_met_10 (SPAdes) (version 2) | ecosystem: Environmental > Aquatic > Marine > Neritic zone/Coastal water | place: Helgoland, sampling... | reverse complement strand
ATTAAACGTTTCTGAAATAAGTGAAGAGTACTTAAAAAAATGGTCACAAGAAACCCAGAGATTTAACATGAAATTATCTAGAGAAATTGAAAGTATTAGACTATTAAATAACAAATTTCAGTTTTTTGAAAATAGGTTTAACCTTCTATTAAATTCTCAAACTAAAATTGATTTTCCTTCTCAGCTAAGAAATTACATTCTTGAAAGAGATGAGTTTTCTAACAATAAGAAAGTAATATCCTTCTACAATAAATTAAACAATCATTTTAAAAAAAGAATATTAACAGATCAAGAATTAAGTATTGGAACAAAGAAAAATAAACGAAAAGCACTAAATCATTTACAAAATTTCTTGAGCTCCAGAAATATGATAGAATCAACAGAAAAAGAATTTAATGCACATGATTTTCTAGACTATTTAATAAGTAATCAAGGGAATAAAAAACCTATGAAAAAAATTAGTGCTAAAGCAATTATTAAGGATATAAAAACTTTAATTAATGACTTAATAAGAAGAAAAGAGTTATCTATTAATCCTTTTTTAGGGCAAACAATTAAAATAAAACATCAAATTCAACCTACATTAACTCCATCAGAATTTTGTGCAATTAGAGATTTTAATTGTAGTTCAAAGCTGATGGTTTATAAGGACTTATTCTTAGTTATGTGCTACACTGGACTTTCTTATACAGACATTCAAGACTTAGAGCCAAGAAAAATCGAAGATGGTGAGATAGAAATTCAAAGAAATAAATCATCTATTATAACTCGTCAGTATTTACCTAAACAAGCATTGAAGATATTTAAGAAATATTCTAATCATATTGAAACAAATATCTATAATATAGTAATTCCAAAACGATCTCTAGATAAGATGAATCTTAATTTAAAATTAATTAGTGCAAAGTGTTCGATTGAACATAATCTTTCTACAAAATACGCAAGAAGATTTTTCAGAACATCTCTAAATAAAGCAGATATTAGAGAACCAAACTTAGTAAAAACTATGATGGGACATTCGATTCATAAAGACATGGATAAGCATTACCTATTTGTTGACAATAAAATGCTATTTGAAGCAAAAGAGAAATTAGAGTTATATTTCAATAATCTTTATACTAATTAATAAGATGAGCATATCTGTAATAGACTCCAATAAGTTTCTTAAATCATTACATATAGATCATTTCTATAATGAGCTGGAGATATTAAAAATTGCCGATAAAAACTTAACTGAATTTAAAAAAGCATATGAATTTTCTCGCTCAATAGCTTCCATATCTTTAGGTGAAAATTATTTAAAAAACAACACTGTTATCTTCTTTTTAGATCATTTCAAAATTAAATCTAAAAATTTGAAGTTATTTAGTCTTCATGAGATAATTAATAAGATAGAAACAGTCACTTCCAAAATCTTCACTAACAATTTTCTCCCCTATTTAATTCCAATATTAATAGAATTTAGAAAATGGTACCTATTAGAGAAAATAGCTTTTAAAAATCCTAACCTTGATATTGATTATAAATTAGATCGTACAGTAAGATTACAAAGAGGAAAAAGATTACTCGGGAAGAATAGTTCAGAAATTGAGAAAGGTTTTGAGAGTATATTGTCAATTAATAAAGAGTTGTTTGGTAAAAAACCCAATAAGAATGGATATGCATCAGAAGTTAAAGAAGGCATAAAAAAATATAAAAAGATTACTCTACAGTCATTGTATAATACTTTGGAAACGATTAATCCAGGTCCATCTAAAAGACAACAAAAAATATTACTTTATAACATTATTGAAGTAATAAATATTCATCAATTCTACACTCAAAAAACAGAAGATGATATTGCAAAATATCACAGTGAGGATGAATTTAAATATCGTAAAATAAACTCTCTTTTAAGGTGACGTCTTAAAACCGTACCATGTTTTTTAATGAATTCAATCGGACATTTGTGAAACAAATTAAAAGTTTTGATATGATCCCCAAAATTAATTTTTTGGTTTATCTACAATTTTTCCATTTTCATAGTGTTCCTCACCAAAGGAACCAATCCTTACATAACTATCAAATTTATAAATACCTTTTTCAGTCTCTTCAACTTCAACATAATATGTTCTAAAATGTAAACGATATATACATATGTTTCCATCATCAGAATAATAATCCATATCACATCCAACAACACTGTATATTTTTAAATTTGTTATTTTCATATCATAAGTTTTAAATTTTCTCCCACCCTTTTTTTATGTTTTTAAGTATCTCATCATTGAAGATTTCTTCAATTTGTTTTTTTGAATTAGAAATCTTCAAGTCTTTTTTTAGAACATCTGCTCTACTAGGACTAAAATCAGTATAGTGATAAACAAAGGCTGGATATTCTCCAGTATCGTCCTTATTTGTTTTCCAAATAACAAATTTTCGAACCATATTAATTCCCTTGCTATTTTTAATATAAATCTCTTTTTTTAGTACCTCGCTTTTCTTTAAAGAAATTTTTTCTGAAGAGGCAGTGTCCAAAGATATAATTCTAGTTACTTGAGATATTCCAATATCATTAACGTCAGGTTTTTTATCATCTCTTATTCTTAAAAATGTTGGCGAGGTTACACTAGCTGAAGAAGATTTACCCTCAGAATAATAAGCATTATCTTTAAAAGTTAATGACATTTTTGAAATAGGACCTTTGGTACTTTCATTATAAATATCTAAACAACTAAATTCAATTACTAACTCTGGTTTAACCATAATAAATGCAAGATTAGATCCAGACACTTCAATGTAATTAGAGTCAACTTTTCTACTCTCTAAGTCTTTTAAAAAAGATGCTCTCTTATTATCATCAAATCCATTATAAATTTTACTTAGAACTATATACTTATTTTCCGAAACACATAATCCAACTAGTAATTCTTTAATCATTTCAGATCTATCCCCCTGGGATTGTACATATCCTAAAATTACTCCATCAATTGTTATTTTAGGTTTAACCTTGTATACAGGACCATTGTGTGATCTTACCACAATTCCTTCCATACCTCTTTCTTCAACAATTTTTTTATAATAATCTTCTATCTCTGATCTACTTTCTAATTGTAAGCATTCAATTGGATGAATAGATTCACCATTATCAAAAATTGACTTAAGCTTTTCAGTTAGAGAATCATCATCATAATTAGACTCCTCTCCATTTATTGAAATAATATCAAAAGCAGCAAAATAAATATCTTTTGATTTCTTATTTACTGACGATTTTATTTCAAAAGAACGTGTTCTTTTATCCTTATCAAACAAATAAAGCTCACCAGCTAAAATAATCTCATTAAAATCGCTCAACAGCTTCTTTGCTTCTAAAAACATGGGTAAATCATCTATGATATTACCACTATGATTAATTAATTTTAAATTGGAACCATCGAAATGTAAAATATATAAATGTCCATCATATTTAGGTGAAACATGATATTTTTCAGCCTCAATAATTTTTGAAATCATTTCATCTTCTGCAACAGGAACGTATTTTGAAGCTGTTAATCTTTTGTATTGTTTAGCAATTTCAATCATACTGGAAGTGGTTTTAATTCTTGATCAGTGAGATGAAGTATTAAACAGTACTTATCTTCCTTAATTCTTCCTTCTAAAAATGCTCTGTAGGGCTTACCCCCATCATTCATAACTAAAGGCTCCTTTCCTGATTTTCCCGCACCAAGCATCATTAATGAATTACTTTCATTTAATTTTTTTGCTATATCAAATAGGAAGTCAAAAGTTAATCCATTTATATGTTTTAATTGATATTTTTTGTTAAATACAAGTTTATTAAACACCTTATTTTTAGGCATCATTTTACCTGTCCATTTAACTTTATTGTGATCATTTATATTTGATTCATTGTACTTTGGCTCTCTTTCCTCTTTTAGTTCACCACTTGGTGAATATATTTTTTCAATTTTCTTAACACTAAAAACTGGTTTTTCATCTTCATTAATATAAACTCTAGATACTTCTTCTATAAATTTCCCTGTCAGCTCCATATCAATTTCTAAATCTGAATTGACTAAATCTGATGAAAAATTTGACATTAGCTCTGTGTTGTCATCATCGTTTTTAGAGTCATAATTAGAAAGCAATTTTTTGGTGGTAGTTTGTGGTGTTGTTTTAACTACTTTTTTATTAATAATTTTTTCACCTGACTCAAGAGCCATTTTAATTGCTGGCTTTGGATTGAGAGACTTAAAAGTTATTTCAGCGTCTCTATTTTTATCGTTACTAATATTAATGTATCTAATCATCTATAATTTATTAAAACATTGCAAAATCCAAATCTTCTTCTTCTTCTTCTTGGTCTTGTTGGTAAAGTTCTTGTTCATTATTTTCTAACCCAACAAAGTCTAATTCTGCACACATTCCAGTAATTGCAAATACTTCATTCTCATTACTGATTAAAAAGGCATCATCTCCCTCATAATCTGCTCTATAATTGAATATAAAGTGATAAATTTTCCCACTATTTAATTCATCTAACAGAAAATCATCATTTTCAATATTTAACTGGTAAACTGATTTAACTGCTAGTGTTAAATAATCATCAATTGAAGCTTCATTTAATACTACTTTTTCATCATAAATTGATGGAACAATAGGTACTTTTTTTCCATCTTTATCGACGCCAACTAAAGAACTTCTTGAAACAGATTTCCCATTACTATCTAAAGTAACTAAGGATGTTGATCCTGATGGCATTACATGTATACCTTCAGCAAGACCAGCTAATTTACAAGTACTTCCATTGTCATCATAAACTTCAATATTTGACCAACCATAAATCTTTTTTCGATCGACTTTTTTAAGCTCGGCCGAAACACTTTTACCATTTAATGTAAACTCTGCTTTTCTTGCCATTATTTATTTAATTTATAAAAACCTTATCGTCTATTCCATTTATAATAAAATTATCAATTTTTAATTTTTTTAATTTATTTAAGCCATTTAGTCCATTCAAGTCAATAATATTTGCTTTAAGACTAATTTGTTTTATTCCTGTTACATCAAAAAATTCTAAGTTTTTACAATTTTCAAATAAATTTGGATCTAGGTAATCTTCAAGTTTCTTATCTCTCTCATTCGATCGAAAGTTTATGATTAGTTTTTTAATATTAAAACAATTTGAAATTGCACTAATATTAACATTAGTTGAGATATTTTTTATAACAAGTTCTTGAAGATTTGATAGATTTTTTAAAACATTCAAATCTTCAAATTTAATGTCGAAGGAACCAGCAAACTCTAAAGTTAATTTTTTTAATTTTTTAGAATTTTTAATAAAATCTAAATTCTTAGTTTTTTTTATGTCACTAAGCTTGAGTTCTTCTAAACCAGTCAAATACTCAAAACTTTCGTAGTCTAAAGTTTCATAATAACCATATTTATAATTTAATGTTTTTAATTCACTGAAATTCTTTAACCACTTCAAAGACCCACTACAACCTGGAATATCTAAACTTTTTATATTATTACCTTTAAACCAATCTTTTCTATCTACCTTATTATCAGCTCCTTTATTCATTTCTTGAAATATATTAAAGTCAATAATTAAAGAATCAAGATGAGAAAATTTTAATATTGGAGGAAATATATCATGACCACCAAATGTATAATTAGATATAAAATCATTAATATTTATTTTAGTTAAATTAATATGCAATAATGAACTATCAATGTCAGCTTCTTGAGGACAATTTGCTATTACACAAAACAAAGCATAGTTTAAAAAAGGTTGAGCAGGTCCAGAGCCGGTGAATAATTTATTTGTTTCAAGTCGTGTTACTGCCCCCCATCTTCCATTTTCGTAGGATAATTTACATCCATCAAGTAAAGTTTCAAAAATACTTATTTCATTAAGTGAGATCAATAATTTAATTCCTTCATCAATTTTATTTAAATCTCTTGAGAGTATTAGTTTTTTTATTTCATTGAATGATTTTTTAAGATCTGAAGTCAATTTATTAGTAGAATTATTGTTCTTATTTAATTTTACTATTCCATCAGTCATTAGTTCCATAAAATATTTTTCTTCAGAACTGTTAGAATCATCAGAATTTGAATTATTCATTTCAATAAATTCATTTTCATTTATAATATCAATATTTAGTTCTTTAGCTTTTGCCATTTTATTTGGGCCAACTTTAGATCCTGCTAAAATCAAGTAAGTATTAGCTGATACTGAAGAAGATGGTTTTCCGCCACTTGAAATTATCATATTTTTTAATTCTTCTCTAGAGTGATTTTCAAAAACCCCAGTGATAACTACACTTTTCCCATCTAATTTTAAACTTTTCCCATTCTTAGATGATGTCTTGTTAATAATCCAGTTATAGACTGGTTCACTTTTGATATCGATTTCATCTGAAATTCTTAGATTTTCAAAACAAGATTTTGAGTTCAAAACAGAAAAATTATTAATTATAGTTCCATTTTTTAAACTTAACACAAACAATAAAGTTCTTGGATCTTTGTAGGATGTCATCTCCCAATCAGAATATTCAGATAGTAACTCTTGAATGGTATTATTCTTTAAAGTTCCCCACTCATCATATTTACCATCTATGACTCCAGTGGTTTTAAATTTTAAATAGCAAAAACCTGAATATGGGTTATTGTTATAATAAAATAAATCGTTTTTAAATTCAATAAAAGAAGAGTGAATACATAATTTATCCTTTATGATATTTTCATCATTATCATTAAAAATTCCAACAATTTTAGAATATTTATCATTTTCAAAATATTGTTCTACTTGGGCTTTTCCATGTCTTTCACCAGATATATAATATTCTATTTTAGAACCATGTTTATATCCATTCAACATTTCATAACTGTAAAATATATTATGAACACCAAAAGTTGTTCCTCCAACTTCCCATATACCTGTGAAAGGAGAACCTTTAAAATGTGTAACATCTCCTACATCCTCAAGTTGGTCTACTTGTACCTTAATTATTTCTTTGGGTTTTTCTTTTATTTTAGTGTTGTCATTAAGAATCGTAAAATTCTTAGAACCACTGGAAAATTTTGAAAGATTTGATTTTACTTTAATTTTTCCTAGCTCTAAAATATTTCCCTCAAAATCAACATTACTTATTCCGTCCAATTTTAAATATTCTAAAGATTTACAACCTTTGAGAGATTTAATATTAAAACCTTCTCCAGCAGTTAGAGATAGAGATAAATGCTTAATATTTTCGCATTTAATTATACCATCTATACAAGTTTCGTTATTTAAATTTGAAATGATTAATTTTTCTAAGTTTGTTAAATTCTCTAAGAAATCTAAATTTTTTACAATAGACTCATTACTTCCAAATCTAGTACCTAGTTGAAGATTTAGTTCTTTTAACTTTATGCAATTATTCAAAAAAGATAAGTCCTCATTATTTGTTGAAAATAGCTCAAGATTCTCAAGGTTTTCTAAAGAATAAAAACTATCATGATGTTCAATCTCTAAACCATAACTAGAAGAACTAAAACTGAAATCTAAATTTTTTAATTGTATGAAATTATTTAACCATTTGAGTGAACCTTCAACACCAGAAATTTTTAGCGAAGTAATATTTTCATTTTTAAAAATCTCAGATAAATTAATTTCCTTTAATTTAAAATCAGATAAGTTAATTTTGAGATTTGATAATGAATGAAACTTGTCTATTGGAAGAAATCTAGGAGAATTGTCTATTTCTAAGATAGACGTATTGAAAGTAGTTATGTTTTTCAACATTAAAGTTTCATCTTTTTTGACATTTTCAGGTGCATTTGCTATTACATTTATTAAAGCATAATCTAAGTATGGTTGTGCAGGAGCAGAACCGGTAAATACTTTATTTCTTACTAGTTCATTTTCACCATTATCATTTTCAGAATATATTATTTTACAATCATAAAGAAGTGTTTCAAATAATTCTAGGTTATTTAAAGATATTAGTAGCTCTAATCCCAAATCTATTTTATCAAAATCTCTTTCTATTAAAAGCTTCTTTATTTTTGAAATTGCTTTTTTATCGTCAGGCGATAAATTAGCTGTAGAAGTATCAACTTCTCTTTTTTTAGCTTTTTTATTTAAAAATGGACTATATTCTTTAATTTTAAATGCTTTAGCACCTTCAAACATAGTACGTGATTTCGGCAATTTTTCATTTAATTTCCAGTTTGTTAAATCTTGATTAAATGAGATTGCATCTTGAAATAATCCCTTCATTTGTGTTACATTGCTCACATCCCAACTACTAATATCTTGATTAAAAGCAGTAGCTTCTCTAAACATATTTTCCATATTTATTATGGATTTAACATTCCATTTTCCGATGGGAGCATTAAATGATGTAGCCCCATAAAACATATTTTCTACACCAGAAAGTGAACTCACATCCCATCCATTAAGATCCTGATTAAATGATGTGGCTCCACTAAACATAGCTGACATATCATTTACATTACTCACATCCAAATTTCCAAGAGGTTGATTGAAAGATGTTGCTCCACTAAACATTTTAGACATGTAACTTAAATTACTCAAATCCCATTTGCTAATATCTTGATTAAATGATGTGGCAGTCCTAAACATTTCACGCATTGATCCTACTTTGCTAACATTCCAATTTCCAAGAGCTTGATTAAAAGAAGTAGCATTACTAAACATATTAGACATATCATTTACATTACTTACATCCCATTTGCTAATATCTTGATTAAATGATGTGGCTCCACTAAACATTTCTTCCATATCACTTACATTACTCACGTCCCATTTGCTAATATTTTGATTAAAAGATGTAGAACCTGCTCTATTGTATTCCAAAGTACCAACGAAAGCTACAATACCAATTGAAACTACATCACTAAACATTCCACGCATTGATTTCACATTACTCACATCCCATTTACTGATATCCTGATTAAAAGATGTGGCACCACTAAACATATGATTCATATTTTCTACATTACTGACATCCCATTTACTTATGTCCTGGTTAAAAGATGTAGCACCTAGAAACATTTCCGACATATTTTTTACATTACTCACATCCCATTTGCTAATGTCCTGGTTAAAAGATATGGGACCCATGTAGTGACTTCCTACATACTTTGAGCTTTTAAACATTCCATACATTGATTCTACCTTACTTGTATCCCAATTACTGATATCTTGATTAAATTTAGGCCACCCACTAAATACTTCTTCCATCGACAAAACATTACTTGTATCCCAATTACTAATGTCATCATTAAAGTCAGCGGGAACTGCAGCTTGATTATAGCCTCCCTTTATTTGGAATAAATAATTGAGAGATGTTAATTTACTTGTAATAACTCTATTTAAAGGAAATTCCTTTGAACCAACCATACTCTGTATATCAGACACGCCTCTAGCAACATAATAATTTTCACCATTAAGTTCATAAACTTTACCTCGTTTTGCCTCATTCTTAGCGACAACAGTTACTCCGTTTTCATGTAAATAAATCATTTTATCTATTTTAATTAATCATTTGTACTACTCTACCAAACTTTAAGTGTGATCCAATTTTACCATCAGCGGTTACTACCCAAAAAACCTTACACTTAGGCCTTGTCTCGGGCTCCCTAGCTTCTCCATCAGTTAAATAGATACACCCATCGTACATATTATTTCTATCCCTATTTATGTATTCAAAAACTGGATTAAAATCTGTCCAACCTCTACCGTTAATAAATTTAGGAAAATTTCCATTGTAATTGTATGTCTCTCTGACTTTACTATCACACTCAATTACTTCAATTTCAGCACCGTATCTCCACATAGAATGTATCTCATTAAAAAAAATAACTAATTCATCCTCTGAAATTGAACCAGATGTATCTATTGCAACAGCAATTTTTTGATTTCTTTGAATTTTTAGACCAGGTCTGGTCCCATATCTTTTACTTATTCTTTTTGTTGTAAATTTTACTTTAGTTCTTCTACTACTTGATGAAAATATCTTTAAAGCTCTTTTCCAATTAATTTTTGGATTTCTTTTCTCAATAATTAAATTGATTAAATTTTTAATTTCAATGGGGAGTAAATTATATTGGTCACTTGAAAGCCTTTCTTTAGTTTGAACAATTAACCTATCTAATTCGGTCTCTGCATGTTCAGATTTCAAACTATCTTCAGAAAAACCCCATTTTGAATGATCGCTGTGAGTCCCACTACTTAAGATTTCTTCTAATGCTTTAGCACTTTGATTTGGAAAAGAATTATTTGAATTATTGTTATTTTTATTATCTGATTTTTCACTTTTGTTTTTGTCAACTTTTTTCTTTAAATCAAGAATCTTTTTATAGTACCACTCTACAGACTCATCTTTTGCTAATTCTAGTTCAGGAAATGATGATAATGTTACAGCATTTTCAGGTAATTTCCACTTACCTATAAATTGATTTACTACTAAATCTGCAGAAATATTAAATAATTTAGAGTCGTATTTTTTTAAATCTAATCTGAATAAGTGTTTAAATAAAAGGTGTAAAGTTTCATGTTTTATAACGGCTACTCTAGAAGAGAATGTAGAAAGCTCTTTGAGAAAAAAAATTTCGTTTACGTAAAGAGTCACTTTGGTTTCATTTAAACCAACAGCAGCTGTTGGAACCTCATCAGTAACTTTTCTAACTATTCCACTTAAAAAATGCGCATAAAATGGCTCACTAATAAGCATTTTAATAATGCATCTAGAAATTTCATCATTTATATTTTTATTAGCCATTGAAATATAATTTACATTGCATCAATTAAAAACTTGGCTAATCTTTTATCTCTTAACATTTCCTTTATATCATCATTTGATGATTTTAGTAAATCAATGTACAAACTCATTGTTAAGTCTTTGGGGATAAAATCTAGTAGAAAATATTGTATTAAATTTTCTTTATGATTTGGTTCTATTTTATAATTTGAAGAAATTAAATAGAGGTATAATCTTGTTGAAACAGTTGAAAGTCGATCAGTTCTTTTTTCTCCTTCACTATCTTTTGACAATTGCTCTATTCTTTTCTTTATTCCATTAAAGTTTGTCGAGTTTAATATTTCATCTGGTTCAACTAGTATTTGTAGGTCATCGCTTACAAAATTCACAAATGAGCTCGCAGTTATTTCATCTAGAGTACTTAGTGCCAAAGAAAGAACTAAATCAATATTTTCCTTAAGATCATCTATATTTTTGATTAGTTGAAAAAACTGTGTTAGACTTCGTGGAGTTGTTCTTTCAGAATTAACTAATTCTGGATAAGTTAATACAAATGAAATTCCTCTTTCATCAACTCCAGATTTAGATGCCCATTGAGCCCAGACCTTGTGATCAAATATCAAAGTTGTATGAATCATTCTTGTCAGCATAGCATCATCCATAGGAGTAACAGAATAATCAGCACCTTCAGGATTTGCTGTGGCAACAATTTGCCATTTTTCAGGCAGTTTCCATGATGATAATTCGTAGTTCTGCAATAATTGCATACATCCCCTCAAAATTCTGTCGTCTGCTCTATTAATATCATCAATTAAAAGAATACCAGGTCCTTTCTTCGTAGGTACCCAATCAGGTGGATTGAATATAGTCTTACTTACTGCAGAGGATTTATCAATAGATGGCATACCATGTAAGTCTCCCATTTCTTCAAACTGAGCAGGTGCAATATATTCAAATTGCCACCCTCTACTTTTAGCATAATCTCTAACCATTTCTGTTTTACCTAGACCATGCGTTCCCCATATACAAAGAGGAGTAGGTTTTATATCAGGATTGGATATTTTATTGTTGGTATTAAAAATATGTGTCAAAATACTCTCTATTTCTTCACTATTACCTTTTGGGCCATACTGTATAAGGGATTCACTCATTATGTCTTTTTTTATAAGAAGTTAAATATTTTTTTAATTCAATTCCTAATTGATATTTGTTCTTAAATGGTTGGAGAGGGGTATTTTGAGCGCTTCCCCAAATTAAATTAGTTTTAAAATCTCCCAATTTCAATTTGTAATGATTCAGTTTATATTCTATTTTTTTTGAACTACTAAATTTTGATTTAATTGTATAAATAAATTCAATTGGCAGCTTTTTTAAATACTCTTTCTTAACAGAAATTAAAATTAAATCAGGCTTAATCTCCAAAATCAAATCCTTCCATAATTTAAATCCTTCAGTCTGTAGTAATTCCTTTTGTCTTTTTGAAAGTCCAGCCCAGGTTGGATTAGTTGACAATGGAGAACAAATATCTGTATGAAGAGCTGTATTTTGTTTTATATCTTGATAATAGCAAGTGTCTAACCCATTTAAAACAGGCAAAAAACCTTTTTTTGAAATGTTTTTAACACCAAACCAATTTTTATAGGGATTAATTTTAAAATAATTATTGAGGGCTAATTGAAGTGAATTTATTGAAAAATCATAATCTGGAAATCTATCAAAATTAGGTTTTTCCGACTTAATTCTCTTAAATTCTAAGTCGGATGGATTTAAAGCAGCAGTAATAACTTTAAATTCTGATTTTAAATATGCATTTAAGTCTCCAAAATATAAAATTGGCAGACTAGGATTGACAACAAAGACTTCATTTTTAAAATCATTATAATTATCAAGTGATCTTTTCAGTAGGTTAATAGTCCCACTCATACACCGAACTCAGTATAGCAGTATAAGTTTGTGTTCCCTGGATCATAAGCTTCTGTAAGCTTTAGTTTTAAGTATTTTTTGGCTACTTCTACCATTCTTTCTTCATTCATCTTATTTTTTGTTTTGATAATTTAATATTATCCAATACCAATCGTATTTAGTTTGTAAGTTTTAATCAATCAAAATATTAAAAACTAAAAATAAACACAAAAAAAATAGGTATTATTAGGTAATATAACCTACTAGAAAAAAAGGATTTTAATTTTTATTTGATGATTTTTTAATTTGTTCAGTAAACCACTTGTGAAGTTTTTCTCTAGTATCTAAACCTTCAATTACCTCACTAGCTATTTCACCAATCAAATTTGCTTCTTCTAATGCAAGTTCACCATCAACTAATGCAAAGGAAATTAAAGTATTAAAAAAGAAATCTAAATCCTCCTTATTAAACCCTTTTATAGCATCAATAATATTGTCTTTTCCTTCCATAACAAACTGATGCTCTGTAGATTCAGGATTAATATCATCAGAAAACTCTGTAGATATTTCTTTTATAAATTCCTGAAACTTAGCTTGTTCTTCTTCTGTAATTTTACCGTCAACAGAAATTAATTCATAAACACATTTTATAAATGCACTAATCTGAATATTTCTTTTTTCTTTGTCTGAATAATCATTAAAAGCTTTTATTACTTCCTTTTTATCTTTATTAAGAACTTTTTAGGTTTTATTTTCTTTCAAACCAATAAACTTATCGTTGAAATAAATACGTTCTTCATGAAGATCTCCATTTTTCTCAAAAATTTTAGTTATACCATGTTTTAGACCATGTCTGAATAAAATTTCAGTTTTTTTATCATCTGAATGTGTTACATACTTACCATTAAAAAGGAATCCTTTATAATAGCTGAACTCATTTTTATCTTGAAAGTTTTCATCTTCACTATCTTCATTTTCTACAACAACACCTTGATTAGGTCTGTCTATTTTTTCATAAATTTTATTGTCGTCTATTTTTTCTCCGTTCTCTTTCATGACGATTAAAGTATATTCAGCTCCAATAAGTGACTCAAGTAACGCGAAAAATTTATTTTCTATTTGTTCTGGGATAGATTTATTTTTTAATTGAAGTTTTTTGAAAAATTTTTCATATTCTTTTATAAAAACATTGTACACATCTATCCTGTAGTAAATGTCTTCTATCCCCATAATACCTTCTTTATATTTAGCTACATATTCTTCAGTATGAGCTAAAGACATTTCCCAATATGTTTGTTTTAATGTTTCAATAAACATTTTTCTTCCGTTGGCTCTAGTATCTAGAATTTTAATCCAAGATTTAGGATCTGAGTCTTCTGGAAGCTTGAGGTTTTGTAAATTATGTTCAAGTTCTTCTAATTCATTTGAAAATGTAGGCTTCACTAACTGATTTAGTCTAATACAATAACTCTTTGATAAATATCCAACGAGAAATTCTTTACCCTCATGAACATATTTCCAGTCGTCTTCAACATCACCTACATATTTAAATTCTTCCTTTCCTCCATTATTTTCAATGATTCTGTCAATAAGAATTTTAGAAGGAACTATATTTTGATTTGGTATTAATATAAAATCATTTGAATTTTTCTCTTCATTGAAATACATTGGAACATTGTAGTAGTCTGATATTATATTAGAACTGTTTTTTAAAGCTTTTTTACCATTATAAATTTTTTCTAAACCCTTGACCCAATCGACTTTATTTAAGTCAGATTTATCAGTTGACTGAAAGGTTGTTGCATCAGGCCTAGTTAGATTTTCATTAGAAATTATAATAACTTTTGAGTTATTTATTTTCGGACATTCAATCTTAAATCCATCACCAGCCCAATAATCATATTGTCCCTCTTTAACAATGTCATTCTTATCAATATTATTAATTTTTAGTAATCTATCAAGTTCTTTATTAAAAGTTGAATCTGAAAAACACTTGAATAGCATTGAAAAATTCATTGTTGCATAAAACCAATTACCGTCAATATCAGATGTGAAAAACTCATCTGGTGAGATTGTGCCATCATTTTCCTTTATTTTAACATTGTGAAAAGGAAAACCAATCAGATTTCTAAAAATACGTCGTTCAATTAATGGTAATCCGTCAATAATTTGCTTTTCATTTAAAGGATGAATTTCACCTTTAAATAATCTAAATAAAAGCTCACTGTTATTTTTAGTTGGTGCAGGTATATCTTTTAAATCCTCTATTTGAACTCCAAAAAACTTAGTTATAGGTTGATTTTCTTCAAGAAAAAAGATGTTGTTTGGATTTATTGCTAATTCACTACCAACTTTATATTCTTCAATCTTTTTTTCGTTTCTTATCGAAGCAACAAATATTTCAGAATTAATAACATTTTCATTTGATATAAGAATAACATTATAGTTTATAATAACTGGAACTTCAATTTTAAATCCTTTTCCAATCCAAAATCTACCATATTTTGTTTTTTCTTCACGATTTATGTCAATATTGTTTTCGTCTAGTATCTTTTTTAGTTCCGATTCAAAAACTTCATCCGAAAATGATCTAAAAATAGTAGCAAAATTAAAATTGCTAAATTGCCAGTATTGTTCATCACCACTTTTGAAATATAATTTAGAAAATGTGTGTTGTGGTTTAATTTCAATCTCTTTAAATGAGATTCCCTGTAAATTTTTAAAAATAAGGAAAATATGCATTAATCCTCTATTTCTTTCCTTTTCAGAAAAATCTATCTGTTGCAATTTTATTTTCGTTATTTCATCTAAAAATTCGTTCTGACTGAATTTTTTAGTTGATGATTTATCAATATTTGATAATGAAATATTTTTTTTAGTTTTTAATTCTTTAATCTCTTCTGAAGTAGTTGATTCAGCTTGAACAAATGTTTTTTTAGATGAATTTGAATTTTTATTCAGCATATTTGAAATCGCCCAAACTATGAGAGACACAATAGCAAAAAGAATAAAAATAAAAAATAAAATACTTAAAATTTTCATAAACTTTTTACATCTAAAATAAATATTTTTTTAATATCCAAAATCTGCAGTCCAGTAATGGGTATAACTACTTCCTTCAGTCTTTACATACCCAACTCCAATAGTTTTGAATTTGGGATTGAACATGATTTTGTAATGTCCAGGACTATTAAACCACTGGATATAAGTTTTTTCTCCATCTGAATTCCCAGCTGCTATATTCTCTCCATAAGCTTTGCCAAAACAATTTACTCTAGAAAATGTTCCGCAAACTCTTTCTAAGTGTCCAGTAAGATGACTTCTATCATAGGAAGCATGTTCAAAATAATTATCAGTTCCCATATCATATGAATGATATCTAGCTGCTCTAAATAAATCCCAATCAATTTCTAGTTCGTTCATACCCATTTCTTTTCTTGCCTTATTTAAAGTGTTAAAAAACTTGCTTTCCTGCATTACACTAGAAGATGGAACATACTCATCTCCAGTTGGTTTGCCATGACTAGAGTAACTATTACTATAAATCAAATGATTTCTATCTAACAACTTTTGCTTAGCTAAAACTTGTTTTTCCTTTATGAAATATCTTCCCATTTTATCTAGCTTCTTTAATAGCAATTTCATGTTGCTATTTTCAGAGTTTTGAATAGATTTCCTGTATGACATGTAATTCTTATGCCTCTGCTTTTCTAGTTTAATATCCGTAACTAGATTCTTATAGTTCTTTTTAAGATTCTTTTTAGAAAGTTTCAACCACCACTCTACTTTAGTTTTAATATTAAAATATTTTCTAAAATCCTCATTATATTTTTTCATTCGTCTTTTATAATTCTCTTTAAGGTATTGTGCTTCATTAGACTCATTTAAATCAATATAAGAGTTCTTTTTAGCAGATTTAAGAGCTTTTAAAGCTTTAGAGGTATTCTTTTTATCCATTTTAATTTTAGTCTTTAAAACCTTTAAATAACTATTGAGATCGTTCAGTAATATAGCTAGCTTATCATGGTTAATAGAATTGGCATTATCAAATCTCCTATTTAAAGCTGATTTATTAACCATTTCCTGATTAAAGTAGATGAAAGCATAATCTAACTTCTTTTGTAAAATGAATTTGTTTAGTTCTTTCTTATTAGAGGCATGTATGTCTGTTACCTCTTTTTCGCTTGAAGAAAAAATACTTTGTTTTTCAATATTGTAAATCAAAAAAATAGAATCTATATTTTTTTCGTTACTCCTCAATTCACGTTCTAAACTATCTTCTAAATTTAGATAAGCTTTTGCTAAGCCAAGATTATGTTTTTTAGGAGTTGGTCTTTTGGTATTAGCCAAAGTAAATTTATCGAACTTAGATTTTGATTTGTTAGTAGACTTTTGATGGCTAGTTGCAGTTCTATCAATTTTCTTAACACTTGAAATTTGTTGGTTATTTTCCTTAATTCTATTCTTTATTTTTTTATTAAGACGCTTATTAACTAAGGATAAGGTATCTAACCAAACCAAACTTCTAGATTCATAATGAGAGAATTCTTGGTTATTATTATCTATACTTTTTTCAAGATTTTCAATTGCTAAATCTCTGTAAGAATTCATTTTTCCTCTTATATTGCTAGAAGCAATTAGTTGTTTTTTTTCT
>Ga0209632_10002565_pt1 | contig 17312 bp, 17 predicted proteins | sample COG_10_FD_184754 | JGI IMG/M metagenome (GOLD analysis project Ga0209632, IMG submission 184754) | Pelagic Microbial community sample from North Sea - COGITO 998_met_10 (SPAdes) (version 2) | ecosystem: Environmental > Aquatic > Marine > Neritic zone/Coastal water | place: Helgoland, sampling... | reverse complement strand
AACATGTGTTTTATTAAAATTAGACTTTAGTTGAAACATCAATTTTATAATAAACATCACATATATTTTCGAAACATAGAATATAATATAATTTAAATGAAGGGATTAAAATTAACGCCTTTTTTATTATTTGTATTGTTATTATTAGTTTTAGTATTTGCTATGTTGTTTGGTAGTTCTACAAATAAAGTTATGGAAGGGTTGACTCCAGGAACATCAAACTTTACGGGTGCTTCTGAGGTTGAATATGGTGAGAATAACGTGAAAATGGATGTTGTATATAATGATGGAATTCAAATTTATTATGATAAAAATAATGGAAATATAGTTATTCCGTCTGATGATTCAACCTACACACTTATCACAAGAAGTGGTGTTGAGACTCCAGGTGTAGCTGGAACATACTCGAGTAGTAATGATGGTGTAAGTAGTACAACTACAGCACCTCCTGCTACATATACAGTGAATGGTTATACTATAATGTATATAGCATACGAATATAAGACAGTAATCATTGTTTCGGAAGGAGCAGAGTTAAAACAATTGTATAAAATTGCTAATGTTGCTAATAACGTCGCAGATGCGACTGGAAGAGTTATGTCTTTGAATGGAATGTCCTCATTAACTGATTCAGTTCAGGATGTGACTCCAGTTACACCAGCTGGTCCGGAATTTTCTTCCGTAGATATTAATATCAATGGAGGTTCAAAGACTGTATTCCAATTACAATCACCAAGTGGTGTTCTTCCTGGGATATATTACAATCTCGACCAAGGATTAATTGTAGGAAGTTCTGGAGACGGTAGTGCTAATATGAGTACAAGTAAAGATTATGTAGATGGAACTTCTGTACAAGTATCCGGTTCAGGTATGGTTATTGGTGTAAGATTGGACGCACAAGTTATTGTATCTCTTATCCAAAACGTGGGAGGAAACTATAAAGCAACAAATGTGTATGTAGTCACTTATGCAACAGCAAATTCAGATGAAACGGCAGAAGGTAGTATCACCGTAACTACTTCGTTAGCACCAGATTCTAGCAGTGGTTCAAGTCCTGATTCTAGTTCTAGTTCTAGTTCTGATTCTAATTCTAGTTCTGATTCTAATTCGGGCTCTAGTTCATCAGGAACATCATGTAATACACAATATGCAAATCCCGTCACGTATACTTGCCCAACGGATACAGAAGACGATTCTGTAAATCAATCATGCAGTAATCCAAATTACATATTAAAATCCGAAATTGTTCCTCCAGTATGCCCTGGATGTCCTCCATGTCCTGTTGTATCACCGGATAATTGTACATTATCGATTAACAGTAATGGTGAAATCGTGGATTGTACAGGTAAAAAATACGAACCAAGTGATATTTCTGGTTCTCCTTCTTCATCATGGGCAGGTTCTTTAGGAGGAGCTGTGAGTGATACAGCCAAAGCCGCGGGAGAATTAGGTGAAACTGGTGTTAGAACAACTGGACGTGTGGGTGAGAAAGCATTAGATACTGTTGGTGGAGCTCTTGATAAAACAGTTGATGGAGCTGGAAATATTGTAGGAGAATTAGGTGATACAATTGGTGACCTAGCAGGTGGATTAGGTCAAGGAGTAGCAGGATTAGGTCAAGGAGCAGCAGATGTCGTAACAGGAGTAAGTGGTGATGTTACTGGATTAGGTAATAATTTGATAAATTCTACAACAGGATTGCTTGAAGATGCAGGTTCTGGAGTCACAGGTCTTGCTACAAACGAACAAATAATGCGTCAACAGCAACAATTTGTGGATGCTATCCAAGGAAGACCTGGATATGGATATGGACAAGCTGCAGGATATGGATATGGAACACAATATGGTTACGGTTATCCAATGCAGCCTGGACAGATGCAGCCTGGACAGATGCAAGGTGCATATGGACAAGCAATGCAACCTGGATATGGATATAGTCATCCTCAAGCATGTCCAAGGTCGAGTTCAAATTTCATGCCTATTACCAATGATTTCTCTCAATTTACATAAGAAATAAATTTAATATGAATATTCGTTTAAATATTCGTATTAAAAAAAGAGCTTAAAATAAAGAACTATATTATAATATGAATGCATTAAAAGTAAAATATAATGAAGAAATATTGGATTACTCAGAAATATTAAATAGAAAACATATTGCCGAAGAAATAACACAATTATTGGAATCATTTGAGAGAAAATGTTTTGATGTACATTTTAAAAAGGGGATTTATATTTACGGTTCACCAGGCAGTGGAAAAACATTTTTTATTGAAAACTTATTAAAAAAATTAAATTACGATGTTATTAAATATGATGCTGGAGATATTCGTAATAAATCACTAATTGATAATATTACAAGCAACAACATCTCAAACAGGAATGTCTTGGACATGATGAGTGGACGTGTTAAAAAAATAGCCATTGTAATGGATGAGATTGATGGAATGAATAATGGTGATAAAGGTGGTATAAATGCACTTATCAAATTAATACGTCAAAAAAAGACACAAAAACAAAAATTGGAAAGTATGACTTTGAATCCAATTATTTGCATTGGTACTTATTATATGGATAAAAAAATACGCGAATTAATGAAAGTATGTAATACATTTGAATTAAAGAGTCCTACGAATATACAAATTTCGAATTTATTACAAAAAATGATATCCGAAAAAGAATTTAATGAAAGGAAAGAAAATTTTATACAATATATTCAAAGTGATTTGCGTAAATTAAATTTTACTGAACAATTATATAAAAATAAAAGTCATTTATTGAATGAAAAAGTTTTGAAAAATATTTTTCAAATAAAATCATTTAATGAAGATTCAAAACGTTTAACGGCTACTCTTTTCAATAAATATATACCATTTGACCAACATAATATAAGAATGAATGATACAGATAGAACAATCATAGCACTTTTATGGCATGAAAATATTGTCGATGTTGTTGACCATATTCCAAAAAACGTACAAATACCTTTTTATATAAAACTTTTAAAAAATATTTGTTTTGCTGATTATATTGATCGAATTACATTTCAAAATCAAATTTGGATTTTCAATGAAATTAGTTCTTTAATAAAAACTTTCCATAATAATAAGTTATTACATGATTCATTTAGTAATTTAAAAAAAATCAGCCATGAAGATGTTCGTTTTACAAAAGTATTAACAAAATATTCAACTGAATATAATAATCAAATTTTCCTGAATAATTTGTCCATCGAATTAAATATGGATAAAAAAGATGTAATAGCATTTTTCCAAGAATTACGAGTATCACTTTCTCATGATTCTGATGATTTCTTATCTACACCTGAAAATATAGTATTTATAGAAAATTTATTTGAAGGATACGATATATCAAAATTAGATGTAAAACGAATGTATCGTTTTTTAGACAAAAATGTGAAAAAAGATGCTATTATTGAAGATGAAGATGAATTATAAATCTTAACTAATATAAATATAAAACTATTTAATATATTAAATAGTATATAATGCGAACTTTTATTAAAAAAATACCCACTTTAAAAAATCTGTTTTATCCAAAACCAGAAATTAAGGCATTAGGAAGATGGTCATTTTTAGATGACGCCAAACTTTACAGACGTGCTGATTTATCTAATGAAGACCATTGTGGTCCTTGTGGTACATATATTATGGAAAAGCAAATTGAAAGACATAATGTGCGAACACGAATGGAAATACCCAAGAAGGCAATACGTTATGAAAGACATAATGTACGAACCCAATTCTAATGAATCGTTTTTTTTGCAAAGTAAATTTTATTAGGAAAATATATAAATGTTTGCAGAATACATTTGGCTTGGTGGACAAAATGAATTACGTTCTAAAACACGTGTTATAGAGAGTGAAGAAGATATTACTTTATGGAATTGTGATGGAAGTTCTACAGAACAAGCAGAAGGTTCAGATTCCGAAGTAATGTTAATTCCATGTGCAGTTTTCAATGACCCATTAAGAGGAAATCCACATAAATTGGTATTATGTGAGACACAAAGACCTAATGGAGAATATTTAGAAAACAGTCATCGTCACTGGGCCAAAGAACAATTTGATTCAGCCAAGGAAGAGGAACCATGGTTTGGGTTAGAACAAGAATATTTCATGATAAATCCTAATACAAATCTCCCTTTTGGATTTGACGAAAAGGGAAAACAGGGACAATATTACTGCAGTGTTGGAGCAAATAATGCATTTGGTAGACAATTAACCGAAGAACATTTAGAAGCATGTGTTGCTGCAGGAATAAAAATAAGTGGAATTAATGCAGAAGTTGCTCCAGGTCAATGGGAATTTCAAATAGGTCCTTGTTTAGGTATAGAACAAGGAGACCACTTATGGGTGGCCCGTTATTTACTTATTCGTATTGCAGAGAAATACAATGTTATTATTGATTTTGAACCTAAACCAGTGAAGGGAGATTGGAATGGTTCTGGATGTCACGCAAATTATAGTACAAAAAAAATGCGTGAAGGGTTTGAGGGAAAGAAAGGTATTGAATTTATCCATGAAGCGATTGAAAAATTATCCCATAAACATGATTTGCATATGAGTCATTATGGTAAGAACAATGAACAACGTATGACTGGTGAACATGAAACCGCAAGTTATTCGGTATTTTCAAAAGGAATAGCCAACAGAGGATGTTCAGTACGGATTGGTCATGAAAATTTGAAGAATGAAAAAGGATATTTCGAAGACCGTAGACCAAGTTCGAATTGCGACCCTTATTTAGTCACAGGTTTATTGTTTCAAACAACCGTTCTATAAATTAAAAAAATAGATTTCTAGTATATATGTTTACTAGAAATTTCATAATAATTTTGGTAATACTATTTATACTACTATTAATAATGCTTTGGATGAGATTTAAAAATAAAAACATACAATATAAAGGAAGAGGATATTGTTCCATAGATGCAGATTATATTGAACCAGTTGTACATGAAAATTTCATTTCCGATAAAGAATGCGAATATATATTAAAAACCGCAACTCCTATGTTTAGTCAAAGCAGATTGGTAAGTGGTTATATGACCGATGTACGAAAAAGCGAAACAGCATGGCTACCCAAAAGTGACCCTGTTGTTGCTACTATCATAAAGCGTGTATGTAACATGACTAATATACCCTTTGAGAATTCTGAAAAGATGCAAGTGGTAAAATATGACCCAAATGGTTATTATAGGCCTCATTATGATGCTTCGTGTGATGATAAAAAAGAATGTGTGGAATTTGAGAAAAATGGTGGTCAACGTGTATTAACTATGATTATTTACTTAAATGATGATTTTACTGGTGGACGTACAGAATTCGGAAATCTTGGACGCGAATATATACCAAAGAAAAATAATGGGCTTTTGTTTTATTCTTTACAAAGCGATGGAAACAAATGTCACCCAAAGTCATTGCATGCAGGTATGCCTGTTGAAACTGGGAATAAATACATAGCAAATGTTTGGTTACGGGAAAGAAATTATAATGATTAATTCGCTAATAACTTAATTTTCTGCAATTTACTTTCTAATTCTTGGACACGTTCTGTTAATTTTTTAATAACTTCTTGTTGATTCGATAAAGCATCCACAATTTCTTTTCCAGAAAGGGCACGTTTCCCTTGACCTGGAACTTCCATCATAATTTTCATAGGACCCTGACTGTTTTTCCTTTGCTCATCGATTTCTTTTATTTGTTTTAGTACATCTGGTTTATGTAGTGATTCTCCTAAATGATAATGTTTTAATTTTTCATCAATATCTTTTAAAAAAAATCGATAAATTGGTTTTTCTTCTTTATTTTTTATAAATTCTTTAATTCTTCTTGGACTTTCTTTGAAAAATTCAGGATGTTCATTATTTAACATAATTTTTTTATCGAAAGTATTATGATTGTGGGAAAAAACCAATATAGTTTTCATTGGGTCTAATTGAACAAAAGGAATTGTATATTGTTTTAGAAAAGCGCGTTCTTCTCCTAAACAGGCTTCTTCTTCATAACGTGTAAAATTTAATAATTCACGTCTAAAAGCAAATGTACCGGCAGTTGCGTGCGTAGGTCCAAAAGGGCCACTTTGATACATTTTACTTATGTGTTTAAAATATATATAAAGTTCACTGGAACCTGCACATAATGCTTGTGGATTTTTAACGAGAGTTTCCACAGCATGTGCGACACGTTCGGGTGGATAATAATCATCGTCATCCATGTAGATAATGATAGAGCCTTTTGTTTTTTCATGCATAAGATTGCGTTTGGCTCCTAATTTCATTTTTTTTTCAATGGGGAAATATTTGATTTCTTGAATAGTAGAGGCTTTTATTAAGTCTTCTATTTTATCGGTCCCATCATCTATAATAATCCATTCCATCTTGGACTTTGGATATGTTTGATTACGATAGCATTGAAGCATAGTCTCAATAAATGGTCGTCTATTAAATGTGGGAGTACATATGGAAATAAAAGGTTCACTAGTCATTATATAGCATTATAATGACTATTTTATGTAGTTTTCCATTTTACTTAAGAGCTGCTAATTTTTCTTTTAATTGTTTTTTGTAATATTCTTTACGACATTCTGTATCTTGTACAGCTTGTCTGTAAGTTAAATTACGTTTTTTCATACAAGCACGCAGATGTTGTACCCATGGTGATTCAGTAGTAGTTTTCGAACGTTTTTTTGCTGTAAGATTCGACTTCTTAGGCATTATATAAATTGTTAAGATAATATTTTTATTCACTATTTTTAGTCAATTCCTTCAAACTTTGTGTTAAATTTTCCAATGATTTACTTAAATCCCCCATTGTCTTTGTTAATGTATCTAAATCTTCTTGTTTTTTTCCCAAATAGAGTAAACATTTTTTCATTTTTTTAGAAAAATCACAATTTGGGTCTATTAATTCGTTTTCATATTGACGAATATTTTTAATTGTTTTAATATTTTCCAAAAATTCTAAATATTCATTTGCTTCATCTAAAGAATCTGGTTCTTCTTTGATTATTTTTTCAAGTTCTTTTAAAGTTTCTTGAGAACCAAAATGTTTTTCTAATAGTGAAAATACTTTTTCTGAATCATAGAAATAAGTTTCTTTATATTCGTCACTCAATAATTGTTCATTAGTAAATTTCTTCCATTTTTCACCGAAAGATTTACAAATAGTTAATATTTTTTTTTCGTTTTTTTCATTGGATTCATTAAAATCCATAGAATCATATAATTCTTCCAAAGACATTTATAAAGTAAATAATTTATAAATTTTATATTGTTTTATTAAAACATATTCAAAAAGCCTTTATCTGTTCCTTCTACTGGTGGTGGTACTACTGGTGGTGGTACTACTGGTGGTGCTTCTATTGGTGGTGGTACTACTGATGATACTGCAGTTCCTTCTACTGGTTGATTTTCTGACCCTTTCATTTTTTTGTACAGTTTATTCGCACTTTTCGCAGCATTAGATAATTCTCCAGTTAAAGTTATTTTGTTACTTTTCTTTTCTTCTCTTTCTCGTTTTACTTCTTCTTCTGGTCTTTTCATTTTTGGTTGTGAACTTTTCATTCCTGGTCTTTCGCCTGCTAATCTTGAACGACTTGTTAAATCTAATTTCGTATCTTTACTAATATTAGTAGCACCTCTTGAAGCTTCTTCTGTAATTCTGAACTTATTATACAACAACATTGAAATAATAATAATAATTAATACATTAATAAGAATTAACCAGAAGAATAGACTTTCAAATGTTTGAGTCATACCACCTTGTTCAAATGGATTCAATTGAATTTTTCCTTCTAAGGATTTTATCCATTCTTTATTATATTTACCAATTCCACCAAGTAAAATTAATATCATAAAAATTTCAAACATATTTAATACAGTTCTGTTTATAAATTTTGTACTATATTCTTGTAATACTTTTAATGCTGAACCACCAAACCAAAACGCCGTTGTCCACCATCTATCATTTTCAGGTTTACAATATTCTTGTTCTAATTCAGTTTTTTCAATATTTACAGAATCAGTAATTCCTGAATAAATATAAAAAGCTTCAGTTCCTTCATAAAAGAATACACCAAAAAATGTATATATAAATAAATAACTAGTTACAAGAAACAGAGCCAAAGGTATATTCACTGCTACATTCCAAAAAACATAAAATAGAAATAAAAACACTGTGAATATGATCCAAAATGCTAAGCTACCTGGGGTTCCCGCCCCTTGTACTAATTTTTTCATATTCATATTACCAGTTGGAACATCTGTACCTTCCCATTGACCTGTATCGGTATTTCTTTTTTGTTGTTTTTCAGGACCCCAAAACCATTTTGTACATGTCCAAAAAACAATAATTATTGTTAATAATGTAATAAGTGTAAATGAATATTGTCCTGAAATCGAATTGAAAAAATTCACTAATATAATCATTTGAAAATTCATATTTACTAAAATGAAAAATACCCAAAACAAAACAAAAAGGATAACTGCATTTGGTATTTTCAATTCATTTTGAATATAATTTCCAAATTTCATAATAGAACTATTAAATAATTCAATAACACGCAAAGCCGGTCCAAATGCACCAAACAAAAGAGGATTCATAATTTTCACTTCACGAGTATTGAATTTATATCGTACATCATCTTCTTCTTGAATAAAAAATACTATATAATACCAATTATATACGAAAAACCAAACTAATAACATGGTTAAAAATTTACCTGTTTGGTCTTGAAAAACAGTAATTTCATGTTCTGTAGCAGTATCATTTGTTAAAGAGTTTGATATTTTGGTTATGATTTCCTTAACAATATCATTTATATAAACAATGGAATATTGCGCATAAAGTTTCGCTAATTGAATATGTTCAGCAATCAATCGAACTACATTTCCAACCATTTTACTCAAATGTAATATAGTAATTGGGATTGTTTCAAGTGCTTTTTTAATTCCGCCAGGTAATTTAAAATTTTCTCCAACATTTTCTATTGTATCTCCAAATTCTGCTGCAGATAATGAGTCAATTGCATTAGATAATCCACCTGTATCCAAATCTTGTAAATCAGCCAAACCTGAAAATACACCGTCAATATTATTTTGTATATTAGTTGTAAAACTTGAATAAGATGCGTCAAACATATCTTTTCCGGCTTGTAGTGAAAAATCTGGGTCATTCAGTTTTTCTTGCGCTTTTTCCTTAATTTGTTCAAAAACGTCTTCATCTTCTTGCCATTCACCAGGACTGAAAAATCCTTCTAAATTATTACCAAATCCCTCTATAATTGATGTATTTGAATTCTGAGGCCTCATATAAATATTTTCAAATGTAGGTATATGTTTTGGATTTTCAATAGGAATATCATTTCGTAATTTATTGACTCGTTCCAATAGATTATTCATTTTATCTGTTTCACATGTCCATTTTTTTTTCCATTGATTCATATTTTATTATATATAATAGAATATGATAAATAACTAGGAAAACCTTATTTACTTCTTTATCGCGTATACATCATTCCACATTCTCCATTTACAAAAGAAAGTATGTTGTATCGTTCTTCAAAAACATGTAAATTATAATTATACACATATAAAGCCCATGCAGGTTTTTGTGATATATTAATAGCAGAACCATTATCACATTCAATATTAACCGTTGCGCCATCAGTATCAATTGGTGGTAAATAAGTTGTAAATTCAAATTCAATATTTTTAAATCTTCCTGCATTTACTGCTCCAGAAGGTTGATACTCAAAAGGACTAGTATTTAAACAAAAATTATAACAATAGAGTCCAGGAGGTGCAAATCCTTGTGTTTGTGTATACTTTTCCACATAATTATAAACACCTTGAGGCATTTCGACTTCTCGATAATCACCTGAAAACAAAATACCAAATGTTTGTAAAATATTTCTTTGATTCGCTGAACTATAATCTCCGGTAATATAAAATCCACTTGCTGAATCCAATTCAACATTAGAAGGAATATTGTTCTTATAAGGCCAATTTGTATAATTTGACCATTCATTTCTTAAAAAGGCATCATTACGTTGAAAATACCACATCCAATCAGCAATCATACCAGTTGTTTCTAATTTTACACGTTGTGAACCAACTACATTCAAAAAATCATATTCGTGAATTTCTTTTATTAAATAGGCCTGGTCACTAGATGCAAAAGATATTTTTTCTTCTTCCGATAAAAAGCAATAAGTAGCCAAAATATGCACATCTGCATTCCATGAATTATTTTGGTTCTCATAATTAGAACTAGATAAATCATCTGAAGGAGGGGTTTGTAAAAATCTGTACAATTGAAATGGGTCTTCACCTGGTCGTATTTTAATATAAGGAAAATTATCTTGATAATTAAATACATCACGGACTTGAAATATATCTTGGATAGCACGCATAGTTACATTAATAGTAAGTTCTTGATATTGTAAAGCTACTAATGGAAAAGCGCACCTACTATCGAGTGTAAACCATGTATTTATAGGTATATATAATGTTCTACCTCTAATAGAAGGTTCAGCACCAGAAGAATTGGTCGTATATTTAGCAGACGGATATGTATTTGATTTATATGGTTCTGTAAACACCCTAAACGGATTATTGGATGGGGCTACCATTTCAGGAACATTACCCGTCATAGAATCAAATAAATCCTTTTTGTCTTTAGAAAAATCTCTTTGCGTCATAGCATACAAATATTGACCAGAATATTTTTGTATAAGCTGAGACCCTGCTATAATTTCAATTTCTTGAATCATTTGTGCACCTAAATTCTCTATCCATCTAAAGTCATACGGAGACCATTGATTATTGGTATTCGAACTTGGACTCCATATTGGACTCCATATATCAGGTAAATTAACAACCACATAAGTGTCCATTAATAAATCAGCATATCGTTTTACTTTGAATGTGAATTTAGAAGGTTCTGTTGTTTTCAATTCACGTAAACCATCAAAATCCAATCTAAACTTTTGAAGTCCAAAGTTGGTATATTTAGAATAAGTTACTTTAAAAAATGTTTTACTAGGATTTCCAGTTAGAATAATATTAGCATTTCCTACAGAAATTATATTTAATAATCCACCAGGCATATATTTTATATATAATACTATCTATATTTTTGTTTTCTTAATTACTTTATCCGCTCTTTATATAATAAAATAAATGCCTGGGTTTTTTGATAATGAATTAATCAAAAATAGTGTTGATTATATTTTAATTGCTTGCCTTTTCATAATAACGATTTATTATATTTATAAGACTATTATTGCGAATAAAGATTCATCATCTACAGTCACACCACCTTATGATGATACACCTAATAGTTCGCAAAACAATCAATTGTCCAGTGTTGAGAATAAATCAGAGGGGACAGGTATTAAAAACAGTTATTTTGACCCATCTTTAGACAATGCATTACGTAATTATTGTATAAAAGGTGCATCGAATTCAGCATATACAGGTGGTTATATGAATATTAATATGGTAAAATATTTATTAGGAAGAGGATGTCGATTCTTGGACTTTGAAGTATATATAAAAGATGGAACTCCTATTGTAGCATATTCAACCAATAAATATGATTATGAAACATACACATCCAACAATCCGGCAGTTTCTTTATCGGGAGTTTTTTCGGCAATTATGTCCAATGCCTTTACTGAAACAAGTCCCAACCCTGCCGACCCATTATTTGTACATTTAAGAATAAAAAGTCACGATGTAAATGGTTATGGTGCAATTGCGAAGCAAATAAAGAGCAGTTTTGGACAAAGACAATATAATACTGATGCAGGTATTGCTGCGGAAGTAACTCTAGACACACAATTAACATCTTTACGTAGTAAAATAATAGTTATTATAGACAAATTATCATCACCTGGATATGATAATATTTCACCATGTTCATCCGCTCCAAGTTCCAGTCCTGGAAGTTGTATATCAAATACTTTTGATTATGTTAGTTTAGCAAGTGTCGCCAATATGGTAAGCAATGTAGGTAGTATAAGAACTTATCAACAAAGAGAATTAACATTTCAACCAATTAATCCTCCTGACCCTAGTGTTTACTTATTTAGAATAGTTTTCCCAGATCTTGGACTTTTTCAAAATACATACAATTGTGATTCTAAATATTTAATAAAAAATTATGGTGCACAAGCAATTGTCCAAGCCTTCTATGTACGTGATTCTAATCTGACTAATTATGAAAATATGTTTAAAAATGGTGGTTCAGCATTCTTACGTATTGAATATTTAGTCAACACATTAAACAATTAAATCTTCACTATATACCAATTTTTATTATAACTGTATTATATTTTCGTATAATAATATAATACAATGCCTAGAAAGAATCATAGAAAAACCAAAAAGAAGTTTCGTCCAAGTAAATGTACCGATTCTATGAATTTCCAAGAATGTGAATTGGCTGTTCTCCGTCAAGCTGTTGATACCAATGAGAAAATAGCAGGACAAAAAGTAGCAAGCAGTGATGAAATCAAAAAAATGATTGAAATTGTGGAAAAATTTTTGAAGAAGAAGAAGAATTTATGTTATGGTGGTACAGCCATTAATAATATTTTACCCAAACATGCACAATTTTATAATAAGGAATATGAAATACCCGATTATGATTTTTACAGTGATAATGCACTTGAAGATGCAAAAGAATTAACCGATATTTATTTCAAAGAAGGATATGAGCAAGTAGAAGCAAAATCAGGAATCCATTTTGGTACATATAAGGTATATGTGAATTTTATTCCTATGGCCGACATTACACAGATGCACAAAGAATTATATAGTCTTTTGTCCAAGGATTGTATTTCAGTAGCCGGTATTAAATATGTTCCTGCGAATTTTTTGCGCATGGGTATGTATTTAGAACTTTCACGTCCTGCTGGAGATATTAGTCGTTGGGAAAAAGTACTCAAACGATTAAATTTATTAAATCAATATCGTCCTATGGAAGTAAAATACGACTGTAACAAGGTCGATTTTGTACGAAAAATGGACAACGCTGAAAATGAATCCGAAAATTTATATTTGATTATTCGTGATACTTTTATTGATTTAGGTGTTGTCTTTTTCGGTGGATATGCTGCTAGTCTATATTCTAGAAATATGTCCAAGAAAAGCAAACAATTTATCAATAAAATACCTGATTTCGATGTTTTAGCAGAAGACCCGGATGAATGTGCTACTGTGATTCATGAACGTCTTACCGATTCTGGATACAAAAATATCAAAATGATAAAACACGAGGCCATTGGTGAAATTATCCCCGATCATATTGAAATTCGTATGAAAAATGAGATTCTTGGATTTATTTATCGTCCTATTGCATGCCATAATTACAACACTATTCAAATACAAAATTCCGAAATTAATGTGGCGTCGATTGATACCATTATGAGTTTTTACTTAGCGTTTTTGTATGTACGTACCAATTATTATTTCCATGACCGCATTTTGTGTATGGCCAAATATTTATTTGAGTTGGAAGAACGTAACCGTTTAGCACAAAACGGATTATTAAAACGTTTTGGACCTAAATGTATTGGTCATCAAGAGACCATGGAAAATATTCGTGCTAATAAATCAGTCAAATTTTTAGAATTGAAATCTAATAGAAAATCCAAAGAATTTGAACAATATTTCTTAAAATATGTTCCTTCAGACAATGTGCGAAATAAAAAAGTAAAGAAAAATACGAAAAAGTCTAAGAAAATAGAAGAAGAGGAAGAGGAAGAAGAAGAAGAAAAGAAGTCTATATTTACTTCACCAGAGTCCAAGAAGAAAGAGAAAAAGGAGAAAAAGGGGGAAACGTTAGGTCTTAAAGGGTTAATTATGAGTGCATTTAAACCCTTGAAGAGGGGATAGGGGACATTTTAAATCTTCACTGGTATAAATCTTCACTTGTATAAATAAATTATATATTGCTTATTTTATTCGCAATTGTTTGCATTGTGTAAAATAAAGACCCAAACATGATACTTTTTGCTACTAATCCAAACATATTGAAATTTCCGTCTTCATTATACAAATTCGCAAATGATAAATACTTACGCATGAGTGTATTTATGATTGGTACTTGGAAAATAAAATATAAAACGGCCACTAAAATAGGCACTTGCAGTTCACCAATGGCTGTTTGAGTAGTATCTTCTCTATATTGCTTTTGTCTATGTAATTTTAATTCTTCTTCATTGGCTCTTTCATAGTCACGAATATAATCTGATGTTAGTTTTACACTAGGAATATGATTGGGTCTTATACTCTCATCATGTAAATATTCGGATGTATCCATAGGAATGTCTCTGCTTGGAAGAGTTTGTTGTGGTAAATTATCTACAGTATATTGCATTTGTTGATTGCGTTGTGCCGATGCTTCTGGAAAAGGGGGGCCTTCTATTGTAACCTGTGGTGTTCCATAAGGATTTGGATGAGAATTAATCGGTTGATATTGAACACTTTCGTCTCCTCCCATGTGAGTATTTTGAGGATATTGAGGTTGGGCAGTAACATGACCGTAAAATTCATTTGCTACTTGTTGTGTGCTTGTTGGTATATTTTGTTGAGGTGCACTTGGTAATGTATGCATTGTATGTTGCATATTTATTTGACCGGTATTTCCAGCCATATCAGGTAATTCCGAAATACGTGTTGTTGTGGACATTAGCTATATATAAATATATATCAATTCTAAATATATATTTATCGCACATGTTCTCTAAATTTACGAAATATTAATTGTTTGTTTGTTTTTATCACATGGTGTAGAAACAGCAGTATAAGAAAAACACTTTTCTCCATGTTTGTATATTTTTCCATCAATATCTCCTAAAATAGGCCCTTTAAATGTTAAACAATTTCTATCATTACATACTTTTCTAAAAATAGTAGCTAGTCCTAAACCTAGCAATATTGATATCATGATTCTTCCTAAAGATGAATATAAAAGGCGTTTTACGTTCATTATATATTGTATAACCATTTTTACACATACTATAATTTTCTTTATCCTTGGACAGGTATTTTAGATATTTCTAATGGATTACTTGGACATGGAACTTCTTTTTGTTCAAAAGCAAAACATTGGTCGGCCTTGTCTTTATATAACATTAGGTCTTCGTTCTCAGGTGTTGGATATACATAAACAATATGATTATCGACAGCTGTGATATATACCACCAACAATCCTAAAGCGAAACTAACAATAAAAATTGGAATATTTATATATTTCGATATTTTGAACATCTATAAACTATTTGGCTAAAAAGAATTATAATAAATAATTACTGATATTATGCTTTTGCCTCTTCTTCCTTTACTTTCTTAGCTTTCTTTTTATTTCGTTTCTTTTGAGAAGGTGTTTGTACTGGTGCTTGTAAACCCGATTTTTCTTGCTTATCTTCCAATGAAAAAAGAGGATTTTCTGGATTAAATTCGGGATTTTCTTTCATAAATTTCTCATATTCTTGCTGTCGTTTTAATTTTTCCACTTCTTCTTCCAACTTTTTCACTACTTCGGATTGTTTCTTGGCCATAGCACGTGCTTTCAAGCGTTCTTTCATTGTTGATTTCTTTTGCATATTATTTAATGCAGTTGTATCCATTTTAGCACCTTTGGGAATATTTACACCCATCGATTTCGCCATTTTCTTCAACATATCCCCCATTCCTCCCATATCTCCTAGATTTTCCCCTAAACCCTGCATTTTACTCATCATTTCTGAGGCCTCACTCACTAAATCTTCTTTGGTAATATCTCCCGATTTCATTTTATCCGCCAATTTGTCTTTCACTGTATTTACTACATTTCCCATCTTTTGTGGATTCTTCATAAAAGCATTAAGCACATCTTTTGTTGAATTAATACCATTTAGGTCCTCACCAAAAGCCTGTGCAAAATCATTACTCATATCTTCAGCCAATTCTTTTGCTAATTTACCTATTTTACCATCAAATAAGGATTGTAAATGGTCTTTAAGTTCATCAATTTTGGGCAATTTAGAAAAAGGATTTTTACTTTCCGACTCATCATCAGCATCTTCTCCCACCTCTTCTTCCTTTTCAGTCTTTTCCTCAAAGTTATCAAAAAGTGTGGAAATGTTTTTCATAGTGTCTGATAATTGTGTTTGTAATTCCGACATGTCGATTTTATCAAACATATTCATAGCATCTCCGAAATTTACTTTATTTTGTAAAGATCTTACTAAAATTAATAAAATTACTTGCAAATATTTCCATATGGTTTCTTGGATATTTTCACTTACACCTGTAGAATTAAAAAGTAATTTAAAACTAAGTCCTGGTAAAAATTCTACATTTGTTGTACTTTCCTCGGAAAACAATTCTTTATTCTTATTTAATATATCAAAAAAACGTTCAGGATATACTTTCAAACAATGTTCAAAAAGTGATTGGAATTCATTGTCGTCACATTTTAGCCATTTTTCTAATTTATCAACATGTTCAGGAAAAGTAGTTTGTAAATCCTTAATAAAGTCAACAATTGAGGTTTTAAACTCTTCAGTAAATCTTGGAATTTCTTCTTCAGACATTTTATTTATGTGAATATAAATAATCTTGGATTTAAACCCTTTATTAAATATTAAATATTTATAAAAAAAAAGTTTTTATAAATATGTAGACACCTTATTACTTTTTAGGTTCTACTGGTTCTACTGGTTTTTCTAGTTTCCGTTTTTCGGCTATGGCCTCTTGGATACGCAAGTGCTTAGATGAAAACTTCCCTTGAAAGTCGAACCGCTCTTTCATTTTGTCTTTTCCACGCTTTCTGGTAAAATCGTCTTTGTTCTTCGGCATACTTCTAGTTGAGATATTGTACAATACGAATAAATGGAAAAAAACATTCAATTTTATAGTAGGGTAGGGGGCTTCGCCCCCCTACGACCCCCCTTTGTATGAGGCAAAGCCCCCTTTGTATGAGGCAAAGCCCCCTTTGTAGGGACCAATTAGATCTTCATATCCATTAACAATCGCAATAATAAAGTAAAAACAACCGCATGTATACCAATACCTAGCATACTTGGGCATCCAGAAGAAGCATTTGCTAATGACCCGAATATTTTACTAAATAGTTTATTTGTTAATTTATAAGTCATAGGATTCACAATAATCAAAAACAAAACAGTAGTAATCAAAGTATATCTCCATTTATCCATGGAGTTAGGTTCTGAGGAACATGATTTGCAATTTAAACAACTCATTTATAGTATATACGTATATTTTTTTTACGATC
>Ga0209632_10002559_pt1 | contig 17338 bp, 12 predicted proteins | sample COG_10_FD_184754 | JGI IMG/M metagenome (GOLD analysis project Ga0209632, IMG submission 184754) | Pelagic Microbial community sample from North Sea - COGITO 998_met_10 (SPAdes) (version 2) | ecosystem: Environmental > Aquatic > Marine > Neritic zone/Coastal water | place: Helgoland, sampling... | reverse complement strand
TACGCCACCAGCTTGCCTAGCATCTACTAGATCTTCAACGTTGACATATCTGGAGCTTCCTTGTCCATCGGTTGCTCTGGCTTCGCGATTTTCACTTTGAGATTTCTTTTTCTGCATGTAATCTTTTAATTCTTTACGAATTATTTTGAAATACTTGTCGTGGCTAGCTTCTGTATAACTTATTGGACAACGAAGGCTATTTGCGCTCTTTACCTCGTCTTTGCATTGACCATCGTACATCACATTCACCACGTTCTTCAACGAGGCAAATACTGTCAACCTACGACCCAATTGATGTCGGCTAAGATTTGTTTTTTTGTATTCGGGATATTTCTGGTACAAACCAGTGCTTAGTTGACCCAACAGCTGACTGATGTGCTTCCCGCCGTTGCGGTTAAAGGTTCCATTCACGTAGGAACAGCATCCAGATCCTCCTTCTTCTTTTCTAGGTCCAACTGCAATGAAATAGTTATCTGTTTCATGCGAGAACACGACTTTACCCAACACTTCTTTTGCTTGTTTGGCAAGCGTCTTAGCTTTTACTCTTGTACCATTCAACTTTACACGCACGTCTGGCATAAAGTTTGCTAGATCTTGAACGCGTTGTTCAATAGCAAATCGAGTATCGGTTGGAATACTGACAAGTGGAAGATCGTCTTGTGTAAATCTGGTCATATCGATCGTAAATGTAACTTTGGTATACGCGGAAGATTTCACGGATTTGACAGAAGCTTTTCCCATCTTGCTCATGTTGTCTTGAGCAACCATTTTGAATTGTTTGCCTTTACCATCACAAGTTTTTACTTCGTATCTGTTGCTGAAAACGCCACAGAGTTTGGCTCCATAACCATTCTTTCCTCCAACGATACGGTCGCCATCGAAGTTATCGCCCGAACCAAAATGAAACCATACCAACTCTGGGCATAAGACATTTTTCTTCAGAGCCTTAGATGCTTTCTCGTGCAACTCAACTGGTACGCCATCACCATCGTTCTTTACGCTGATTGTATTTGTATCGTAATCGACAGTTATCCAAACGTTCTTCACTGGTGCCTCTTCACCTGTGCTATTCTTCGTGTAGACATCCATTACATTAACCAAAATCTCATCAACAAGCTTGTACAGAGCTGGTATCACATACTTCTTGTTCAACACACCGTCAAAGTAATAGGGCCAGGCATGGCCGTCGGCGTCGTTGCCTTTTGTAACCCAAGTTAGACCAACAAACATGTCTGAATTGCGAATAACATGCTCCGCTTGTGTGAGATGAGTATAATCTTCTTGCGTACGCGCCGGTGTTGGGACAGACCGCTCGACGCGACGCAATTTCTTATTAGATTTTCTAGAACCACTTGACATTTTCTTACTTTTGTTTCCTTTATATATGTAAGAATCGTTTGGTTGAAGTTGCTTGTTTCTTTTTAACTGTTGGTGCTTCTGTAAGTTTGACGTCTTTAGATTTCTTTCACGCTGGGGCTGTAGTATGTAGTGGTATTTATTAATAGTACGCATGAATGGTGGAACATCAAATTTCATTTTTTAATTGCTTCATTTTATATGTATTTTAAGCAGGTTGGTTCTTAATCCTATGAACCTGCTTAAAAGTTGTGCGTGATGATATATTTTAAGCAGGTTTTATGAAGTATATGGAGAGAGTAAAAATTGATTTCCCAATACTACGCTGGGATTAGTAGGGAGCCCATGCTATTACCACAGTCATGATCGGAAACCAAAATAAAAAAAATTCTAAAAAGTACAAAAAAACCTGCTTAAAAGATTAATACATTTTGTAGTTCTCTTTATATATCACATCTATTACTACTACACTATAAAATAACACGGTGGTTTAAGTAATACACACATACACTTCTTCACGAACTTCGAAACATTCAACAAAACGTTTACAGTCACAAAAGAAAGTAAATAAAGTAGAACAAACAACATGAATAAAGAAACCAACATGAATAAAGAAACCAACATGACTGAGTTAAGCGATAGTTTTGGAAACAATATTGTTTCCGCATACACTGAGGCAAATTCACCATCTGCATATTTGACGGACAACTTTGATTCATTCACTAGTACGCAATTGCCGGAACTTTTAAATTCAATAAAAGATTTAGAATGTGTTCATCACACTCCGGACGGGGGGAGGAGAAGGTTAATTGTGTCGATCATAACACATCAGCTTTTACAACCTATGGTTGTGGAACCAGATTCAACTTCACGACCAATTTTACCACACGAATGCCGGCTTCGAAATATCACATACAGCGCGCCCTTGTATGGTGATTTGAAAATTGAGCTCGAATGGGGTAGTAAAAAAAGATCAACAACTCTCAACGATGTTTATTTAGGCCGTCTTCCTATAATGATATATTCATCTCTATGTCATGTTAGGGATCCTTCAACGCGTGCAAAATACAAAGAATGTGAGCATGACCCAGGAGGCTATTTTATCATCAGTGGTAGGGAAAAGTGTTTAGTTACACAAACGGGAGGATTGGTTAACAGAACCATGCGTTACAAGACCAAAAAAAGTTGTGCTGTTACTTGTACCTCTGAAAAAAATCACCGCATGTTTACAACAACTGTGAAGTGGGACTCGAATAAGAAACCCGTTGGAATAACATTCCCCCGTCTTCAGGAAGAGGTACCAGTCATGACTGTATTAATGGCAATGGGGCTGTCAGGTGACGAGATTAAGTCTGTCTTTACTCAGAATGAAATGAATCTACTTCACAGTAGTTTTACAGCACTACCTGCCGATGCGGACGAAGCAAAACAGAGAATCACAATTCGTGAAGTATACAACCTTGAAGCTTCTTCAGAGCAAGGAATATATGATGCGTTTCAACACATGTTGGTGCCACACATTCCATTGAACAAAACGGGCAACAAGTATAATGACAAGGCATGCTTCCTTCTGAAAATGATAAAAGAGCTAATTCAAGTGTCTATTGGAAACTTAAAACCGACTGATCGCGACAGTCTAATCAATCAAAGAATGCACTCGTCTTACACACTTCTCTCCACACTATTTTTGCAACTGTTAATAACGTGGTCTCAAAGCATAAAGAAGGAGTTGAATAAGTTGATTGCAAAGTACAAAAACCCCATCACAGATGACAAAATTCGCCAGGTAGTAAGCAACAACAACAATATCACAGATGGTTTCTGTTATGCTTTAGCGACCGGTACATTTAACACTAAAAGTGTCAACAAGAAACAAATAAAAGGTGTTTCTCAACAATTAGCTCGTAAGAGCCATATGGACACAGTGTCCCAGCTTCGACGGGTATCATCAAGTATTGATGCAGAGATGAATAAAAACCCTGTGCCCCGATTTCTACATGGTACGCATTTCGGGCGATTGTGCCCGGCAGAGACACCGGAGGGAAAAAGTGTTGGAATTGAAAAGACGATGGCAGTTACTGCTTACATCTCTCTACACACTGATCCAGGACCCCTGAATGATGTATTGGGACAATTTTTACTACCCATATCCATCAAAACTATCGAAAAGGGATCTGATGTTTACATAAATGGTAAACTTGTTGGAACCACGTTGAAGAAAGACGAACTTCTACATACTGTGCGATTTGGGAGAAGAAGTGGTCAATTTGAAAAGGACATTAGCATTAGCTATAACAACAACATTATACACGTTTCCACCACTAGTGGGAGATTATGTAGACCGCTGATGATTGTGTACGATGGTAAGATAAAATACAACGGCGAGGACTTGAATTGGAACCATTTACTTAACAGAGGTTATGTTGAATATCTGGATGCAGAAGAGGAGTCTACATGTTACGTGGCATTTTTCCCAAAAGACATTACTTCACGTTCGGGACACACACATTGTGAAATAAAAAATGCATTAATGAATGGAATAAATGCCGCTTCTATCCCATTTAGTAATAAGAATCCAGCTCCTAGAAACTGCTTTCAATCGGCGATGATGAAACAATCTCAAGGTGTTTACGCGTTGAATTACCAGCATCGCTACGATACTACCAGCAACATCCTTTACTATCAGCAGAAACCATTGTGTGAAACTTTCTTAAGTCGAAAATTAAATGTTCATGGCAATCCACATGGATTAAATGCTATCGTTGCAATTATGCCGTTTTACGGCTATGGTCAAGAAGACAGTATTATTGTTAAGGAGTCATTCATCCAGCGTGGTGGGTTCCGAGCTGATCATTACACAACTGTTGAATCAGTGGCAGCCAGTAACACGAAGGAAAAGGCAACGTTTTGTAGACCCACGAAAACCAGAAAAGTTGGGAAGTATGATAAACTTGATGAAGATGGAATTATTAATCCTGGGTACAAAATTGAGAACAAAGATTGTTTAATTGGAAAAAAGTTTGTACGTCATCAATTCAAGAACAGTAGCGAAAATTTTTTCGAAGAAGATCAAAGTATACTGACAGATAAAAACGGTTATGTTGAAAGTACAAAAATATTTCAAGACAAGAATGGAAACCGCGCCACCAAAATAAAGATACGCACCAGACAAATACCCACTGTTGGTGACAAATTTTCAAGTCGTCACGGCCAAAAAGGAACTATCGGGATGATTTTTCCAGAATCTGATATGCCCTTTAACATGTTCAATGGTATGACACCAGATATAATTGTCAACCCATGTGCTATCCCATCTCGTATGACAATTGCTCATCTTATGGAAACGCTAACAGGCAAAGCGATAGCTTTATCTGGTACATCTATTGATGCTTCTCCATTTAACGGTGTCAAAATTGATGACATTGGCGACATCATAAAACAGTATGGATTTCAATCTAAAGGAAATGAATGCCTAGTATCGGGCGCAACAGGAAAAATGATGACCTGCCCGATATTCATGGGACCAATCTTTTACCAACGATTGAAGCACATGGTGGATTACAAATGGTACGCGCGCCGCCAGGGTAAAAAGAATGCGCTCACGAAGCAGCCAAACCAGGGACGCGCTGGTGGAGGAGGTTTACGATACGGTGAAATGGAAAAGGATACCACATTTACACATGGATGTCCACGTCTTGCTCAAGACAGAATGTTACACAATTCCGATTATCATCAAATATATGTATGTGTAAAATGCCAACAACCGGCGTTGAAAGAGGGATGTAAGACATGCGGGTGTGAGACAAAGGAAGTAGAAATACCATACGCTGGTAATCTACTGTTGCAGGAGTTAAAAGCAATGTGTATCAATAGTAAATTACACACTTAATAGTATATTTTATTTTTATTGCGTTCTCATTTAATCTGCTCCGCTATCAGAATCCGAACTGCTTTCCACATCATTCTTTTGACTCTTTTTCATACCGCCTCCTTGTCCAGGAACAAATGGCTTTACACTCTTAACGTTCCGTTTTGGCTGTTTTCTTGGAGAAAAGTTAGACTTACGTTTCCTGTTCGTCGCACGAGCTTGTTCTAAAAGAGCGGCGGTTTTTCCAACTGACGCAGGGGACTTCTTCACTGGCGGCTTCTTCACTGGCGCAGGGGCCTCTTCTGGTAACTTCACACTCAAATTAGTTAACTGCTCAAACTCGATGCCTTCCATAGTTTTTAATGTCTTCAATGAAAACAACGAGGCCACTTTTGGCGTGTTTTCGTCAAGGATTTGGATCACAATAAAATCATCTTCATCGTTACCATTTAGTCTTACCTTGTCGTAAATATGAAAGTCATCCGATTCATCACGGGCGTCCCGATGGTTACGAACATGCAGGATCACTTCTTTCCATTTGGCCTTTGTAGTAGTTTGCTCCTTTAACGCATCCTTTGGATCCTTTGCAAATGTCAATTGCAAATCGGTCCCTTGTAACTGTATCGCAAACTCGTACAGGAGATGCTCAGGAGGTAAAGATTCCATAGGTTCTTCCGTAAGGTTCATATACTCTTCCAACGTCATCGTAATCTCAATGGATCCCCCGCGAACTGAAATAGTAGATGTCCCTGTTTTTCCTTGGCTTTCTAAACGAAAAACAGGTATAGGATCCCCCGACTTCTCTGTAATTTTATAGATTTGGTCTCCCGGAAAGTTAGGAAATTGTTCCTTTCCTGTCTCATTCAGTACACAAAATCGACCAACTTCCAACGTTTCCTTCTCATCTTCACTTTCTTTACGTGGATCAGTCGTAAGTGTAACTCCCGCTTTGATCTGGGGGTTTTTTGCAACACGAATTTCATCATCATCAGTAGGTTTGCTTGACAAAGGTAACAATGAAGGGGCAATTGAAGGGGCAATTGAAGGGGCAATTGAAGGGGCAATTCCAAGGATTTGATTAAACACAACTTGTTGTGCAGGAGTTAAACCGTCTTTCATGTCATTGTATTTTTTCACTGCGTCTACAACAGGTCGCATTTCCTCAGCTTTTTTTTTTTTTTCTTCCTCAGCTTTTTTTGCTTCCTCAGCTTTTTTTGTGTTTTCTTTGTGTTCAAGGAAACGCATGAGGCAATGACTGGTCAATTGAACTGCTACTACGAGCTGACAACGTAATGCAAACACAGAGTACTTCTTCATCTGTGCGTAATCTTGAAACAAACTCCAGCCATCGTCGCTACATTCAGGATGCTCTGATACCAACCATGGGTGAAATAACATATTGGTTTCTCCAATATCTGTACGCTTGTAGTTGTAGACTTGTGGATATAAGTTTTGCACAATACCACGTAGCAACTCAACAAACAAAGCATTTGCAACCTCCGACGAAATTCCTTCGCTAAGTTCGGGAACTTGCGTTAGAAAAGTTTCAATATTGCCCATGTTAAACGTGAACCCTTGAAAAAAGTTCGATGCTTGGGTTAGGTCATTTGGTGCCGAAGTGGATAAGCCGCATTCAAGAACGCGAGCTTTGATTGCAGTTAAGCATGTCTGCAAATATTCCTCTGTGCCATTATCGTTCCCTTGAAGGACCAACGCTTGCCATTTTTCATGCCAGAATTTCATGTTGGCGTGCATTGGTAAATGTGCCTGCCTTGTGTCTGCCAACATCTGCCACGCAGTAATTTCATTTTCTTCATCTGTTTTGTTGGAAAGTTGCGACCAGTCGCCGATTTTCTTTAGTTGCGGTATGTTCATATTTTGCGGTATAATCGTTTGCTTGAATAATGTTTTGTTTTACTTTTGTTTGTTTCTTTGTTTCTTTGTTTCTTTTTGTTTCTTTTCTTTTGTTTATTATGTATGTTTCTCTTGTTCACACACACACGCACGCGTCTGTATACATAAGTATTTTCTATAGTAATAAAGGCATAGTAAAAAAATAGCTTCTTCATTCATTTTAATAGTGTTTCATTGATTCATTTTTAGAATATTTTTCCGAAGGCAGCTGGTGGTTTTCAGGCCTATTCCTATACTGTTTTAGTTTGGATAATAATTTTAGCAGACGGATAACTTGCTTAAAACTTTACTCACGCACAAGAATTACCATACACATAGCACTGTTAATCCCAATTCTGAAACGTTCTTAGGAATTTTCTTGGCTGTTCTCAGCCATTCGTAATGCTATTTATATAGTAATGAACATTTAAAGCAGGTGAACAGTTTGCTGGTACTTACAACTACTACCTCTTTAAAAAAATCTAGATAGTTTGAAGACAAGTAACTACACATATCTATGCGTAAGAGTAGATGTACGCTTTAAAAATATATTAAATAACAAGAAAGAAAGATAGAAAGCATAAAACTAAACACATATTAATCGTTCTGTTGAACTTAAAATGTTAGTATTCCAATCTACCTACGATGATGTCTGCCAGCGAAACGCTGAGCTTGAAAGAGATAACCTTGCAACGAACAAATTGCTAGATGCGAAAAATCTCGAGTTGACGAAAACAAAATCGCTGCTGACGCAAACAAAGTATGACCTAGATTGTACCGATAACTTCCACAAGGAGTTGAAACGTAGCGTTGAAGCCGACGTCGTTAACGTCCGTAAGTTGTGCAAAAACGTCACTGGCAAGGACCCTCGCTCAAAGTGGTTTGTCGGTGGTAAACGTGTACCACTTGCTGAGAGTAGAATCTCCCTTATGACACACTCTCTTGACAGCGAGCATTTTAGGCTTTCACAGGAGTTTGAAAAAGTTCAACGTAGCGAGGAAGAGATTTGGAATCGTTACAAATCCGACGCTGCAGCCTGGGCGAAAGAAAAGAAACTGCTTACCAACGAGAGGGATCTTGCTAGAAGAGCGAGGGAACAATTCAAAGGTTGGTTTAATGTCTCGCAAGTTGACGCTGGGGAGATGAAGAAGAAGTACGCAGCCCTTCAAGACACTAATAAACTTCGTGATGAAGAAATCGCTCGTTTGAAAGCTGAAGTCGCCACAGAAAAAGCTAGAGTCGCCAGAGTTGAAGGCCGATTTGATGCTTTGACAGCTTTGACTACAGAGAACATTGTAAACCGTTACTCAAACCTTGTCAATACAGCCAACAAGCGTATGAGACTTACGGACGGATCAGATCAATAAGAAGCTTCTCAAGCTCTTGCTCGTCGTCCAGGAAGTGGACAGTAATACCTAAATCCGTGTCAGCATCCACGTTGAATAATACTTCAGCTCTGTCCTCTATGCGAGTGACGATAATATGGGTATTGAGCATGCCATTAGCCCGCCGCAACTTGATTATATCATTTAGATGTTCAAACGTTGTTGCGTGACAGAGTAAAACACTAAAATCATAACTTTTTAACACATAATAATTTGTTGTTTTAATGTTGCTCACGTATATCATTTCCACCGGTGTATCTGCTACATTCACTCTATCTACCTTCGGTTGAATGTGAAAGATCGGTAACTCACCAAAGTAAAAATACTTCATATATTTACACCATTACCTATATTTATAAGATGTATCACGTCCCAATTCCTAGCATCGAAAATGAATGGGTAATCAAATATCTCGGCGCGAACGAATTAATAAAAGAGTGGAGTATAAAAAACGTAAAGACAAAAAGATTTGAATCAACTGAGCGTCCAACGTACCTTGAACTACTTGAAAACGGAAAATGGAACGAAGATAAAGTCTTTTCGTGGACTGAGCAAAAGTATGACGAACGTGGTCAGCCCGCTGGTAGGGCTAAACGTAAATACTTCAGTGTGCATGCCTATGGCAGGATGTTGCATCAAATACATCCAGGCAACAATATTTTGAAGCAGCTGAGCGATATTCCAAACATAAATCAGTATATGTCTAAACACATAGAAACTCCAGACATTTTGTTTCGTAATTTGGTCAGAAGGACGTTTTTCTTATATGAAGATATGTCTGGAACAGGGTCCTCAAGTCGTGAAGAAACAACGCATCAAATTAAGAGACTTCAACACATACTATCGATTATGTTATGGAAATATCCCTCGCTCATATACCAAATCAGTGTTGAAAAGGCATTAAGAATTTCAACAACACACCGTGAACAAACGGAAGGTCGGCAAAAAAAACATTACTACGACAGTTGGTATGTTCGCCAGCTATTAGATTATGCACCATTTATATTTCAACGTCCATATTGGTCAAAGACAAGAGGAAGAAACATTAAAGAAGATCATAATGTTTATTTGTATCACATGTTTACATATCAAACCAAATATCGTAATGGCGACTTATGGCCATTATCACAGAGAGAAATCCATGATTTATGTGGTAGTGAACTTAAAAGAATAAGGGAACTTACACCGTACAAGGAAATTCACTACTTTAACAAATTAAGTCCAGCTCGTCAACTTTTAACACGACAGGCATTTGGTGAAAATGACGCAAACACAACTGTGCGACTTCATGAACAATATGTTGGATTAATTATTACATCGTGGACTGAGCAGGGTCTCACACCATATCAAATAAGAATGAAGACGTTAGAAGCATACGAGAAGGAATTTAACAAGAGATTTGGATACGAGCTTACAAGAGAATACATATTGCAGTGTATCGAAAATGAAATGAAAACGGTATCCTGGTGGAACGAAGAAGATATGGATCGTCTAAGACGTGGAAAAAAACGTGTTGGACGAGAAGAACGAGCCAGACAAAGCATACCTTTGGCAAGACCGGAAAGAGAAGGGAAAATAAAAAAATATATCTTTGAAGATGAGGAGAAAAAGGTAGTAGATATGTATAATGACGACAGCGACGGTGGTAGCAGCATATACGAACGCAACCCATCACCCACCCCACTACAAAAATCAATAATAGAGTCAGGCTATGATAGCAAGGGAGGCGAGTCTGTATATGAAAATGAAGACACAAGCGAGGAGGAAACGAAGAGTGACAACGAGGAAACGGTAAGAAGACGTGTTGAATCTATCAATGTCTACGACATATCAGACGAGGATGAAGATACTGTACCACTAACAGATGATGAAAAATCAGCAAGAAGATACATAACTGATGTTATTTATCGCTATGATCTTTTAGCTTATCAAGAAGGTGGAAAAACCCAAGCAAAGGCTTACAGAGTATCCAAAACATGGAAAGAGAAGATGTTGAAGAACATGAAGCGGTGGGATATATCCAACCCAAAAAAGTTTTTAGAAGAAATTATATATCAGTATAAGAACGGAAAATATGATGGAATGGCATTTAACGATTATAATTACTCACGAAGGCAAAGAAACATTTGGAAAGAGGGTACTCCAGAAGTAAAGAAAGAAATAACCAAAATAGTGAAGGCATTATAAAAATTACATATAAATACATTTCATTTGATTATAAAACATGAGTAGCTTTGCTGAAGAAACATCCAACGAATACAAATGGATACCAAAAAGATTTGCTAACGGAATGTACGAGTATGAGGGGAGCAATGGATTGAAACTATTACTTGTACCAAAGTCTGGTCTATCTGTCACTACATGTAATGTCACATATCATGTGGGATCACGAAATGAAGGACTCGGACTCACCGGTGCCACACATTTTCTCGAGCATGGGCAATTCAAAGGCAGTAAACACTTCAACGGAGAGAAAGGTATCTGGTATTTAGAAACATTAGGAGGAGAATTGAATGCTACCACGTACCTAGATAGAACAAATTTCTATGAAGTTATAGAGTCAAAATTTTTAGAAGAGTGCATTAAGAGAGAAGCCGATCGCATGGAAAGCCCACTATTGACCCCAGAATCATTGAAGAGTGAAATGTCTGTAGTTAGAAATGAATATGAAAGAGGAGAGAACAGCGCGTTTCAATTAGCACACAAAAGGCTGTTTGCCACTGCGTACATAGCACATCCATATCATCACAGTACAATAGGTTGGAAGAGTGACATCGAGAATGTTACAGCTAAATCGTTAAAGGAATTTCACGATAAATATTATACGCCATCTAATGCCACGTACACATTCGTGGGCAATTTTGACCCGGAAGTGATCAAATCACAGGTGGCAAAGTATTTTGGACACATCAAACCTGGAGCACAAATTGATACGATGTACACTGTTGAACCAGAACAATCAGGGACAAGAAGAGTATCTGTAAAGCGACAGTCTAGATCGTCCATTCTAGGTCTAGGATTTAAGGGTCCACATGGGTTACACAAAGATTCTATTGTTTTATCGGTACTAGCTCATCTGCTGACTTCTGGTCCGACAGCTTCAGTGGCACCCTTAAAGAATAAGGGAATAGTGCACGATGTGATAGCTAGTTGGGAAAGAGTTAAGGATCCTTTCTTGTTTGTGCTGTGGTGCACTACTAATTATCCTACTCAGCAGGCACTCGAGATGGCTGAGTCGAACATGCTTAAAACATTAAAGAATTTTCAACAGCCATCCGAGGACGCAGTAAAGATAGCTGTAAAGGCGTTGGATTTTAAATGGAAAGCATCTATGGAAGGAACGAAGAACCTAACAATGGCGATCAACGAAGCAATTAGTCGTGGAGATTCATTTGATGTGTGGAATCGCTTCTCCGTTCTACATCAAGTTACACCAGAGGATGTTGTGCGAGTAGCACAGCAGTATTTCGATACTGATAAGTTATCGGTAGTACAGTTTCTTCCTGGTCAGGTTAGACCAAAGTCATATATGAAAATGGATTACAAAACTCCAGCGTATTCAGTAGCACCAGATAAGATTGAAGCACCATCTCAATCAACACTAAACTTTGCAAAACAATCTACAGAAGACAATGGAATCACATTCACGAAATACAAAAATACTAATAACATTCACATCTTAGTGTCGATGGAAGCAGAAAAATCTGACTACTCTGCCGATGAATATGTTGCGCGTATGATATTGTCAAAAATGATGATGAAAGGTGCGTTCGTAAATTCTTCTTCCTGCCCAGAGAAAACAATATCCAAATTCCTACAGCAAAATGGAATCAGACGTGAATTCTCTCACTCGCCAAATGGCGTTGTTCTTCAACTGATTATTCCAAAAGATGATGCTAAAATTGTGAACAAAATGGTAAAGTTAATGAAGGCTGAAATAGAAAGTCCTATGCTAGAGCAGACAAGCTTCACCTACACCAAAAATAGAACACTAGCAGAACTAAATGGCAGTATGGATGATGTCAATCGTAGTGCTAGCAGTGGTCTCTATCAATCATTGTTCAACGAGGGAGACGCAAACTACAGACACTCGGTCCATGAACTAGCGCAAGCATTGAAGGGGTTGTCTTTGCATGATGTAAAGAACCAGCACGATGTTTTAAACAAAAACGCATTAACAAAACTAACCATCGTTGGTCCTTCATTGATACGTACATGTGCTCTAAAAACGTCACCAGCAGTGATAAAATTTGAACGCAAGATACGAAACGACGCTCCAATGATAGAGAGAGTGCAATTACCTGGTAAAACATCATGTACAGTCAACATGGGGATGCTGGTTAAACCTTCAACGGATCTAGTCGTTGCGGCTGGAATATTGGGAAACGGGTTTAGTGGAAGATTGATGAAATATGTACGCGATCAGAAAGGATTGACGTATGGTATTGGAAGTAAAATGAAAAGAGAAAATGGGACTGGAATATTAAAAATTGTAGCAACCTTTGCACCCACTCTACTTGAAGAAGGCATGAAAGCCACAACAGAAGTGTTGGACAAATGGTTTGACTCCTCGACAATCACGGAAAAGGAAGTGGCGATACAAAAGCAAATATTATTAGGCTCGAGAACCGTGCACTTTGATCGCCCATCGCAAATTGCAGGAACTGTTCATAATGCAGCAGTGAGAGGCTTAGGTGTTAAGTACATTGATGAGTTCACACAGAAAGTCAACGCGGTAACACTACGCTCTGTAAAAGCAGCTATCAATGCATTGGACAGGAATAATTTAAAAACTGTAATAGCAGGAACGTTTACTTAAAATTTTAATTGATCTTTAACTTTTCTTTTACAACTACCCTTTGAATAACGACGTTTACCTCTTACCGGTCGATATCCCTTCCAACAGCGCATCTCCTCAAATCCATCCGACAGTGGTTGCTGCACTCTTTCTTCTTCAACTCCAAAACCTCTACGTCTATTTATAAGTTGTCTTATCTTGTTTTGTACCGTTTGGCGTTTCCACGTCTTTGCTCCTGCTTCTCGTGCTCTGTCTTTTACCTTCTGCATCTCCATATGTAATGTATCTACTGATGGCATTTCATCCCAATTAGCTAATCTTACAGCTTTTCCAGGCTTTTCCACTGGTCTACCAGTTGCAGAAGTAAGGAGCAAAATATCAAATAGCTTATTAACAACAGCTAAAAGCTTAGTTGGATCCGTATAACTTTTTGTCATACTTATTTTGAGGGTTACTTGATTTGCTACATCTATAAAAGCTGCACGTTGTCTCTTCATTCTATCTTTCCATTGTTGGTTTCTCATATTTTGATACATATACTTAGCGTATGCTGTGGGTTGTTCTTGTTTCGGAGCCAGGTCCCATTGATAATCGTTGTTCTCATTGAATAGTATAAATTTGTTAGGCATCATCAACAGGTTGAATGCTACTAACAATGTCTTACTCAAGGCATATGCATCACGTATAGTATACCCCTGAACTCCATACAGATTACGGAAGTCATTGGGGTTACCAAAAGCATTGGTAGGAAGAAAAAACAACGTGGCCAACTGCGATTGACATCCATTCTTTCCATACTCCTTCGTACAAATCTGAGCCATATCCAGATCACCAAACGAGAAAGTGTAACCCGGTTGGTCCTCTGATAACTTAAAACCTTTCCTTCTACGATCAGAGCAAACAAAGATGTTATCTGGCTTAATATCTAATACGTACACCCCTTTCTCGTGCAATATCTTCAACACTTTTGTTGTATCGTAGACTAAGGTCAGAAAGCACCTAACTTTATCTTCATATTGTTTTATTTGATTCGATGCAATAAAGTGTGTCAGATCAGACTGTTCGCACATTGGTACCTTTGTTATAATCACACGCCTTGTTGATAGCGTATCCTTCTCTACAAACTCCTGGGCATAGATATTATTAGCGGTGGCAAAGTTCAACCTGTCTTTTACTTTCTTGTCGAGACTGGAGAATTTAGCGGATAGATTCTCTATATGGTACTCATATTTCGTAACTCTGGCAATATATTCATAACCTGTCTCACCTTTTCTTTGCTTACTCGGTATATGAAATGTGTACGCATACTTCCCATATAATATAATATCCTTCAATCCTCCTCCTAAAATAGTTATCTGTTTAGCATTATTATTAATCACTCGTTGAATCTTTTTTACCCATTCAGGAGCGCCAGGAACAAGTTCAAACTCACTTAGATATAACACTTGCAACGCTCTACTGTCAGAGAACACTCCCTTCCCATATCTAGATTGCATTTCATTCTTTACAAAAGCATACCGGCTTACTAATGACGGTTGCACGAATGAATTCTGTTTTATAATAGGTTGCTTCCGTTGAATGCCCCCATATCTCGTAGCCATTTATATCACAAGGTTAAACTTAAATATTCATTTTGACTATAAATGATACGCATCATCTCCCTAAATGTTCTTGTGGTTGTACGGATTGGCATTCTCATTGTCCTTCTGGTTCTTAGTATTAGACTATAATGTAATCACAGAAATAATACCATTACTACTGGCTGCATGCATGTCTCTGTTGTACTCAGTTAAACTTCTTAGAGCTAAGGAAAAGGCTTCATTTCACGTTGGAACACTTGCCACGGCTATTTTATTCATAGTGTTATTTGTCACAAAACCAGACAATCTATACTTAATATTTAGTATTGTGTTTGGAGTTATTGTGGTACTTATGGTCTGTGCTAACATTGATACGCTTTTTGTCGCACCACCCACCTGGTTGGCTGGTGCCAACGCTCTCTCTCTGGTGCTGACGGTTATTATATACATTGTATTCTACGCCGCCATTCAACATCACATAGACACATTCTATGTCCTGATACCACTCGCACTGCTCATAATCATTGAGCTTTACATCATACTAAACATTAAAAATATGCCGTCCTTATGTGAAAGCAAGAAAAGTAAGTTAAGAATAGAACGCATCACATACTTCATTGCAATTTTAATTGTTGCCGTCACCACCATTATGTACGCTACAGAAGTGATAAGTGCTGAGGTTAATTTATTTCTTTGTGTCGTCTTATACACAGTAGGACTGGTATATTCTACATTGCAGACAGTTGTGAACATATGTAGAAATAATAACACAAGATCGATGAACGCTGGGTGGAAAATTATAGTGAATGAAGTATAAATAACTTGTTCTATCCTCAAAAATGAATACTGATGAGGCCTTATATGTTAATCTAAAAGTATTGTCAAAACTCCAGCCCTACCAACGTCTCAACACACGTCAATCTCTATTTCAGGTCACTCATGTAGAAGCAAATAACAGGTTTACAGAATACTTAACACACATGCCAGAGTGGTTGAAACGATGGATGGAAGGAAGTTCACGTGATTCAGACTTCAACCGGATACGTGATCTTGTATATAAAGCATTCCACACAATGAAACAGGAAAAGGAACGGAGTAAAATCATAGACCATTTGCAAAAAGCAAGCGTTGGTCTCAACAACTTAAAAAAAACGTACGAAAACGATCTTACTTATACGTGTAGAATAACAACACTAATAGACAACATTAAAGAACATGTGGGTCAATACAATGTGGAAGCAGTGTTGGAAGATGACTTTTTTAAGTGAAACTACTTGTAAATAATTTATATAATTTAAAAACGTAACTTTCCTACCGCCCTGCGCTTATCACCATCCTCTACCAATTCCTCACCAAACTTCTCTTTCAACTCATTTCTCTTCTCTATTACAGCATCTTCATAGATATATATTAAATTTTCATACTTCTTCATTTCCCCCAGAGTGAGTGGACGCCTCTCTAATCTGTGCCTGTCCAATGTATCATTAAACTGTTGCTGAGTTTTGACTGCTCGTATTTCATCTATCTGTCTGTCAAATATATCGGACATGGGCTCTTTCTTCTTCTTCGGTCCTTTCTTTCCAAAAATATTAAACATTTATTTTATTAGACTATGCTATTTATACTAGTTTTACTTTATTTTTAACGGGCGGCTGATAGGAAACAAACGCATAAACTCTGCCTTAAACAAATTTGCTACATCTTCGTTCTCTATTATCATACAGTTTTCGAGATGATTCACAGCCGATTTGGTAAAGTTGAACGACCCATTCGCTACCCACAGTGGCTTCTTACTCTCGTCTAAACCTACTAGAAACTTATGGTGTAATAAACTTTTATTATAACCGCTGCCACAGCCAATTGTTTGTATTGGACTTTTCGCACCTGGTAACATTTTCAGCTTCTTGTATTTCATTTGGTTCGTCTTTGATCGCGTTAACTTGTCTCGTGTTACGATTATGCACACACCTTCAGCGTTACATGCCAGGGTGTCGAGTATTTTTGTATTACTAAGCCATGCAGCACATCCAATGATATAATGCGTGCTCTCTTTCTTTATTTGTCTACAAATAGCATTCACTATAGAGTGTCCATTGAAATGTATTTTAATTTCTGTATTCTTAAAGACTTGTTGACGCTTACGTGTCTTATCTTCAATCAGCTTATTCAGATTTACCTTCTTTGTCTTCACCATTCTTTAAAGCAGCAGTAATACTATATATAGATAAACAACATTAAAATTTTAAATTACTTTAAGATATCGGTTAATTATTAGATTGCTTACCAACTTTGTAAGATGTTCTGCTTTCCGTGAATTTTTCTTTATACTTTTCCAACAGCTCTTCTCCAACATTATCACCCTCCACCAGTTGCGCAAACTTCTTTTCAGTGAAGGCACACTTCTCAACCTCTCTTCTTTTGAATGTATACATACCAACGGAATATTCGTCCAATCCTT
>Ga0209632_10002546_pt1 | contig 17390 bp, 23 predicted proteins | sample COG_10_FD_184754 | JGI IMG/M metagenome (GOLD analysis project Ga0209632, IMG submission 184754) | Pelagic Microbial community sample from North Sea - COGITO 998_met_10 (SPAdes) (version 2) | ecosystem: Environmental > Aquatic > Marine > Neritic zone/Coastal water | place: Helgoland, sampling... | reverse complement strand
CGCTTGAATATACAGAAAGGCAAATGTGTCCTGAATTCTCAAGCGCTAGTTTGCACTGTCTTTCTGCAAGCCATTCATTTGATATTCTTTTCGCATCTTCTAGTGATTTGAAAATGAAAGGTAAATCAAAAATTGCTAACTCTGATCCAAAATTACCATAGTTTGCTGTAGAACTAGTCCAAAGGGATATAAGTCCTTGATTGGCTTGTTCGCCACATTTCTGTTCAGCACATAAACTTTTTTGATAATGTGGCTCAATTTTCATCTTGCCACCAGAGGCTTTTGCCAAAGCCGGCATCAATGCTTGATCTATGGCATCACCGATTGGCATACCCAATCTACCAGTAGTCCCAAGCTTAAGAGTTGTCTCTGCAACGGCGGCTAGGGCAAACAAAGCCATTGCAAACCCTGCAAGTAGTATTTTTATAGTTTTAATTGTTTTCATTTTATTTCTTTCTATTTGTTTAATAAATGAAGATTAGCTTAAAACTTTTAAGTGAGTCAAAGACTAAAAAGACCTTATTATCTTGTTCTTTCATTATTATTGGTGACTAATCCAAATAGTTTTGGTCTGAAGAAAGGAATTAAGTGCTTCAGTACCTTGATCTCTGCTTAAAGAGCCAGACTGTTTATATCCACCAAACGGAGTTTTTATATCTCCCTCAGAAAAAGTATTGACTGATACCGTTCCACAAGGAAGGCTTTTAGCCATATGAAAAGCTCTATCAATATCCTGAGTAAATACACTTGCGTGTAATCCATACTTTGAATTACTTGCAATCTTTAAAGCTTCTTCAGTATCATTTACTGTAATAACACCTAGTACAGGCCCAAAAATTTCTTCTTGAGCAATTACCATATTTTCTTTTAAATTATCAAATAAAGTTGGCTTAGCAAAAAAGCCTTTTTCAGATTTTTCAGATACACCACCAAATAAAAGTTTTGCTCCTTCATCAATACCTTTTTGAATAAACCCATCTACTGTTGCTAAATGTTTTTTTGAAATCATTGAACCCATATTTGAACTTGGGTCTAATGGATCACCTACTTTAAGAGCTTTAACTTTTTTTGAAACTTTGTCTAAAAATTCATCCTTAACTTTCTTATGAATTATTTGTCTCATGTTTGCAGAACAGTTTTGTCCACCATTCCAAAAAGCAGAGTTAATTGCATCATCAATTAAATTATCTGTAATCTTTGCATCTTCTAAAACTATAAATGGACTTTTTCCACCCATCTCTAGACCAATAGTTTTTAAATTACTTTCACCAGAATATTTCATAAACAAAGCACCAACTTCTGTTGAACCTGTAAATGAAACAGCATCAACATCATTGTGTCTTCCAAGTGCTTCGCCCACATCTCCAAAACCAGGAATAACATTTAAAACTCCATCTGGTATTCCTGCTTCTTTTGCAATTTGCGCAACTCTAATTGCTGTAAGTGGTGTGTCTTCAGCAGGTTTAATTATAACTGAACAACCAGCTGCTAATGCTGGAGCCATCTTCCAAACTGCCATCATTAGAGGAAAGTTCCATGGAACAACTCCTGCAACTACTCCTATTGGCTCTTTAACAATTAAGCTTGTAAGTGATGGTTCAGTTGGTCCAACTTTTCCAAAAACTTTATCTATTAATTCTCCATACCACTGAAAATGCATTGGTGCATCATTTGCAACTTCATTAATGCAATCACCAATTAATTTTCCTGTGTCAATGCATTCTAAAACAGAATTTTCATCCCCATGTTTTCTTAAAAGTTCTGCAAATTTAAGCAAAATATCTTTTCTAAATTCTGGTGAAGTTCTTGACCAGACACCACTATTAAATGCTTTTCTTGAAACTTTTACAGCTAAATCAACATCTTTATGATTACATTTTGAAACAGTACAAAGTTTCTCACCTGTTGCAGGATTTATATTTTCAAACTTTTCTCCATCTATAGCTTCGACATATTTACCATCGATAAATGCTCTGCCTTCAAGCTTTATTTTACTTACTATAGATTTATAATCTGTAGACATTTATTCAGCATTCGCAGTCAACGTTTTAATTTCTAAAATATTTTCGTTGGGATCTTTAACAAAAAAAGTTTCTTGCTCATATTTAGTACCTTTAAATCTTAAATAAGGCTCATCATAATATTTTGCTTTTTTTTCTATTAGTCTTGATTTTAGTGTATCAAAATCTTTTCTCGATAAATGAACTCCAAAATGAGGAACAGAAACATTTCCCATGTCAACATCGTGTCTTTCACTATCAAGCTTGTGTTCACTTGCATGAAGAGTTAACTCATTTCCCCAAAAATCAACATCTGCCCATTCTTGTGCTGAATTGTCTAATCTACACCCAAGAACTTCGCTGTAAAATTTTTTTGCAACTTCTAGGTCGCCACATGGTACTGCTAAATGAAAGCAGTTTGTATTTTTGTACATCAATTTCCCCTCTTTAAATTGTTGTTTTTATAACTATATAAAGCAATATAATTTTATAATCAATATGACAAACAATGAATGACTTTTTACAATCTATAATAGACAGGGATCCTGCTGCAAAATCTAAATTAAGTTTAATTTTAACTTATCCTGGTGTTAAGGCTGTTTTTTTTCATAAAATTGCTAATTTTTTTTATTTAGCTAAGTTTGATCTTGTTGCAAGATTTATTTCACAACTATCAAGATTTTTGACTGGTATAGAAATTCACCCAGGAGCTAAAATTGGAAAAAATTTATTTATTGATCATGGTATGGGTGTTGTTATTGGAGAGACTTCAGAAATTGGAGATAATGTAACCATTTATCATATGGCAACTTTAGGTGGTATAGCTCCAAGTATTAATTCAAATGAACAAAGGATGGTTAAAAGACATCCAACTTTAAATGATTGTGTGGTAGTTGGTTCAGGTGCTCAAATCTTAGGACCAGTAATAATTGGTGCTAATGCTAAAGTCGGAGCAAATGCAGTTGTTACAAAAGATGTACCTGAAAATGCAGTTATGGTTGGGATACCCGCTAAGAATGTTGGAACAGCAACTAAAGAATTTAAACCTTATGCTGTTGAACAAACAGATAAAGACACTTCTAATTAATGAAAAATACTCAAGACAATTTTATTTCAGGCATTGGTAATACACCCCTAATCAAACTAAGAGCAGCTTCAGAAATCACTGGTTGTAATATTTATGGTAAGGCTGAGTTCATGAATCCAGGTGGCTCTGTTAAAGATAGAGCCGCGCTTGCATTAATTAAAGATGCAGAAGATAAAAAACTAATTTCAAAAGGTGGAACTATTGTTGAGGGTACGGCTGGTAATACTGGTATAGGATTGTGTCTTCTTGGTAATTCACTTGGCTATAAAACAATAATTGTAATGAATGAAAGTCAAACTCAAGAAAAAAAAGACTTACTGAGAAATATGGGTGCTGATTTAAGATTGGTTCCAGCAAAGCCATATAAAGATGATGATAATTATATAAAAGTTGCTAGCAGACTGGCTGATGAACTAAGACCGTCAAATAACAATGGAGTTGTTTGGGCAAATCAATTTGACAACGTTGCAAACGCCAAAGGTCACTACAATAACACTGGCAGGGAAATTTGGGAACAAACAGATGGTAAGGTTGATGGCTTTGTATGTTCCTCAGGTACTGGTGGTACAATTTCAGGTGTAAGCAATGCACTTAAAGAAAAAAATAAAGATGTTAAAATTTATCTATCAGATCCAAAAGGTTCTGCCCTTTATAACTATATAAAGAATGGTGAACTAAAGTCTGAGGGTGGATCAATTACAGAAGGAATAGGTTCAAGTAGAATTACAAAAAACTTTGGGGATGCTAAGATTGATGATGCCTACTCTATTAGTGATGAAGAATCTCTTCCAATACTTTATGATCTAATTCAAAATGAAGGTTTAAGTCTTGGTACAAGCTGTGGAGTTAATATTGCGGGAGCAATTAGATTAGGTAAAGAACTTGGGCCTGGAAAAACAATTGTAACTATTCTTTGTGATAAAAGTGATAAATATTCCAGTAAAATGTTTAATAAAAAATTTCTTGAAGAAAAAGGTTTGCCTTATCCAAATTGGATTTAAGGATACATTTTATCAGCTAATCCATAACAAAGAATTGCACTAAGTAAAGTTAACACACCTGGAGCTATAATTCCTTCTACTGAAGTTTTTTCATTAGTACCAAGTTTATTAATTTTGATACTATAAAACCCAACTAAAAAAGCTGATAGGTTTTGTAAGAAAATTAAATTAAAAAATGCCCACGTATTTTCTAGGCCAACATCACCATGAATCATTGGTCTTATAAAAATTATATATAAAGCCATTAAGGTTGACCCTAAAAACATAGATCCAAAGAATCTAGTCATTATAGCTGCTGAATGATCAACACCATATTGATCTAAGAATGACTTAGTTGAAACAATACATCTGTATCCATAGACTGCGTAAGCTAGAAAATGTATAGTGAAAATAATTAGATAAATAATTCCATTAAAGTGTTCAATCATAAGTTTAAACATTATATCATTTTTATTAAAAGATTATATGCTTAAACAGCACAGCAAAGACTAAAAATATAAAATAATTTATACAAGACCAAGTTGTAGACATTTTATGTATAGCTGGCGACAAAAAATATCATTTTAAAAAAGATAGTTATATTTTATAGTTAAAATAATTAACAATAGGAAGAAATATGAAACTTATATTAAATATGGAAGTAGAAAATTGGGATACATTTAATAAAGTATATATCTTAGGAGATAACTCAAATAGAGAAAATGCTGGGATAAAAAAAATTTTTATTGGGCACGAGGAAGATAAACCAACAAAAGTTCATGCTATTTTTGATATCCCTCACTCAAATGCTATGCGTGAATATATGGATAATCCAGAGGCAAAAAAAATGGCACAAGAATCTGGAATTAAGTTTGAAACTTTATTTGGTGTAACTTGTAAAGATTAATAACAACAAAAGAAAAGAGGTAATAAATGGAAAAAGAAATGTTAGTAGTTGCTAAGTTAAAAGAAGGTAAATTTGAAAAATTTATGGGCTTTATGCAATCACCAGAAGGTTTAGCAGAAAGAGCAAAAGTTGCTGTAGTTGATAAAACTATAGGAACTGTATCACCAGACAAAGGTACTGTAATGTTCAAGATATTCTGCACTGATGAGCCTGCATTACATAAGTTTATTAAAGGTACAGAAGTATCAAAACCAATCATGGATGAAGTAATGGATAGCTATACGATATATAATTTAACTAAAGTAGAATAACTATGTCACTATTGGCAAAAATGGATGCTGCAATGACAGCAAAAGATGAATCAGTAATGAATGAAATTTTTCATGATGATTATAAATTTACAATGCACGCCTCAGGAAATGTTTTAGGAAAAGCAGATGTAATTAAATGGGCAATGAGTGGAGACATCAACAAAGATAAAGTAAGAGTTCTTTTTGAGAATGATGAAATTGGAGTAGAACATTCTTTTGTAACATTTAACGATGGGAATAAAGAAGCAGTAATGGCTGTCTATAAATACAAAGATGGAAAAGTTGTTTCACTTGAAACAGGTGCTACTAAAATTGCTAAATAACTAGTTGAGGCATTTTGCACATGCAAAGTGACAATAATGGTTATGTTAATAGCATTTAAAATTCATATTGTTTAATTAACTTTAACAATTAACAAAGGATAGATATGAAAAAAATAGTAATGACATTATTCTTAGTACTTTTTACAAGTTCTGTTTATGCGGGTTCTTGCCCAATGATGGCTAAGAGCTTGAACGATAAAATTGCAGAAGCACAAACACTAAGAGATCAAGGTATGGCAGCTCATGATTCTGGTGACCACGCTAAATCAGAGGAACTATTAAATAAAGCTATGGAACTTTTTAAAAGTTAATAAGTTTTAAGACCCTTAAAGTCAAGATAGCATTTATCTTGGCTTTAAACCTTTTTAAGGTTAATTAATAAAGATGAAAAAAAATCTACTACCTATATTAGCATTTGCAGGTGTAGTAATTGCTTTTATAATAGGCTTTATATACCTAGCTAATTTTGCATAAAATTAATAAAAATTAGTAGATAAAGTAACTGAACAATAATATTCTAAGGTATGAGTAATATAACAGCTTATATCATATTAATGACCGCAGTTGTTTTGGGCACAGCTTCAAATGGATTTGCTAAAAGCTCCCAAGGTTTTACTATATTGCTACCTAGTATATTTACAGCTTTAACTATAGTTGGGTGTATGTATGCACTGTCTCTTGTTATGAAAAACATTCCTGTCGGTATTACTTATGCTTCATTTGCAGGGCTATGTATTATTGCTACGGTAACTATTGGAGTTTTAAAATTTAATCAAATTCCAAATCTTTACGTGTTAATAGGTTTGGGTTTTATTATATTGGGTGTATTAATGGTTAACTTATTAGGGAATAATTAATTATGATTTCAAAAAAATACTCTCAACCTTTATTTATGCTTTTTATGTCATTTGGAATGAGTATTATAATGAGTGGAGTAGTCACTGCTGTTAACACTGGAATTGGCGATGGTTTTTATGAAAGATATTTGACATCATTCATATTTGCTTTTCCTGTAGCAATATTTGCAGCATTTACCATGGCTCCGATTATGAAGCCATTAGTAAATAAAATTGCTTCCAAAGATTAATTAAAAAAACTTAAGAAGAGTTTCTTAAGTTGCCGAGACTCTACTCTTCACCCAGGTTGTATTCAATAAATATATTTAACATAAAGTTAAATAAATATTTTGAATGAAGTTTTTAAAAATGTTATATTAATTATATCAACAAAGGAGGCGCGATTATGGATTTATCACCGCCTGACACTTAGCTGGTGTGATTTAATAATCAAAGTAAATAAAAACTAAAAATATAAGTCCATTATTATGGATTTTGCGTAAATCGCTAAATTATAGGGGAACTCTTTTGGAGTTTCCGAAAGGGTGTCCCCCTTAGAAGTTATCCGGTAATATGTGAAAACCATTATCTCCTAAAGAAATTTCAAATTCCTTAACAATACTAGATAGATCGAGTGAAGAATATAAATGAGGAAACATATTTCCATCAGAAGCCTGCTCCCAAATTAGGTGATCGAGCTTTAAAGTATCTACCTTTAACAAAATTAGATCTTTTTGATTTAAATAATATTTTTTTAAAGTCCCTTCAACCTGCTCTTCTCCTGAAAAATGAATAAAACCATCTTCTAAATCTTTTTTTGAGCCTATAAATTGATTTTTATTTCTTGCCTCTAGAAGTTCAGATTTAGTGCAAATTTTATAAATAAACTTAAAATTCATTATAAATCTACCAAGAAGAATTAGGTCCTTCAAGAAATTCTATTTCTTCTTGAGTGGACTTTCTTCCTAAAATTTTATTTCTATGAGGATATCTGTGAAATTTTCTTATTGCTTTTGTGTGATCTTGCCAAAATTTTTTTATATCACTTAGACCAGTATGATCTTTCAAATATTTATCTAATAGATAATAAGCCATCTCATGATCTGTTATTTCTTCACTATGAATTAAAGGCAAAAGCATAAAAAATCTTTGGCTTTCATCCATTTTATCAAGGAAACCTGCATAGACAGCATCATTTACTATTAGTCTTGTTTTGTGATCCTGACCAAAAGCTTTCTTATCGTCTCTAAACATATTTCTGGAAAACTGATCAAAAAGAATAACTAAAGCTAAACAGCCAAGTGGACTATCTTGCCAATCATCGTATTCATTTGCACTTGCCAATTCGTAGTCTTTTAAAAATTTTTTTCTAATTTCTTGATCAAATCCTTCATGTTTTTGGAATCTTTTTTTGGGAGGAGTTTCTTTAAACCAAAAATCTAATATTGCTTGAGCTCTTTTTTGCATCTCTTTATTTAACAATTTCTTTAAATTTAGAATATAAAATTTTTGAATAATTATTCATATTAGTCATATTATCTTTAGCTGCTTGATCAAACTTATCAAGAGCTCCTTCACCTAACTGATCCTCTAAAGCTTTTTTATATTCAGGAACGCAACCCCATTCATTAACCGTTGTATCTTTGATTTCTATATGAAACTGAATACCATAAGCATGACTTTGATATTTAAAAATTTGATATTTTGTTATTGGTGAAGATGCTAAAACTGTAACATCTTTATTATTATCAAGACCATTAACTTCATATGAATGCCATTGTAAACTTTTGATATTTTTTGGAAAAGAAGAAAATAGAATATCTTTATCTTTCTCTTCTGAAAAATTAATATCCATTATTCCAATTTCTGCAGGTTTTGATTTAATAACTTTACCACCTACAACTTCACCTAATAACTGACAACCAAGGCAAAAACCTAAATATGGTTTTTTTAGATCCACAACAAATTCTTTAATTTTTTTTTTTTCTTCTATTAGCCAAGGATACTCCTCCTCCATATAGGTGTCCATAGGACCACCCATACAAAACATTGCATCAAACTTTGATAAATCATCTGGTATTTTTTCACCTTCATCAAGTTCTATAGTTGTAAGCTTAATATTATCTGCCAACATTAAATCCTTTATGTACCCAGGATCTTCAATATTAATATGTTGTAAAACTATAACTTCCATTATTATAGTGCAGGTCTTAATAGCTTTAAAAGCTTATTATGAATTGATTGATTGGCAGAAACTAAAATATTGCCTGCTCGAACAGCATTTTTATTATCCCAAGTGCTAATAACTCCACCTGCAGCTTCAATAATTGGCATCACAGGGTGTATGTCCCATATTTTATTAGAACATTGTATTACAGCATCAACTCTTCCTTCAGCAAGATGAGCATAACTAAGAGCATCACTACAAGGAAATTGCATCAGTTTTAATATTTGAGGAATTTTTTTTTGTTTATCTAACGATAGCCAACCATGAAACGCTGCTGATACTTTAATGTTTGAAAAAGATACTTTTTTATTAACAGTAATCTTTTGTTTTTTTCCATTATTAACTACATAAGCTATTTTGTTCGAAAAATTTATATAGTATTTTTTTAGAATAGGAAAATTAGCCATTCCTAAAACAGGTTTTCCCTTAAAATTTAAAGATATTAAATTACTCCAAGTAGGGTTTCCAATTACAAATGATCTAGTTCCATCAATTGGGTCTATCACCCAGGTAAAATCACTAGATGATTTTTTGTGTCCAAACTCTTCACCAATAACTTGATGACTAGGAAACTTTTTATTAATCTTTAATCTTATAAATTTTTCAAATGCTTTATCTGAAGTGGTAACAGGGTCATATCCTTTACCTTTAAGTTTATTTGATACTTTAAAAGCCTTATCTAACTTTAAATAATAAAATCTAGTAAGATCTTTAGCTAAGTTGTTTAAAAAATTAGCATAATTCTTACATTCTTTTGAGTTTAATGAGTTCATTTACAAAAGTCATACTATCTTATTTATCTTGATTAAAGCTAAATTTTAAATAATTCTTGATCAAAATTTATGAACATTGAAATAAATAATAAAAAAGTTATTTTTATTAACGATCACAATAAAACAGAAATACACCCTATTTGGCTAAGAGAAAGAGTGCGTGATGAGGAGTTTCTAGATAAAAACAATGATCAGAGATTATTTGATCCATCATTTTTAGATAATATTGTCATTAACAATGCCAAAATTAATAATGATATTCTTGAATTAACATTTAGTGATGGCGTTACCTCTAAATTTGAAATCAATAAACTTACATCTGAATTCTTAGATGCAGAAAACCTAATAAATACAGTTAAAGAAAAACTTTGGGATTCTTCGCTTAAAAATAAACCTACTTATAATTTTAAAGAAAATTTTTATGAAAGTAAAGAAATGTACGAACTGCTTAAGTCTTTCTATGAGTATGGTTTTGTAATTATCAAAAATGTACCAATTCAAAATAATTATATTGTTCAATTCGCAAATTCAATTGGAAGTATTAGACCAACAAATTTTGGGGAATACTTCAATGTTAAATCTGTTTTAAAACCAAATGACTTAGCTTATACTTCTCTTGCTCTTTCACCTCATACTGATAATCCATATCGTAAACCAGTTCCATGCATTCAGTTACTTCATTGTATTGAAAACGAAGTTACAGGTGGCTTATCAACTTTAGTTGATGGATTTAATGTTGCTACTCAACTAAAAAAAAAAAATCCTGAATGTTTTGAAGTTTTAACTAAAGTAAAAGTGAAGTTTAAATTTACAGACAAAAATGTAATTTTAGAAAATAAAGGAGAATTAATTGAATTAGATGAAATAAATAATTTTAAACAAATAAGATTTAATACTAGATTAGACTATGTGCCAGCCTTAGAAAAAAAACAGTTAGATCTTTATTATAAGGCAAGAAAAATAATATCCACTCTATATAATTCAAATCAATTTAGAATTGAATTTAAGTTAATGCCTGGAGATATATTAATGATGGATAATCATAGGCTGCTTCATGGGAGAACATCTTACGATACAAATGAAGGTAAAAGATTTTTACAAGGTTGTTATATTGATCATGATAGTAGTGAAGGAAAACTTAGACATCTAATAAGAAAGTTTAGTCTTTAAGATATTTTACTAATTTGATCTTCTGCATTTTTAATAGATTTTTCATAATCTAATGCCATTTGATCAGCTGCAATTATATCTATTTTTTTAATTCCAAAAAAATTTAAAACATGAATTAACCATGGCGTTAAAAAATCTTCTTTACTATTAATTTTTGTACCACCTGATGTAATTACAAGATAGACCTGCTTATCCTGAAGTAGCCCAACTCTACTTCCATCTTCATTATATTTAAAAGTTTCTTTTACTCTTGCGGCTAGATCAGACCATGCTTTTAAAGTAGCTGGTGGACCAAAATTGTAAATAGGAACTGAAATAATTATTACATTGCTTTCTTTTAGCTCTAAAACAAGCTTATCTGATAATTCAAACATTTTTTTATGTTGTTCTGTTCTTTCATTTTCTGGGATCTTCATTCCAGATTCAGTTAAACCTGATACGAAAAGCATTTCATCGTCAAGATCTCTATAAACAACTTCATCTCCTGGTTTTTTAATTTTATCCAGTAATTTTTTTGCTAAGGCTCTAGAAGTTGAACCTTTTTTTCTAGCACTTGAGTCAATTTGATAAATTTTCATAAATAATAGTTATCCAAAATTTTGCATAAATGGAAAGATATTTAAAATATAATATCCAAGAACTTGTAATTGATTAGTTAAAATTAAAATTCCTGTTATTAACAATATAAATCCACCTATTTTTGAGACTAAATTAATATTTTTCTTAAAGTTTTTAGAAAAAAGTAAAAATCTTTGCATCAAATATCCAGATAAAACAAATGGTATAGCTAGACCTAATGAGTAAAAAGTTAATAAAATTACTGCTTCAAATATCGTCTCTTCTGTAGAAGCAAGTGCCAAGATAGATCCCAAAATAGGTCCTATACATGGTGTCCAACCAAAACCAAATGCCATTCCAACTACAAAAGAAAACCAGATATTGTTATTTTTTTGTGTATATATTTTTTTTTCAAAGTTTAAAAAACCTATATTTAAAATTCCAATTAATTGTAGTGAAAAAACTATAATAACTAAACCTGCGAGTATTCTTAATGTTTGTGAATTTTGTAATAAAATTTGACCTAAAAAAGATGCTGCTGCACCAAAAATAATAAAGACAAAGGAAAATCCTAAAGAAAATATTACTAAAGGGGTTAGGTTTATTTTTTTTTTTTCAAGTAATTCATTTAAGGAAGCTCCAGATATAAAAGAAATATATCCTGGAATTAATGGCAAAACACATGGAGATAAAAAGCTTATTAGTCCTGCACCAAACGCTATAAATAATTCAATCATATATTTTTACTCGGCTACTACTTTGATATTTTGTATCCCTAAATTATCTACTGTTAGCTCCATCTTGTCATTATTTTTTAGAAAAACTGGTGGGGACATTCCTAGGCCTACCCCAGGAGGAGTGCCTGTTGTCACAATATCACCTGGCATTAATGTTATAAAGCTACTTATATGGGCAACAAGAAAATTAAAATTAAAAATCATTTGATTGGTATTTCCTGTTTGATGTCTATTGCCATTAACATTTAAAGATAAATTCATATTTCCAATATCCTTAATCTCATCTTTTGTAACCAGGTGTGGACCTAAAGGTCCAAATGTATCTCCTGATTTTCCTTTGACCCATTGGCCACCTTTTTCTTTTTGCCACTCACGTTCACTTATGTCATTACAAATACAAAATCCAAAAATATGATCCTGAGCATCTTTTTCTAAAACTCTTTTTGCTTTTTTTCCAATAACAAATGCTATCTCAACCTCATGATCTAATTTTTCTGCACCTTTAGGAATAATAACATTATCATTAGGGCCAACTATTGAATGAACAGATTTATTAAAAAGAACAGGGTTTTTTGGTGGCTCTGCACCTGTTTCTTTTGCATGTTCTGTATAATTTAATCCTATTGCAAGGAAATTTCCTGGTTTAGCAATACATGGTCCAATTCTAGTACTTTGATTTATTTCTTCTAAACTTTCTAAATCAATTTTTTTTAGCTTTTCAAGATTTTCAAAATTAATTGTGTCAGGATTAAAATCTTTTAGATATGCGGAAAGATTTCTATATTTTCCATTTTTATCTATTGCTGCTGGAATTTCTTGGTCAACATTTCCTAATCTTAATAATTTCACTCAATTAACCTTTAATACCTAAATGCGTATACTTAACGTTAAGGTAATCTTTAATAGCCATTGATCCACCTTCTCTGCCATATCCACTTTGTTTAATTCCACCAAAAGGAGCTTCAGCAATTGCAACAACACCAGTATTTACTGCAACAGAGCCTGTTTCTAATTTTTCAGATGCTAAGTGAGCTATCTCCATAGAATTTGTACAAACGTAACTACATAATCCAAGTTCATGATTGTTTGCTCTTTCAATTACTTCATCAAATGATTTAAATGAAAGCATAGGTACTAAGGGCCCAAATGGTTCTTGTTTCATAATAGTATAATCATCTTTTACATTGTCAAATATTGTTGGTTCATAGAAAAAACCTTTATTAAATCCAGCTGGTCTTTTTCCACCTAATAAAACTTTAGCACCTTCTTTTTTTGTTTTTTCAACTAGTTCTTCAATTTCATCCAATCTTTTTTTAGTAGTTAAAGGACCTAATTGGGTATCAGGATCCATTCCATTGCCAATTTTTAGTTTTTTAGTTTTTTCTATAAATAAATCTACAAATTCTTCTTTTTTAGATTCTTGAATATAAAATCTATTAGGGGATATGCAAACTTGTCCATTATTTCTAAACTTAGCTGCTATTGCCATATCAGCTGCTTTTTTAATATCAGCATCGTCAAATACAATAAAAGGTGAATGGCCAGACAATTCCATAGTTACTCTTTGGACTTTATCAGCAGCTTGTTTTAATATTAATTTTCCTACTCTTGATGAGCCAGTTATTGAAATCTTTTTTACTATGTCTGAGTCAATTAATTGTGATGCTATGCTTGGTGGATCACCAGATAAAAGATTAACTACTCCAGGCGGGACACCACATTCTTTACAGATATCAACTAACTCCATTACAACACCAGGAGTGATTACATCTGGTTTAATAATAACTGAACATCCAGCTGCAAGTGCTGTAGAAATTTTTCTAGCAGATAAAACTAGTGGGAAATTCCAGGGAGATAATGCAGCTACGACTCCAACTGGTTGATAATAGACATGTACTCTTGTATCTTCAAACCTGCTTTCTATAGTCTGACCAAAAATTCTTTTTGTTTCTTCAGAATTCCATTCAAAAATATCTGCCGCACCAGCTACCTCTCCTTTTCCTTCAATCAAAGGTTTTCCAACTTCTAGTGTCATCCATTTAGCAAGCACATCTTGCTTTTCTCTCATCTTGTCCGCAATTTTTCTAAGCACGTAAGCTCTCTGCCATGGTGGAGTTTTTTTCCAAACTTGTAATCCTTTTTCAGCTGACTTTAATGCTCTATCAACATCAGCAGATGTTGCTTTAGATGCATGTCCTAAAATTTCTTCTGTTGCAGGATTTATAACTTCATATGTATCTTTATTTTTTGAAGGCGACCATTTACCCTCAATAAACTGTCCAAATTTTTCGTACATAAGTTGAATATACCTGTAGTTGATTTTTTTTAATTTAAAAAATTTTACCAAATATGCTTTAATGTTTCAAATTAATAAAGGAGGATCACGATGTCTAAATTTATAGTTATGGGATGTTATACAGCTAAAGGTCTAGGTGGATTTGTAAATAATCCAGACACAGACAGAAAAGCTGCAACGACTGCTCTTTGTGCTGCAGCAGGTGCAAAACTAACAGGTTATGCTGGGCTGAGAGGTAAATATGATTTCATGGTAGAAGTAGAAGGAACTTTTGAACAAGCTTCTGCATCTGGAATGGTAGCTGTGTCTAGCGGTGCGGTTACAGACTTTTCTGTTCATGAAGTAATTGATTTAAATGCTGTTGCTAAAATTGCAAACAAAATGGCTTCTGGATACAAAGAACCAGGAAAATAAAAAAAATTAACTTCCAGTTTTAAAAGAGCTGGAAGTTATTTTGCTTCAAATAAAGTTGGAAACATTTTACCAGTCAAATCATCTCCATTTTTATAACCATTATCTTCCATAATAGCTCTTTCTTCTCTAGCCCAATCTCCTCTATAAATAATTTTAGAATTTTCTTTTGCCATTCTCAATGTGTATCTATGAACATCTTTTTTAGGCGTAACAGTATTTAATCCTCCATGCAGTGTTCTAATATCAAAATAAATACAGTCTCCAACTTCTAGATCCCATTGTAAAAATTCATAATCATCTTTGTTTTTTAATATGTTTGGAGTTAATTCATATTTTTTTCCGTTAACAATTCCAGCTTTACCATCAACATGGTGGCCATCATTAAATCTAGTTCTTAAAAATAATCTGTTCCATAAATGGGATCCTTTAACCCAAGCAATACCATCTTCTTTTTTAACAGACTCAAGTGGTATCCATAATACACACATCGATCCTTCGAAATCAAAATATGATATGTCATGATGAAATGGTGGTGATGACTTGGAACCAGCTTCTCTAAAAAACCAATTATCCATGACTAAATTAACTTTTTTAGCCTCTAAAAGTTCAGCTGCAATTTTGGGTGTTGGTGAATTAAAAACAAAATCTTTAAATTCTTCATGTAAGTCCCAAGTCCAAAAATCTTCATAATATCCGGGTAATTTTTTATCTTTTGTATGATTTACAAATCTTGGGCTAGGATTATCTTTGGCTTTTATTATTCCTTTTTTTAACTTTTCAATCCATACGTTATCAAATTTACCTTTAATAAAAATAGCTCCATCTTTTTTAAATTGTTTTATTTCCTTATTAGTAATTAAATTTTTCATAAAACTATCTAAAAAAACTTACAATAAATCTTGTAATTATAAAATCTAAGTTGATACTATAAGTAATATTATACTTATGAGTAATGTATCTCATATAGGTATGAGCTTGATTTCTTCTAGCCCACCAATTAGCTCCAAATTTTTTAAATTTACTTGAGCTTTCACCTTCAGTATCTTGAAAATAATACGTTAGATTTTTATTCATAATAAAAAAATTATCTAAAACTGTATTTGCTAGAACAGCAAGTCTAAAGTCTAATGTTAACATAGAAAAGTTTTTATTTTTAATATCATTAATATATTTATTAAAAAAATTTCTTTTAATAGATATGCAACTCTGTGGAGGAAAGATAGGCCAAATATTTTTTTTAAAGGATGTGTTAGATTTTTTAAATGGTTGTGATGTTTTTTTATTAACATAAAAAAATATCGGTTTATCAAATACTATAGTTGATTTTTTTTTTTTAATAAAATATTTAACAATCTCAGAAACTTTATTTTTTTTATAAAAATCATCACAGTCTAAAAAAGTTATAATTTTTCCTTTAGATTTTTTAAAAGCTTCACAATAACTATTAATTTGAGGATAAGTATTAAATTTAGAAAAACTTTTTTTTTTTTTATTACTTAAAACTTTTATTTTTTTATATTTTTTAGCAATTTTTAAAGAATTATCTTTCGATCCGTCGTCATAAAATATAATTTCAATTTTTTTATAACTCTGGCTTAAGCAAGACTCTATACATCTTTTGACATACATTTCTTTATTAAAGCTTGCAATTAATATAGAAACTAATGGTTTTTTTGACATATAATTTATTATAACATTCTATAATTAAAAAAAAATTAATATCTAACTTATAATCAATTTATTTTAAATAATTCAAAATGGAAAAGAAACTGTTAATTTTTATACCACATATTAAAGGTGGTGGTGTTGAAAAAAATTTTTTTCTCTTGTCTAATTATCTTACAGATAAAATTAATTCAATTTTTGTGATAACAGTAAACAAAGAATTTAAGAATAAACTAAATAAAAAAATAAAAATAATATCTCCTAAAAGTAATAGATGGCAAAATAGCCCGGTTTATTTGAAATATTTTATTTGTATAATTTTGTTAATTAAAACTTTATTAATTAATAGAAAATTTTTAATACTTTCATTTCAAGCAAATTGGTATGCAATAATAATTGCAAAATTTTTTAATACTAAAGTTGTATCTAGGTCAAATACAGCTCCCAGTGGATGGTCTAAAAATAAATTTAAAAATTATTTGTACAAATTTATATTAAATTTAGCTGATGAAATAACTGTTAATAGTCTTGAGTTCAAAAAACTTTTAAAAAAAAAATTTAATGTAAATTCTTCTTGTGTTTACAACCCAATAAATAAACAAGAAATTATAAAAAGAAGTAGAGTAAGACTCGATTTTAATTTCTTTAATAGCAGGAGTTTAAAGTTAATCAACATTGGAAGATGCACTGAACAAAAAAATCAAATATTAATTTTAGAGGCCATTAAATATTTAAAAGATAAAGTGCCTATTAAATTATTAATTGCAGGGAGAGGAAAAGAATTTAACAATTTAAAAAATTATATACATCTTAATAATTTAAGAAAAAATGTTAAGCTTTTAAATTTTTTACCAAATCCTTATAATTATATTAAAAAATCTGATGTTTTTATACTTTCATCTAATTATGAAGGTCTGCCAAATGTGCTCCTTGAATCTCAATGTTTAAAAAAAATGATTCTTTCAACAAATTGTCCCACTGGACCTAAGGAAATTTTATTAAATGGAAGAGCTGGTATTTTTTTTAAAATGAATAACTATAAAGATTTAGCTCATAAAATAGAAATTATATATAACAATAAAATAACTATGAAAAAAATACCAGCT
>Ga0209632_10002535_pt1 | contig 17426 bp, 13 predicted proteins | sample COG_10_FD_184754 | JGI IMG/M metagenome (GOLD analysis project Ga0209632, IMG submission 184754) | Pelagic Microbial community sample from North Sea - COGITO 998_met_10 (SPAdes) (version 2) | ecosystem: Environmental > Aquatic > Marine > Neritic zone/Coastal water | place: Helgoland, sampling... | reverse complement strand
GCAAAATGGTCTTCAGTAATCTTGTTTTCCTTCTCTCCCCAATTCGCTTTATCCTGAAATTTGGGAACTAGATGTAATATGTAGATGTAATCGCGCATGCCGTCTTTTTGTTTTTTAGAAAGATAGGGGGTTCTTTAAAAGGAATTTGGCGAATTAAAGCCGATCAGTACGTTCTGCTTTCTTGTACGCAGGAGTTAATTCCTGAATCCAAGAGTTGTCATAATCGAGAAAAACACCTGTCTTTTCAGCTTCCGCCTTTGTAATCTTAGTGTCAGTATAACGGGCAAGTACTTTAAATGCCTCAGGTTTTAATTCACGGAGTACAAGCAAGGAAGAATTTAACGCAGTTTTCACGGCAATGGGAACACCACCACCTAAATCGGCCCAGTGGCCACTTAACCAAAGGTTTTTTACAGGTGTTTTGTGCCCCGCAATTTTGGCTTGCATATTTGCTTTTCCTGGACGAGCGCCCATTAAAGAACCTTGGCGGTTTCCAGTATAACGCCAGTGGGTAATTGGCGTGGCAATGTCGCAGTACTCAATGTGAGATTTTACGGCTTTTCCAAGTTTTTTCTCTACGCGTTCAATCAGAATGTCAGCAAACTCTTGTTTGAATTTCTTGTAAGATTCCCCTCGCTTGGGTTCGCCATTTTCGTCAATGTCTGTTTTCCATCTATCGTCTTGGTCAAATGTTGCGTAGCAATAAATGGTCATAGTGCCTTTTCCTGCCGGAGCTAATGATGGGTCTCTATAAGAAGGAGCAAGAATGCTCAATCCGCATTTATGTGGGTCTCCCGCGTTGTGTTCGGTGCGTTTTACGTCATCCCGTACAATGAATAGCATTGCATCATCCAAACCTAATTCCTCTACCGGACAATCAATTCCAAGAGAAATGGTAACAGCGGAACTGTACAGTTGCGCATTGTGCAATTTCTCTTTTACAATCTTCGGAATAGCCGTGTCAGGAAGCATTCGTTCATAAAGTGCTTCCACATCACAAGCAGCAATAATGTGCTTTGCTTTTACGCTGATTTTCTCTCCTTTTCTATCGATAGAAATACCGACAGCTTTTTCATTTTCCAGTTCAATTTTCTCAACCCGACACTGATAGCAAACATCGTTTCCGAGTGTCTCGGTTACATAATCTAACCACTCCGGAAATACCTGACTTCCGCCTTTGGGCGGACTTTGATAATCGTTGTAATATGCCCAACCAATTGGTACTAAAGCAGAGAGCATTTCTTCTTCCGAACCAAAAACTTTCAACATTTCAGGATCTTTGAAATAGCGCTGCAATCCTTTCACTGTTCCTTCAGGCCCGGTAAACCGAATGTGCTTCAGAAACGGCATCACAAACTCCAATCGTTGAATATTGAAAATTATCTTTTCAAAAAAGCCCATTGTTTCTAACGAACGAGAGAAACGTGGCAATCCATCAAACGATTTTCCAAGCTGTTTCGCGTCTCTGAAAAAACGTTCTAAACCTGCCTTTTCATGAGGGAATTTTGCAACCAACTCATCTTTGAGATTGTCCGGCTTATTTGTGAGAAGATAGTTGTACGTATCTCCCATGTATCGTTTGATGTTGGGCTGTTCTTCAGCAATTGGGTGGTCGCTCCCGATAAAATCGAAAACCCGTGTTACCAAACCTCTAGGGCCACATTGATTAAGCCAGTGAATGGCACTATCAAATCGAAAATCTTTTCTTCGGAAACCAGCCAAGTAACCGCCAGGACGTGTGTCCATTTCAAAAACACCCACAGAAAGCCCCGCTCTACTTAGCAATGCGGCAGATGTAAGGCCACTTACCCCGCCACCAATAATTACAACATCATATTCAGGCTTTATAACCTTATTCCGAACAAAACTCAAGCTTTCATCTTTTCGATATCAACCACTTGCGCTAGCGTATTGATAATGGTTTTGTGCTTTCGCACGAATGGATTTTCCTTGTCCCAAACATAACCAGCAAGAACGGAAGTCAGCTGCTTTTTCACCAATGGATTGACGTTAACGTGGAAGAATATTTTTTGAAGGTCGCCAGAGTACCATTCCTTCACATAAGTCCGGAACACGTCTATGCCATATTCCAAATGGTCAACGTAATCTTTTTGCCAATTCACTTTTTCATCATTTAGCTCGCGCTCCACTAATTTTGCGGCTTTTAAACCACTTTCTGTGGCAAAGGCTACGCCTGATGAAAAAACAGGGTCTAAGAACTCAGTAGTGTTTCCTGTAAGTACAAACCGGTCTCCAAAAAACTTCTCGGAAGAACGCATGTAATCCTTGTGAACCTTAGGTTCCCAAAGAAATTCACGGTCTTTAAATCGGTCTTTGAATTTGATAGAATGCTCAAACATGTTGTTGAAACAAGTAGTGATATCTGCACCTTCCTCAAGAAACTCTGAGAAATACTTTTTGTTCCCAACGAATCCTAAAGACGTGTTTCCGTTGTTAAAAGGAATGACCCAAAGCCATAAATCTGTTTTTAGAATCTCGAATGAAATCTGAGTTGGATTCTCCCACTTATCTCTGGTGTCATCGTTCAGCTTAACGTATGTGGCCATATTGCTGGTAGGCGCAACATGCATTGGAATATCTAGCATTTTGGTGAGCACACCACCATATCCGCTGCTGTCAATTACATATTTGCAGGTGTATTCTTCGACACCTTTCTGGGTGTTTACCTCAAACTTTACAGCATCTTCAGAATCAAAATCAATTGATCTTAACGTGCTCAGGTATTTGATTTTTACTCCTTTTTTCTCAGCCGCATCGGCTAGTGCTTTGTCAAACTGACTTCTAGGAACTTGCCATGTCCAGGTCCAGCCTTCGGTGAAATTATCATCAAATGCAATGCGAAATTCTTTTCCATCTTTGATGAAGAGGGCTCCTTCTTTTACCTCGAATTTTTGTTCTTCCAACGCTGGCAAGAGTCCAACTTCCTCAAAATGCGCCATGCTTAACGGAAGTAGACTTTCACCGATTACATAGCGCGGAAAGCTGGTTTTCTCAACCACCATTACGTTGTACCCTTGATTTGCCAAATAAGTAGAAGCTACTGTTCCCGAAGGGCCAGCACCAATTACTAAAACATCAACCTGTTTCATTCCGCTTGCTTTATTCTGTCAAGTAACTTTTTCTTATCTAAAAATTGGCTGCATGTAACTACGGAACTAATAGTAACACCAAAAATGCCATGCAGATTCAAATACTGCCCTGTTAACCACAGATTTGAAATTTTGGTTTTCGGAGAAATGAAATTAGTCAGGCCCTTTCTGTAATCCTTCTCCGTTCCGTACATGTTACCATCATCACTACCAATATAATCTCTAAAAGTAAGAGGAGTTGACGCATGTACGCTATGAATACTATCAGTTATGCTAGGAAAACGTTTGGAAACGGCTTTGAGCAACTGCTCGGTTTTTCGCTGTTTAAACTGTTCGTAGCTTTCTTCTCTCGTACCTGGACTTGCGATTGTATTGTGAGAATCTTTCCATTGCTCAACCTCATCAAACCGCATGTACGTCATGATAGAAATGCCCTCAGCATATTCATCCGTTTTAGATGTAGCAGGTGTGCTTAGCATAAACTGAGGTGGCCATTCGTCCTCAGAATAATCTGGTTTAGCCCAAACATCGTTTGTGGTGTGATGATAAACGTTCTGGTTCAAGTATGGAAACGACTCAGGTTTACAGACGATGTGTACCGAAAAGCTGGAAAGCGTGTGTGGCGCACGCTGAAACCGATTGTAGTATGACGGCCTTAAATGCTCTTTGCCAATTAGCTGCAACAGTACTTTTGGCTGAATATTGGAGATAAAGTTCTTGCCGTGATAGGTTTCTCCGTCCTCGGTTTTTGCCGACTTCAATTGACCATCTTCAAAGTCAAATGAAATAACCATTTTTCTTCGCAGCACTTCGCCACCTTTTTCTCGGATGCGCTTGCTTAGTTCTTTCGCCAATTGCGAACCACCATCAATACAACGGTAAGCACTCAAGACATAGCCATGCGTGACCAGCGCATGAACGTACAATGGACATTTCTCAGCTGAGCCAGCGTATAGTAAGTTCGAACCCGCCAGAACGGCTCGCAGCTTTTCGTTCTGTGTTAATCCATCAATAAATGCTTTGGCGCTGATGTCTAAAAGTTCATTGTCTGTGTGGTCCAGTTCATTGAATTCCAGTTCATCCAACGGAAATGTTTTTACCGCTTTTTGGACAGCTTCAGAATAAGAATAAATGGCATTTTCTTCTTCGGGAAAATCAGCAATGAGCGTTTTCTCAAATTCGTTCCATGAACTAGCGTGATGGAATTTCGAACCATCATCAAAGCTAATTTGGTCAAAATGGTTGTCCATCTTTTTCCACTTCACACTGTCGGTTAACCCGAAATACTTGAAGTAGGAGTGAAGCGCTTGGCCTTCATCCATGGCAGGCAGGTAATGAACGCCTGTATCGAATACCGTTTTATCTCGACTGAAAACCTGTAAAGAACCACCTAATTGTTGGTTCTTTTCCAGTACGCAAACGCTATAGCCGTGGTCGGCAAGAATATAGGCGCATTGCAGACCGCCAAGCCCGCTGCCAATAATCACGAAGTCGTAAACCTTCTCAGCCATTTGGCTGCGAAGGTCGGAAATGCTGATCACATGTTTATTGGGTCTGTGCAGACCCACAGTTGCCACGAAACTTTGATGTTGATGCACAAAGAATAGGGGAAAACGCCCAATGAAACCCCAACTCCGTAACAATCCTTTAATTGTAGTTGTAATAAGTAATCCAATGAAAAAACACTTCATACTCTTTATGCTGCTTACACCAGCGGCATTACTAAAAGCACAGAACCTTGCCCCAGCGGCAGTAACCTGTGCTGCTACCAAAATGACACAGAGCAATGGCTCGTTAAGCTTTACCGTTGGAGAACTGGTGGTGGAAACCCATACCGATGGTAATGGCAACACTTTAGGTGGTGGTTTTACCAATGGCTCTACAAGCAGCACAACCATTACATCAGTACAACAGCCAGATGAAGAAAAACTGATGGTGAATGTGTACCCCAACCCAACGGCAGATATGCTAACCTTAGATGTACAGCATATTGATGTGGATGCTTACACCGTTACCATTTTTGATGTAAGTGGCAAGCAGGTTTACACAGCCAACCACGCAGGTGTAAGTGGCAGGATAAATATCAACCTATCATCATTTGAAAGCGGAACGTACCTGCTCAACCTCACATCAAACAAACGAGAAACACTTGGCACATACCAAGTAATAAGAAAGTGAAAAACAATACAGAAAGACGATAAACCGAACGAAAATGAAAAAGATTCTTACCCTTTTATTATTGGCAGTTGTAACCATTACGGTAAATGCACAAACACCACCAGAGGCATTTAATTACAGCGCAGTTGCACGAGATGCCAACAGCAACCCAATAGCCAATAGCACCATTGGTATTCAAATGAGCATCAAAATAGGCAGTTCGCTTGGTGCTACCGTATATCAGGAGAACCACTTCGTGAATACAGATGATTTCGGGCTGTTCAATCTTATTGTTGGTGGTGGTTCAATAATAAGCGGAACCATTGCAGATATAGATTGGAGTTTAGACGATTACTACCTGGAAGTGGGTATGGACGCCTCTGGAGGCACAAACTTTCTAATAATGGGTACTACTCAATTACTGAGCGTTCCTTATGCCTTGTACGCCAAAAGTGCTGGTAGTGTTAGTGGTGGCGGCAGCGGCAGCTTTACCCATTACATAGGCGAGGAATTTGAAGGTGGTGTAATCTTCCATCTTTGGTTAGATGCCAATGGTGTAGAGCATGGACTTATAGTAGACAAGACAGACCTGAGCACAGCACAAGCATGGAGTAATGTAGACGAGACCTTAATAGGTGCATCTGCCCAAAGAATTTGGGATGGCGTAGGTAACAGCAACGCTATTGTTGGGGAAGCAGGGCATACCAGTAGTGCAGCAGCTCTATGTCTCAATTCCACCAATGGAGGGTATAATGATTGGTATTTACCTTCAGCTCAGGAGCTAGTTATGCTTTGGAGAAGCTACTTTACTGTTAGACAGTCTCTATCACAAATATCAGGAGCAGATGAACTTGATTTTCAATTATATTGGAGTTCAAATGAATCTACTACGATGATTCTTATTAATATTGAATATGGTGCGGCTCTAGCAATTAATTGGGGTGATCCAATCTCTCAATCTTATGCTAATTTTAGCCAGACCGTCTTACCCGGTGAACTTGGCCAATTTGTTAAGCAGGGTGGTCTAAACCTTCGTGCGGTCAGAGCTTTTTAACCATTCAGCTATTTAACTATTTAATACCGCGCAGCGGTTGATTTTATATAAACAGAAACCCCGCCTCGTGCGGGGTTTTGTTTTTGGGGTTTGGCAGTAACCTGCCAGGCTTGGTCACCCTGTCCGCCTGAGGCGGATAGGGTCTGTATCCTCGTAGAGATGCTGAAACAAGTTCAGCATGACGGTAGCGGTCTTACGCAAACATCTCAAACAGCGTCACCCTGAGTTCATCTCAGGGTCTGTATCGTAGATGCTGAAACAAGTTCAGCATGACGGTTGCTTGGTGGCAATGTCAACAAAGGGATTGGGGCAAAGCAGTTGCTTGGTGGCAATGTCAACGAAAGGATTGATGCAAAGCAGTTGCTTGGTGGCAATGTCAACAAAGGGATTGGGGCAAAGCAGTTGCTCGGTGGCAATGTCAACAAAGGGATTGGGGCAAAGCAGTTGCTCGGTGGCAATGTCAATAAAGGAGATGAGGCAAAGCAGTTGCTTGGTGCCACCTGGAACAAAGGAGGTAGGGCAAACCAATTGTTCGGAGGCACCGAACAACAGAAAGTTGGCACAAAATAATTGTTTGGAGGCACCGACTTAAAGAAAGTTGGCGCAAATCAGTTGTAAAGTCGGGTCTTATAAAATCAGATGCCTCAACATACCCCAAATGCGCTCACCGCAGGTTCGGCTTAGCACGGATAGAGGCTAACTGTGCAGGATAGAGAATGGTTGCGGGTCTTATTTTCTCAAAACGAAAGTCACATTCGAGCTCGCCTTATTCTCTAACCGTTCTACGCTGAGGTTGAACTGCTCGGCAAATGAGAGGATGCGCGCTTCGGGTAGGAATTCCAGTTCGTGTTCGGTCTTATTGAAACCGAAGAGTTTGGTGCTGAAAATCTCAGTCATTTTGGTCACGCCATGTTTCTTCTTATCGTCTTCAATGCCGTCTCTAATAATGATGGTTCCGCCCTCGTTCAGCTTCTCCCCACAGCGATTTAGCAATGCTTCTTGCTCAGCAGCAGGGAAGTAGTGCAGCACATCTTTAATGATGAAACAATCGGCCGCTTCTGGTTGGAACTTGGTTAGGTCTGCTTGCGCGAAATCAATATTACCAACAGCGTAATGCGTGTTTGAGGCAAGCTGAATCTTCTCCTCATCATAATCTAAACCAATCACATTTCTATCAAAAGATTGCATGGCCAAAAGATGAGTTAGATAGCCGTAGCCGCATCCTAAATCGTACACTTTTCCGCGCTTCGGAACTCTTTCAACAATTTCTTTGAAGTTATTCTCAAGCTTCATTTTAATACGGACGTACCATTCTAAGACTGGTCCTTTGTAGGAATACAATCGCTGAACTTTATCAGCAAAGAATCGGGCACCCTCAACCTCAGATCTAACTTCCTCAAATTCTGCTTTAAAGTATTTCGAAATTGATTTAGCTCTTTCTCGGTAACCAATCCCCCAACTTTCATCATTTGGTTCTATTCGAGGTAAATACTTAAGTGTGCAATAACTGTCCTGAACCGAGAAATCGCCTTTCCGTAACGCGTGATGAATGCCATGCAGGATTACAGGAAGAACATCGATGTTAAGTTGTTCTGCAAGATAAAACGCGCCTTTTTTAAATCGGCCAATTCTTCCATCAGGACTGCGTGTTCCTTCTGGGAAAATCAGAATGGAATAGCCTTGATTAATCTTTTCTCGAATCTTCTCAATATCCCAAGAAGTCTCATCCTTAGCGTGAATGTATTCTACGTACCGAATAAAGGCACCGAAAAAGGGTGAATTCCAAACCCAATCGTTGGTTACCAACAGCAATTTGTTGCTGCTTCCAATCATTACCATCAAGTCCACAAACGAAGCATGATTAGCAATCAGAATTGCAGGCTTGTCTAATGGGTCTTTGTCAATCCAATTAGTAGGCACGTGCCACATGGTCTGATAATCCGACTTGATGAACCAGCTAATCATGGTCATCATAATCTTCTGTTTCTTCCCTTTTTTAATCGGAAGGATGGAAAGAAATATCAGGAATACCATTAGAATGCCGCATCCAATGAAGAACCAACCGAAGGCTAAGCCGGCACGGAGAAAATCTCGTAATTCAAGAGGCGAGAAGCCACGTTTTTTGCGGCTGTCAATCAGAATGTCGTAAAGTAACGGTTGTAGTGTGAGCGATGCGATTACAACGCAAATCATGCCTGTGACGGATAACACGGCAATTGAATGAAGCGCTGGATGCTCAGAGAAAATAAGAACACCTGTTCCGATAATGGTTGTAATGGCGGAGAGGATAATTGAATTCCGATACGTTTTTGTTTTGTCAATTCCGTATTTGTATCGGCTTAGAATCCCGTCAGAAATGAAGATGGAATAATCGTCTCCCAATCCAAAAATGAAGGTGGTAACAACCACATTTATCATGTTGAATTTGATGTCGAATAAACCGCAAATGCCGAGAATCCAAACCCAGCTAACGGCCATTGGCAAGAAAGTAACAAGCGCCAACTCTAATCTTCCATAAGTGAGAAGAAGAACTACGAAAACAAGCAGGGAAGAAAGGATGAGAATGAAGTTCAAATCTTCACTAACGGTATTCACCAAATCTTGCGCGAGCGAACTTCTTGCTACAGTTTCCAAACCTTCAATTCCTTCAACTCGTTCGGTGAATTCAGCTCGTTGAACCTTTGGAAGGTTTACGGTAGAAACCACGTTGTAACCATCATTGCCCTTAAAAACGAACTCGCTGTAAATTGGGTCGTTTAGAAGGAAGTTTTCGTAAAACTGCTCATCAGCCGTTTCGTATTCTCGAAAAACGGTTTCATAAACTTGCAGGAATTGAGGCTGAAATCCGAGTTCAGACCCTACATCTGAAAGCTTCGTTTGAATGCTTTGCTTAAGGTTGATGATATGCTTATTCCAAGCTTCAACGCGCTCGTTGATTTGATTTTGGGTGGGAACAACTCCCGTTAGAACCGTTGACTTGATTGAGCTATCTCCCAGTACCTGATTTAAACCAGCGCTTTTAGAGACAGCTACGCTTAGCTTTTCATCCGCAGAAAGCACAAATAGACTTTCTCTATCGCTATTGCCAACGATAATGTCCTGCGCTTTTTGAAGGTGCTCCGGGAAGTAATTAATCTTGTTTAGGTCGTTCTCAAATTGAACTTCATCGGTATAATTCCAAAGGAATATGGTTGTTCCCAGAAGGCTTACAAAGCCTAGCGCTTTCCATTTAAACTTGAGCGGGGCAGAAGGCTGCGGTTCTGATGTTGGTCTAAACTTGGCAAAGCCAGCAATGTGCGGCAAACCAAGCAGCGCAAAAAATGCTGTTCCAATCAAACTTAAACCAGCAAACGTTCCAAAGTCTGCTAATACATCTGAACGAAGAAAATTAAGACAGAAAAATGCGGCAACTGTTGTCGCACAACCCAACAACAATGGAGAACTTACTTCCTTTAAAGTTTCCTTAATAGAGCCTGTTTCTCTGTAGTGATTGAAGAAATGAAAGCTGTAATCGATGGCAATTCCAAGTACGATTGTACCAACCGCAACCGAGATGGCAGAAATTGAACCTTGCGTTACAGAAATAACTGCTAGAGCGAAAGTCAGTCCGAATACAGCAGGAACGAAAAACAGAATTGGAACTACAATATTTCTGAAGTATCCAATCAGCAATAGAAGAATAAAAATGCTAGCCAGAATAGAAACAAGGTTGGTGTCTTTCTTAATCCTGGTTGCGTTTCCAACCGCGATAACTGGTCCACCAAAAAGCAGAATTTCTGCTTGATTAAGTTCAACTGAAACGCTATCAACTGCGGACTGTAACCCTTCAACCAAAAATGTGTTCTGAACGGTTTCTGTAGGCGGGTTGCTGGGTTTTATAACCATCAACAAATACTCGCCATCGGCAGTAAACGTGTAGCCGTCAACAATCTTAAAAGCATTCCCTTCTTCTAGTTTGCTCAACCTTCCTAGGATTGGGGAACCGAGTTGAAGCGGATCCTTCATCAGGAGCTTTTTTGTTCCTAAGCTCTCGTAGCTTCTTAATCGGTTGAGGGTAGAAGTGAGTCGATCTAAAACCCCGTTTCCTGACAACTCCGAGAACAGCGAATCAATCTCGGAAGTAGTTAGGAAATACGGCAGATTACGTAGGTATTCAGCATATGCTTGTTCCAACTTTGCAGGATTAGCATCAAACTGAATGGACTTAACTAACCCCGTGTCTAACTGGTTAAATCTGTCAAGCAGATTTTCGCCAATTACAACCAGCTCATCGCTGGATGATTTGGACAGTGGTCCGATGGCAACTATGATGTTCCCAGAAATGGACGAATTACGATATAGATTGTCGTACTTTTTGAATTCCTCGGTGCGAGGAAACGTTTTGGTAATGTCTTCCTCGATGTGGAGTTGGCTCGCTTTCCAACCCATTACAACGAAAACAACGGCAAAGCCAAGTAGCCATAACCACTTGAAATTTAACGCCTTAAGATAAATAGATTGAAGTATCCTACCCATTAGAAAAGAATGGTCGATAATGATAGCAAACAAAATTGATTAAATGTAAATTTGTGCCCCTTGAAAATGGGCTTACCAAAACTCTCAAGCTATAGGACCTACAATTACACTAGACAGTTTTTTCCGCATTGTTGTACAAGAGGAAAAGGTGCGTCTTTCAGCGCAACAGCGAGCTGTTGTTGAAGAGAGCTTTCAGTTTCTGACTGAGTTTTCTAAGGATAAAATTATCTACGGAATCAATACGGGGTTTGGGCCAATGGCACAGTATCGTATTGAAAACGAGGAGCTTGAGCAGCTTCAGTACAACCTTGTGAGAAGCCATGCATCTGGTTTGGGAGATGGACTACCAGACCAATATGTACGTGCCGTTATGCTGAACAGATTGAATACCCTTGCTTTGGGTGGCTCAGGCATTAGCATGGGAGTTGTGGATCAGCTCGTTTTGTTCCTCGACAATGGGATTTACCCATATATCCCTGAGCACGGAAGTGTTGGTGCTAGCGGTGACCTGGTTCAATTGGCTCATTTAGCGTTGGGATTGATTGGAGAAGGTGAAGCGCGCTACAAAGGAAAAACACGACCGGTTAAGGATATCCTGAAAGAGTTGAAGATTGAGCCAGTGAAGTTGCAACTTCGCGATGGTTTGGGACTCATGAATGGAACTTCTTGCATGAGTGGTATCGGATTACTAAATGTGATTTACGCTACACGTTTGCTACGTTGGGCTACGCTTATTGGAGCGGTAATCAACGAGATTGTCCGTTCATATGACGATAGTTATTCGGAGTTTTTAAATCGTGCAAAGAAGCATCAAGGACAACAGCGAGTGGCAGCAGCTATGCGTAGATGTTTAGAGACGAGCAAGTTGGTTCGCAAACGCGAAGACCGACTTTTTAAGGATATTGAGAAGGTTGGGAATGGCAAGCCAATTAAGGAAAAGGTGCAGGAGTATTATTCGTTCCGTTGCATTCCACAGATTATCGGACCTATCTTAGAAACTGTTCAAAATGCACAAGATATTCTGTTGGATGAAGTGAATTCAACCAACGATAACCCAGTGGTTGACCTCGAAAACAAACACGTTTATCATGGTGGAAATTTCCACGGAGACTACGTGGCGTTGGAGATGGATAAGATGAAGATTGCGGTCACCAAATTGAGCATGTTGTGTGAACGACAGCTTAATTATTTGATGAACGAAAAGTTGAATGATATTTTCCCTCCGTTCATGAACTTGGGAAAACTCGGATACAACTTTGGCGTGCAGGGAATGCAGTTTACTGCTACATCAACAACCGCTGAGAATCAAACACTCGCATTTCCGATGTACGTGCATTCTATTCCGAACAACAACGATAATCAGGACATCGTGAGTATGGGAACAAACGCTGCGTTGCTCGCCAAAAAGGTGATTGACAATTCGTTTCAGGTAATGTCAATCGAAGCTGTTGCCATCGCGCAAGGAGTTGACAGCTTGGGCTGTAGGTCTAAGATGTCAGTTGCGGGGCAAAAGTTCTACGATACAGTTCGTAAGCATTTGGCAACGTTTGAAGACGATAAACCGCGTTCGAAGCAACTAGCCGAATTGTCGCTGTTCCTTCATGAGAACGACCCTCAGATAGAGATTTTTTAAAGCATGTCTGATAGAAAAATAGCGTTGGTTACAGGTGGTTCGCGAGGTTTAGGTCGTGCCATTTCAGTACGCTTGGCCAAAGACCACGGATTGCACATTTTGGTGAATTACGCATCCAATTCTGCTGCAGCGGATGAGACAGTTAAACTTATTGAGGAAGTAGGTGGGACAGCCGAACCGATTGGATTTAATGTGGCTGATAGGGAAGGGGCTGATAAAGCACTTTCAGCTTGGATGGAAGCAAATCCTGATAAACAGGTTTCTGTGATTGTAAACAACGCAGGTATTACGAAGGACGGACTATTTATGGTCATGTCCGAGGAGGATTGGGATAATGTTCTAGGTGTTTCGCTTGGAGGTTTTTTCAATGTGACGCGCAAGTTGGTGGACAAGATGATCCGCAAACGTTGGGGTAGGGTAGTAAACGTGGTTTCCGTTTCGGGAATGATGGGTAATGCTGGTCAGGTGAATTACTCAGCTGCGAAAGCTGGTGTGATTGGCGGAACGAAAGCATTGGCAAAAGAAATTGCAAAACGAAATGTTACAGTTAACGCTGTGGCTCCTGGTTTTATCGAAACAGACATGACAGCCGATTTCGATCAAAAAGAGATGTCTCGAATGATACCGATGCATCGCTTTGGAAAACCAGAAGAAGTAGCCGCGGCTGTTTCGTTCTTGGTATCTGATGATGCGGCATACATCACAGGAAACGTGATTAACATTAACGGAGGATTGCACTGCTAAATGAATAGAGTAGTCATCACTGGAAGAGGCGTTTATTCGTGCTTAGGTAAGAATGTGGAGGAGGCTACCGAGTCTTTGAAAGCGGGTCGTTCTGGGATTATTTTCGACCCAATTCGTAAGGAAATGGGTTTTCGTTCTGCGTTGGTTGGCAATGTTGAAATCCCTGATTTAAAGAAAGAAGTTGGTCGGAAAGACCGAAAAGCAATGCCCGAAGAGGCGATGTATGCTTTCGTTTCTACCAAAGAAGCCTTGGCAAACGCTGGAATGACTCAGGAATTCATTGATGAAAATGAAGTTGGAATTCTATTCGGGAACGATAGTACAGCTGGTGCTGTAATTGAAGGAGTTGATTTGCTTCGTGCCAAGAAGGATACAACCTTAATTGGTTCTGGAAATATTTTTCAGTCAATGAATTCTACGGTAACCATGAACTTGAGTACGATTTTCCGTCTCAAAGGCGTGAACTTCACCATCAGCGCTGCATGCGCAAGTGGTTCACATTCTATTGGAATGGGTTATTTGCTCATAAAAATGGGCTTGCAAAAGCAAGTTGTTTGCGGTGGAGCTCAGGAAGTCAATCCGTATGCATTCGGAAGTTTTGACGGAATTGGAACCTTCTCAACGCAAGAAGATGAGCCGTCAAAAGCATCAAAACCATTCGATAAAAACCGAGATGGTTTGGTTCCGAGTGGAGGAGGAGCAACCGTAATTCTAGAAAGCTTAGAAAGCGCGCAAGCACGTGGAGCAAATATTTTAGCCGAAGTGGTTGGCTACGGATTTAGTTCAAACGGAGAGCATATTTCTAACCCAAATAAAGACGGGCAAGTTCGTGCGTTGAACATGGCGATGGAAATGGGAGGCGTAAAACCGTCCGAAGTTGATTACATCAACGCGCATGCAACCTCAACACCTGTTGGAGATGGTTTTGAAGCCCAAGCAATACATCACGTTTTTGGGGATAATGGTCCGTTGGTGAGTTCAACCAAGTCCATGACAGGGCATGAATGTTGGATGGCTGGCGCCAGCGAATTGGTTTATTGTCTAGCCATGATGGAAAACGGATTTGTTGCTCCAAACATCAATTTCAAAGAGGCAGACGAACACTCCGAAAAGTTGAATATTCCGAACAAAAGGGTTGAGAAAGAGTTGAACACCATTGTATCAAATTCGTTTGGTTTTGGAGGTACAAATTCAACACTGATAATTCGTAAGTTCGCGCATTGATTGAAAATGGATAAAGCGCAAATCATAGAAACGGTAAACGAATTCCTAATGGAGGAATTTGAGGCAGATGCGGCCGATATTGTGGCAGGAGAAAACATGCACGAAGCCTTGGATCTCGATAGTCTAGACTACGTTGATCTTGTTGTGCTTATCGATGAAAACTTCGGTTTCAAAACCACTTCAGAGGATTTTCAATCCATTACAACTTTCGATGATTTCTACGATTTCATTGCTTCTAAAGTTGGCTAATCTAGACTGGAATTACTGACGTATTCGTAGAAGTTATTCCAAGACGTTCTGTAAAGACATTGGTCGGTTTTTTCGGTTGTTGGTCGGTTTAGGCAAACCTTAAACGGGCTTGGTAAGTTCAAGTACACAACTTCAATTCTGTGAGACCTAACCGTCATACCGATTACCTGAAGCTCGCTATTCTCTTTGTTGTGCTTGTATTAGCAGCTTTTGCTTGTTCCGATGCGTTGGAAGAGGCGGTTGAAGTCAAACCCCCAAGTAGCCCAGAATTATTAAAGGAAAGTTTGGTCTGTAGAGACTTGCCTACCATTAGGGATGACGGGAAACTTATTGCGATTACAAGTTATAGTTCAACAAGTTTCTTCGTTTATAGGGGCGAACTTATGGGCTTTGAATACGAATTGTTGCAATGGTTGGCAGATTACCTCGAACTTGAACTGGAGGTGAAGATTGCTGCAGATATGGACGAGCTTATTAATATGCTCAATCGGGGTGAGGGAGATATTGTTGCTCATAATCTCACAATTACGTCTGACAGAATGAACTATTTGGCTTTTACGGAACATCATGCCACGACTAGACAAGTGCTTGTGCAGCGCAAACCAGAGAACTGGAGAAGAATGCGCATGCGCGACATTAAAGACCATTTGATTGGTAGTCCTGTTGATTTGGTTGACCTGGTTGGTGAAACCATTCATGTGCGAAAGAATACGAGTTATGCTGAACGATTGAGGCATTTAGAGAAGGAATTGGGAGGTCTGTTTTCTATTCAATATGAACCTGCCAATCGGGTTACGGAAGACATTATTAAGGACGTAGCAGAAGGCAAGATTGATTATACAGTTGCCGACCACAACATTGCAAGTTTGAATGCGATGTATTATCCCAACTTGGATATTAGTGTAGACATCAGCTTGCTTCAGCGCATTGCATGGGCGGTCCGTAAAAATTCGCCTGAATTGCGCGATGAGGTGAGTAAATGGGTTGCCGAAGCACGAGGTTCAGCCAAGTACAACGTTATCTACAATAAATACTTCAGAAGTAGACGGTCCAGCGCGGCAAGAGTAAACAGCGAATTCTTCTCTAAGACAGGAAGTAGAATTTCGCCTTATGACGATATCATTAAGCAATATGCTGATTCTATTGGTTGGGATTGGAGGCTTCTTGCATCTCAGATATATCAAGAATCTAGGTTCAAGCCGTCAACACGTTCGTGGGCTGGAGCGGTAGGGTTGATGCAGGTGCTGCCACAAACTGCTCAAGACATGGGCTATAACAGTATTGAAAACCCCGAGTTGAACATTCAAGCTGGAGTGGCTTACATTAAGTATTTAACCAAGTTCTGGGCGGATATACCAGAAGCCGAACGGTTAAACTTTGTGCTTGCCTCATACAATGCTGGTCCTGGTCATATATCGGATGCCCGAAGATTGGCTCTTAAATATGGCAAAGACCCCAATATTTGGAACGATAGTGTGGACGAATTCATCATTAAGAAATCAAGTCCTGAGTTTTATAATGATGTAGTTGTGCGTTACGGGTATTGCCGAGGTCAAGAGCCTTTTGACTATGTAAGTGAAATAACTGATAGGTTCAATTACTATAGTCAGTTTATCCGAATCTGGGAAGAGACCTCAGTTCAGCATATACGGCACTTCCATTACAAACTCAGGGATTTCCGATTGGAACAGTTCTCCGTTTTCGGTTTTCATGAGTTCGTAAAAGCCGCTCATGCTTCCTATGCCTGATTCTAGGTTGCAAGCACTTTCGTAAGAGAAGAGTTCGCCAGGGGCAAGGATTGGCTTTTCGCCAACCACGCCTTCGCCATCTACTACAGTTTTGATTCCGTTGCTGTCAAAGATGTCCCAATGTCTGCGGAGTAGCTGCACTTCAAAGTCGTTGAAATTCTCTACCGTTATCCGGTAAAAGAACACGAAGTAGTTTTTGTCAGGTTCGGAATATTCTTCCTTGAACTTGACGCGCGTTGAAACCCGTATGCCTTTTGTGACTTGTGCCATTACTTGCGTAGTGACAAATAAACGATCATTTTTTAAAACCGTTGCCTGAATTGGTCAAAAAGTGTTGGTAATGATGGTATGTCCGATTAACCTATCGTAGCGCGAGCCCATTTGAGCGTGGTACACGTAGAAGGTGTAAATCTGCCTCGCTTGAAAGAAGGAGCCCTCGGTAAGAGCGGTTTCGCCTTCGGTTTCTCCATCCTTCAGGTAGATGTATTGATAATTGAAGTAGCCTTGTTTGAGGTAAGCGGTGCATTCATAAACACCATCGCGGTAGTTATAATCTAACCGGTATTTGGGCTGTACTTGCCATTCTGTAAGTCCACCGTAGAGGTAAATGCCACCGTCTTTTATTGGTTCCGGGTATTTGAGCTGAAAATGGATAAGGGCATAATCTGCATCCCGTGTGGGGTCGGTGCCTTCGCGTACATCAATGCTAAAGGCTCCATTTATGTCTGGTTGGTTGGTGTAGCTGGTTTCGCTGAATGACTTATCAGGAATAAGAAAGACATGGTTTATCATTGAGTCTGGATCGTACCATATTGAGCGCACATTTTGATCCTGATAGCGCAGACTTCGCGTGTCAATCCAGCGATACTCGTTGCTGCCCTCAAAAAGGACTTCGCCCATGTTGTCGTAAATAAGCTGTCTGTCTTTAATGAAGATGGGCTTCATGTCGGTTTTTACGTTATCCCAACGGTAATTCTGTTGTATGTGTAGTT
>Ga0209632_10002525_pt1 | contig 17468 bp, 21 predicted proteins | sample COG_10_FD_184754 | JGI IMG/M metagenome (GOLD analysis project Ga0209632, IMG submission 184754) | Pelagic Microbial community sample from North Sea - COGITO 998_met_10 (SPAdes) (version 2) | ecosystem: Environmental > Aquatic > Marine > Neritic zone/Coastal water | place: Helgoland, sampling... | reverse complement strand
ACCAGCGCGACCCGCCATTTGTGTATATTCATGAGAGCGAAGGAATCGTTCACCCTGCCCATCGAATTTAGTCATGCTGGTAAATATAGCAGTTTTAATCGGACAATCTAAACCAATTGCGAAAGATTCTGTAGCGAATAGAAGTTTAATATATTTTTTCGAAATCATAAGTTCAACTATTTCTCGTAGAACGGGAATCATCCCCGAATGATGAATACCAACGCCCTTTTCGAGTAATGAAATCAACTTATTATATTCGGGTAATTGTAAATATTCTTTGAAATTAGGTAATCTGCGAACGATTTGTTCACATTCATATTTGATTATCGACGAAACTTTTGAATCCGAATCAAATAGTGGAACCGTTATTTCATTCGCACAAGCTTCTACTTGTTTTCTTGAAAATACAAAGGCGATGGCAGGTAGCATATCATGGTCTCTTAAATGTGAAACCAATTGATTTAACACATGTTTACGTTTAGAAAATTGCATATTATTATTTAAAATTTTATCTAAATTAACAATATTTTTATATTCAGTTTCATTAAATTTGCCGTTCGCATCTTGTAAAAGGAGTAATTTATTAGACGTATTGCGAATTTCTTGTTGAACCGCTTTATTTTTCACATGTTTAAATATAGATTCAGTAGTTGTAATATATCCATAATGTGTAAGTGGAACAACACGGTGATTCGTAGATGCCAGATATACTTGTTTACCGCCATCTGTGGTTTCTCCACGTTCACACCATTCCGCAAAACCAGTAGGATTATCAATAGTGGCAGAAAGCATAATCATTTGAATATGTTTAGGAAGCATAAGAATAGTTTTTTCCCAAACTTGTCCACGTTCAGTGTCATTAATGTAATGGATTTCATCAAATACAACACAAGCAAGGTCATTTTTAATATCAATTTGAAATTGAAGTCCTTCTTCAGATTTCTCACCATTTAATGAGGTGAATAAATAGTTCATTAGAATTTCAGTGGTCATAATAAGAACATCTGCATCGGGATTAGTTTTAATATCACCAGTAAATAACCCAAATGAAATACCAGGAAATTTTTGTGAAAAGTCATGAAATTTTTGGTTAGAGAGAGCTTTAATAGGACTGGTATAAATAACTTTTTTGCCACTTTTTGCCAAGTGTTTAATAGCAAATTCAGCAGGAAGAGTTTTACCAGAACCAGTATGTGCAGTAACTAATACGTGATTATCATCAACAATCGCTTGTATAGCATATTTTTGAAAATCACTTAATGGAAATGGATATAATTCAAAATAAGAATTATATGAAGATTCTTTAGGATAGGGTTTATCGCAAATAACGACCATTGTTTAAATAGTATATAAGAGAAATTATATATCATTTTTATAATCAATTTTGTGTTAGAAATTATTCAATATAAGCACATAAAACGTCTTTTTCAACATGACCATCAAGACGGGTAAACTTATAATCTTTATTAATACTTGTAATTAGGTCTTGAATAGTTTGTAAAAAATTAATATTTCCGTAAGATTTTTCATTCCAAGCCCAATTATTAGTAATGAGTCTTAAATCATCAATTAAAATAATATGGTCTTTTCTTTTTAATTTGGAAATAGCAGAAAGCTCTTCTAAAAGAGGGCATTTCTTTTTTAAATCATATTTTAAAAGGTCAGCATGGTCAAGATGTGCGTCCAAAAAAAACATGGTTCTTTCGGTGGAAATGGTATTATTTAAATACTTGCTCATATTGCAACTATCATCTTGATATAAAAAATATTTCCCTTGACTGATTTCATTTTCAAAAACTTTTTTACCGGATTCAATCCATTCATCTTTAATTTCAATACAATGAACAGTATCAAAACCAGCTCTTAAAGCTTTTTTAGAAGAAACATTAGTAGTAGGGTCCCATAATCCAGTTTCAAAATAATGTTTGCAATTATACTGCGTTCTAATTTGTTCCAGGTCAAAACTAACTGGCATTATAAATATTTAAAAGAGATGTTTTTATATAGTATTAATCAGATTTTATATAAAATGCATCGCCCCAACCATATTGTTGAAATATTTTTGCAGCTTCACGTTTAAAACCAAAATTACTTAAATATTGGTCTATATCATTAATTTCATCACAGCCTTTATATACTTGTTCAGTATTGACTTCAGTATAAATGTATTTAACGTGTGGTAAATATTTTTCCATAGATTTTAAGGCTCTTAATTCAACCCCTTGTATATCTAAATTAATAAAATTAAGTTTTTCAATAGGAATATTATTATTTTCAATAAGAGTATCTAATCTAATAGTTTTTAGAGTTTCTTTACGAACAACATGAACATGAGGATGATTCTTTTCGTGAGAACCAAATTCTAACAAAGAAGAGCTTTCTCCATTATTTGTAATATTAAAAGTAATTTCTTTATCATTTTCATCATATATAACGCCTTGGTATATATTAATATGTTCTCCATGTTTTGTTTTATTAAATAAAACTTTATCATTCATAGCTTCTACCCAAAAAATATTTTGGTTAGTTATACCACAACGGTTATATGCAGGTAATTCTTCACATTCATGTGCTCCAACGTGTAATATACCAGTAATATTCAATTTAAAATGATGTATTAATTGGTCAATAGTAATCAACATTATTATATGATAATAAGTAGTTTTTAAATTTATAAATAAAAATATAATTTATCTTAATGATTTTGTCCGTCCCCATGATTATTATTATAGTAAAAACATATATCTTCAATATAAACATTATCTGTATATTCTAACGATTTTAACCAACAAATATAATCTTGACCACGTCTTTCCAGCGGCATACCATTTATTTTATTTAAAATTTCTTTTTCAATTAAAACAGAACTACATATAATACAATTATGTATTTTTAAAAAATCTAAATTCCATATTTTAGGAAACCCTTTATCTAATAAATTACTTCCTTTATTTTTATAGATATTTTGTAAAATATTAAAATAATATGTAGCGTTATATTTTTGATATAATGTTTTTGGATTATATATACCTTCTCCTATTAAACCATCAGTAGAAGACATTCTACAACCGGTATCAGACATAGCTTTGATTTGTTTTTCTATTTTTTCTGGAAACCAAATATCATCGTCATCACAAAATGCAATATATTTACCAGAAGATAAGTCTATACCTTTATTCCTAACAAAACCTACACAACCATATCCAAATATAGTCTTACTATTATTTTCTAAATGTATTATTTTTATTTTATTTATTTCCCAGTTATAATTATAATATTCTTTTTGAGTTGAACAATCATTAACGACAATAATTTCTATATTAGAGTAAGTTTGTTCTTTTACAGATTTTATAGTATTCAGTAAATATTTAAATCGATTATATGTTGGAATAATAACACTAACTGTATCCATATTATTGGATAATATTTAAATATAAAAATGTTTTTAGATTAATATAATTTAAATAATAAATATAATATATACAAATGAAGAAAGTATTAAGTTTTTCTTTATGGGGAAATATACCAAGATATACTATTGGTGCTATAAAAAATTGTGAATTAGCATTGCAATTTTATCCAGATTTTGAATGTTGGGTTTATATACATAAAGATACAGTGCCCTCGGAAATATTAGAGAAATTAAATAATATGTCTAACACAAAAATTATTTTAAAAGAAGGTAATTTACAAGAATTAAAACCTATGATGTGGAGATTTTTAAGTATAGATGACCCTGAAGTAGAAATAAATATGAGTAGAGATACAGACACGAGGATTTTATTGAGGGAAAAATTAGCGGTCGATGAATGGTTATCATCAGGAAAAGAATTTCATATAATGAGAGATCACCCACACCATATGAATATAAATACACCAATAATGGGAGGAATGTTTGGAACAAAAAAGATAAAAGATATAGTATCTTGGACACAAATTATAAATAACAAAAAAATCTGCAATTCCAATAGACCATTATATGATATAGACCAAGAATTACTATCTAAAAATATTTATCCTATTATAAAAAATAATTGTTTTATTCATAGTTCATTTGGAAAATTATTAAATGAAACTCATATAAATCCATTTCCAATACCATTTTGTAAAAATTATATGTTTGTTGGAGGTTATGTATATGAAGATGAGTCCGTTTCAGAAGAACATACTAATATTATAATTAATGCAATAAAATAGTTAAATTTTATAATAAACAAAGTATATAATAAACAAAGTATATAATATAAATATTATAAATAATATAATGGAAATTATATTATTCGCTCATTTAGGATTAGGTGATTTTATATTAAATGTTCCAATTATTTATTATTTATTAGAAAAAAAAGAAACAGTTGTTCATATTATATGTTATGAACATAATAAAAATAATATAGAAAAATTTTTTATTAATAATGAAAAAATAAAATTAATGCCTTTTAAAAATTTAAATGAAATTCGAAAAATAATTCCAAATAAAAGTGTCAATAATTATAATGATAAATTAATATTACGTTCAGGAATACATGCGGTTAAAAGCAATATTAAATCATTCCCATTCTTTTTTTATAATGATTTAAATATAGATATAAATATTATGAAATCTCATTTTAATGTAACAAATACAAAAAAGGCAGAAGAACTTCATAATTACATTTTACATGATGATTATATTTTTATTTCAAATGAAACATCATGTGGTGAATTATTTGACATAAATGATATATTATTAAAACATGATATTGATAAAAATAATAAGTTAGTAATATGTTCAAATAAAAACATTTATCCACCAAATCATAAATTTTATACTCTTGCGAATAAGTTTATTTATAAAATAGATAATATTGCTTTAATTGATTATAAATTAGTAATAGAAAATGCATCTTTTATAATATTGTGTGATAGTTCAGTATTTAGTTTTTCAATATTACTTAAATTAAAATATAGTAAAAATATATTAATAGTAAGAACGAATGAAGTGAATTGGAAACATTTTTTATCTTATATGGATAATAAATTTATTATTTATGATAATATACTTACTTAACATAAATCGTGCTTTAATTATTGATTGTTTCATATAATAAATTTTTTAATTCAATATTATTTAATTCATTAATTTTTACTTTAGATAACTCGATTAGTTCATTTCTATCAAAATAATCTTTTACTGTTGTTGTATTATATCTATATGAATTACATGTATCATTATATACTTTAAATATTTCATTTCTATCATAATTTATATCTGGTATATTTAGATATTTAATTAATTTATTTATCATATTACCATGTTTACTATCTTTATCGATAATTTCATTAAACGATACAAAATATACATTTTTTATATTGTCTATATAATTAATATTATCCCAGTATAATTCCCATTCAGCACTTTTAATTATGTTTTTATTATATATTTGATTATTATTTTGTTTATAATTATGAAATCTTTTTATACTATCAATCGGATTAGATATTATAAAAAGATTTTTATCATTATTTATATTTTTTTTTATTTCATAATTAAAATGATATTTTGTAAAAATAATATTATCTTTATTACTAATGTCTAATGGAAAATTTTTAAAAATAGGATCAATATTACCATTTGGTTGATTAGCAGTCGTTTTTAATAAATATGATATTATAAATCTAAAATATGTGGTTCCACATCTAGGATATCCTAACAAGTTGACTATTGTTTTACACATATATAAAGATAATATAAAATAATATAGGGTTATTATTTTATTGTAGATATTTAATTATGTATTTTATTTATTATATTAGTTGTGCTATATCCTTCGTAATATTTTAAAATTATTACATTGTCTACATATTCTTTACCAATTATATCTTCCTTATTATAGTCGCCACCTTTTACTAAAATATTCGGTTTAATTTTTTTTATTAATTCAATAGGCGTATCTTCGTTAAATTTAATAATTTCATCAGCAATATCTAATTCATTTAAAAAATTAATACGGTCTTGTTCTTTATTTATTGGTCTATTATTACCTTTTAATCGTTTAATACTTTCATCACTGTTTATTCCAATAATTAATTTATTACCAAGTTTTTTACATTCTTTTAAAAGCTTAATATGTCCTATATGTAATATATCAAAACAACCATTTGTAAAAACAATATCATTATTAATATAATATTTATTCCAGTCATATTTATTTAATACATAACACCCTATTGTTTCAACAGCTTTTTTTCCAATATTACATAATGTAGTTAACATATTATTATAATTAATATTCTGTAACTTATAATTATGTTTAGCTATATATACAACTAATGCTGAAATAATAGTATCACCACAACCAACTACATCAATTACTTTTGATTTAATAGTAGGTACATCTATAAATGTTAGTATATTATCCTTATTTTTAAAAAATATACGCATACCTTTTTCTGCTAATGTATTTAATATTATTTTTATATTGAATTTATCAATTATTTTTTCTTGTATTTTACATAAATTAGTGTATTTATCTATTTTTTCATACTTTAAGCATTCTTTAAATTCGTTTGTATTAGGTTTTATAATAGTAGCATATTTATATTTGGATAAATCATTTGTTTTCGGGTCTATTAAAGAAATTATATCGTATTTATTTGATATTTCTAATATTTTTAAAGTTAAATCACGTGTTAATGTTCCTTTATCGTAATCTGATAATAATATTATATTTATATTAGAAATAATTGTTTCAATATATTCAATTATTTTATATTGATTATTAATATCTATCTCACATATGATTTCTTCATCAAACCTACTACTACAAATAGAATTACAATAAATTCTTGTTTTTTTTATAATATTTCTATTATCTTGGTGAAAATTAAATAAAATAACATTTTTATAATCCTTAATTATGTTTTTAACTATATTAATATCTTTATCATGGATACACGTAATTAAATATATATTATCAAAAAAATCTGAAATATTACTTAATACGTTTCCACAACATCCTAATTTTGTTTGTTTTTCTTGTATATTAACTACTGGAAATGGACCTTCAGCTGCAATTCTATTATGAGAACCATGTAAATATATATCTAAAATCAAATCACCAAATAGTAATATATTATTCATATATACATTATAATTATTCTTTTAAATATTAATTAAAAAAATAATTTAAAATTACCACAATAATGTTAATTATAATGACAGATAATTTTACAATTACATTTGAAGAAACTAAATACCCATTATTTCAACAATGTGGAAATGCATCACAATTTTCAATACCGTTCGCAAAACATTTTTGTAAAGGAAATGGTTATGATATAGGATTTAATAAATTAGAATGGAAATATCCAAATGCAATTGGGGTTGATATAATGGATAATTCAAATGATTTTCATGCAAATTTTTTACCTGAACAAAAAGTAGATTATATATATTCTTCTCATTGTTTAGAACATTTAGATAATTGGGTTGATACTTTAGAATATTGGATTTCAAAAGTTAAAGAAAATGGTGTTGTATTTTTATATTTACCTGACTTTTCTCAAAAATATTGGAGACCTTGGAATAATAAAAAACATAAACATGTATTTTATCCTGATATTTTTAAAAGTTTTTGTGAATCAAAAAAAAAGAAATATTTTTGTTCAGGAATAGATTTAAATAATTCTTTTATGATTGTAATATTTGTATAAAATAATTTAAACATTTAAAATGTTGACTTAATCCTTAATTAGTTCATATTTTTCTATAAGTTCTTTTGGAATATTTACATTTTTTTTCTTTTTGAGAATAACCATTCTATTATCTTCAGTTTGTTCTATAATATCAAAATATTCTAATACGATATGATAGTGTTGTCTATTCAAAAAATCATCAAAAGCAATTAGACAATCATCTTTAATTATATCATAACATTTCAAACAACATGCCACGCGAAATCTTCCATCAATAAAAACTAAGTCAATACTACCTTGTTGTTCTTTACTTAATTTCGTTATCTGATTACTATAATTTATTTTTTGTATATTAGTAGCATTTTTGCCTGGATTACCCCAACTATATGGTTGCGTATCCATTTCATTAAATATATAAACAGTATTCGGGTTTTTAATAGTTTGTTTCAGTTTATTTTGCCATTGGATATCACTTTCTACTGAATATATTTTTTTTATATTATTTAAAATACTTGCTTGATATGTACTTCCACCCGAACCATATTCAAAATAAATATTTATTTTTTTTAAATATCTATAAAACATTTCTGTATCATTTAATTCTAAATGAGGTTTCATATATATATATATATATAATATTTTTGAAAAAATCAGGGTTAGGTCGGTGTTTTAAATGTTCAAATATGTAAAAGTTATTGTGAATCAAAAAAAGAAAAAATATTTTTGTTCAAGAATAGATTTAAACATATTTTTATTATATTATGTATAATGAATATTTATATTGATTTAGATAATACATTATGCATAACAAATAATTCTGATTATGTAAATAGTAAACCAATAAAAGAAAGAATTAATAAAGTTAATAAATTAAAAGAAGAAGGAAATACAATAACCATTTGGACAGCCAGAGGTGGAAAATCGGGTATAGACCATTCAGAATTAACAAAAAAACAATTAAAAGATTGGAGTGTTAAATATGATAATCTATTAATAAATAAACCTTCATATGATTTATACATAGATGATAAATCTCAAAATGCAGATGAATATTGGAAACAACCACATAAAAATAGTCGTAGTAAAAAATTAACGTCTGAAATTGTAAATAAAGGTTGGGGAAAAGAAATAATTTTTGTAAATAATGATGAATATTGTGGAAAAATTTTATGTTTTAATAAAGGTAAAAAATTTTCAATGCATTATCATTTACAAAAAAAAGAAACTTGGTATATTAATAAAGGACAATTTATATTAAATTGGATTGATACAGAAAAAGGTATTACTCATAGTGAATATTTAAATATTGGTGATACGATAACTAATGAAAGAGGAGAACCACATCAAATGGAAGCATTAGAAGATTCTGAAATATTTGAAGTATCTACCAAACATTATGATAATGATAGTTATAGAATTTATAAAGGTGATTAGACCGTTGATGCATTATTACGATGAAAATAAAATACTATTACAAATAGTATTTTATTCATTTAAATATATAAGTAGAACTCCAGATAATGATAACATAGTTAAACAACCATATAGACCTATGTCAATTGTAGTAGATTGTTATAATTAATTAATAATTTTTACAACTATAACATTTAATAATTATTAAGATATAAAAAAAGAAATTATATATGTATATATATGAAATTTGAAGATATAATAAATTCAAAACAACTTTATTTATACGCAGGAGATTTAAAACAATGGAATTGTGTAGCTCTTGAAAAACGGGTTGCATTAACTAATAAAAAATGGATTGGACTTACATTACCAAAATATGGTGAAAATGGTTATGGAACAGAAGATGAAAATCATATATTGTTTGATATATTAGATAAAATGCCGTTAGATGATAATACAGTCGATATATATCAATCTGAAGATGTTCACGAGCATATTGAGTATGATTTATTAATAGAACAAATTAATGAGATTTATAGGTGTTTAAAACCAGGAGGTGTATTTAGATTATCTATACCAGACTATAATTGTGATATATTATATAATAGAACACAAAAAGATAAATATGGTAAATTAATATTTGATTCAGGTGGGGGAGGATATTACGATGAAAATGAAAAAAAAGTAAAAGGTAATGGACATGTATGGTTTCCGACCTATAAAAATGTAAAAGAGTTATTAGAATCAACAAATTTTGATAAAATTAAATATTTACATTATTATGATGAAAATAAAGTTCCTATTACAAATAGTATTGATTATTCATTTGGATATATAAGTAGAACTCCAGATAATGATAACAGAGTTAAACAACCATATAGACCTATGTCAATTGTAGTAGATTGTTATAAATAAATAATTAATAATTTTTACAACTATAATATTATTAATTACTATTATCTTATTTATAAAGATAATTTAACAGGATAAATCATATGTTTATTATGAATACCTGATTGATGATTATTTGGTGTAGGTGAGGTATAACCAATTATTTTATTACGACTTTCATTCATTGTCCATAAACGCACATCAGACTTATGATGATGAATTAATTTTATTTGATAACAAGGATTTAATATTTGATAATTTAATTTTTCTATAAAATATATAGTTAATAATGCTTCAATTCCCCAAGTATTTTGAACATAATTAATATAATTTAAATTATTATCTAATATACTATTTTTTAACACAGTAGAATGGAATATAAAAGCATCATGTGAACCGCCAAAGTTTGTTATTAATGGATAAGATGAATCATATTCGTGTCTAGTTAAAAAAAAGCATTTTTTTTCATTATATAACATATCTAATAATGATATATTACTATCTTCTATTATAAATTCAATATCACTATTGCAAATACAACATATTTTATTATCAATAGTGCACACGTATTTAATATAATCAGAATAAGTAGGTTGATTTTCAGATTTAATTATAATAATTTTTGAAATGTTATTGTTATATATAGATGTATTTATAAATCTATTGTAATCATCATTTGTTATATAAATATGGTATTTATTAATATAAGATTTTGATAAATTATTAACTAATGCTCTTTCTATTTCTTTTTGTCTTTCTTCATTAGAAGAATAATAAAATGAACAAACTATATCCATATATAAAATATATATTAAATCATTTAAATCATTAATTTATTTTAATATTTTTTTAAAATAATTAATAGTTTTTATTAAACCTTCTTTTAATTCTGTTTTTGGTGTCCAATCTAATAATTCTTTTGCTAATGTAATATCTGGGTTTCTATTTGTTGGGTCATCTTGTGGTAAAGGTAAATATGTTATATTCATTTTTGAATCCATTAATTCTAATATTATATTTGCCAATACTTTTACAGTTAATTCATTAGGATTTCCAATATTAACTGGATAATTATAATTAGAACCCATTAATCTAATTAATCCTTCAATTTGGTCATCTATATAACAAAAAGAACGTGTTTGATTACCATCTCCATACAAAGTAATATCTTTATTATTTAAAATTTGCTGTATAAAATTTGTAATTACACGACCATCGTTTATGTCCATATTTGGTCCATAAGTGTTAAAAATGCGAACTATTTTTATATCAATATTATATTTTTTATGATAATCCATCATTAATGTTTCTGCCACTCGTTTTCCTTCATCATAACAACTACGAATTCCTATTGTATTAACATTACCACGATAATCTTCTTTTTGAGGTGATATTTCAGGTTCTCCATATATTTCTGAAGTTGATGATAATAATATTTTACATTTTTTTTCTCTTGCTAATTCTAATAAATTCATAGTTCCTATAAAGTTTGTTTTTAAAGTATAAACAGGGTCTAATTGATATTTTGGAGGAGAAGCTGGACAAGCAAAATGATATATTTCATCTATTGTTTCATTTATCTGTATAGAGTCTATAATATCATGATTAATAAAAATAAAATTGTCATTATTAAGTAATTCTTTAATATTATCTTTTCTTCCAGTAAATAAATTATCAATACAAATTATACGATTACCTTCATTTAATAATCGTTTACACATATTTGAACCAATAAATCCACAACCACCAGCTATTAATATAGTTTTTATTGTAGATAAACTCATAATGATTATATAATATAAAATATAATCATTTTAAATCATTTTAATACTTTTTAAGAACATCTCCTACTTTATTATTATTTCCTTGTGCATTAAATGCACTTGACTTATGTATTCTATGCAGCACTAATATATCATATACATTGTAAAAAGTTTTCTTTTGCGACCATAGTTTCAACCACAAATCATAATCTTCAACTCCGTCATGATTCGCATCCCAATAACATAAGTCTTTTTTTATTAAACAACTACTATTGATTACAGGATTCACCTGTTTAAAATTTAATTCACTAATATTACCAAGAGGTATTTGCGGACAACAATTTAAATCACCAAAATATTGGCAATTTGTTCCAACCACATCATAAGTCATCATAAAAGGCACTTGTCTTTCTAATTTCTCGGGAAGCCATTTATCATCAACATCTAATAAACTGACCCAATTATATTTACAGAATTCTAACATCTTATTCAATGAATTGGATTTACCTTTCAATTCATGTAAATCATATACATGTATTTTTTCATTTGCATATTTAACCGCTTTTTGGAATACTTCTGAATTAGGAGGATGACCGTTAACTCCGATTATTAACTCCCAATCTTCATAAGTTTGTTGCATTATAGAAGATACAGATTCCTCTATAAATTCAATTCCATTATATATTGGCATTAAAATACTAATCATAATTATTATATAAATAAAGTAAAAATTCTATTTATATAAGTTTTCGCTGAAACATAAACCAATTATCATATCTGTCATTTTCCATATGTAAACAAAAAGACTTTACATCACTGCATATATTATCTATAACTATCACTTGGTCATCTTTAACCAAGTAATTATTATCAAAATACAATTGCAATTTATTATAATAAGTTTCGTGCCACCAATTAATTTTCATTTTATGTAATATAAAAAATCCAGCTGCAATGGATATTTGATTCGGGGGTATTTGTTGATTAGGTAATCCTTTATCATTTTTAATATTAATTAATTGAAATAATGAATTCATATATTGAGAATTGTTATTTACAAGAGCGTAATGTATTTTACTTTTATCCAATGCTAATACGTTTTCATTATTTGGCCAATTTACCAATTGTTCTTTCGATAAATCATTATTCCGATTACGAAAATAACCAATATCGCACCAACCATAGTATTCTGTTTCAAAATATTTATTATCTACAGTATCTTTTACGAAATTTATTTTTTCTGACCATAACATATTTACTTTCCAATCAACCATATTTTTTAAATAAATATTCTTATCATGGTTATTTATCCATTGTTTTTCATGTTTATGTGAAAAAAAATCCGTATACGGTTTGACAATTATTTTAATTTTAGACTGTGCATATTTTTGAAATTGTTGACTGCCGAGTTCATCTGTATATATAACCAAATAATAATTATTTACGTTTGATAACATGTTATCAATCCATGCATCATATATAGATTTTTCAAATTTAGCTTTAAAATTATACCAACAGGTAGAAAACGTAATATTGATATTGTCCATTACTAAAATAATGTTTATAATTTATATATTATTTTATAAATATACTATATATTTTAGTTAAAATGGAATTATATAATACTAATGATAAAATACATGGTGTGCCAAATGGCGTATTGTATGGACAACACGAACGTGTAGATGAATTAAATAATCGCATGACATCAAGACAATTTTCAGATAACCCATTAGAACCCAATTTTAATATCCGACCAGTATCTACCAAATATGCACATTTCCCTACTTTAGATAGACAACCAATAGTCAAAGAAAAATCTCAAAAATATGAAAATTATAGTCTATCTAAAAATTTCAATCCTGGTTCAGATAAAGCTCCTGTATCTGGTTATTTTAGCAACGTTGATTTAGAAACTAATATGCGAAACCAACATTTTGCATTACAACATGGGGCAAGTCAAGGCACGTATGTCCCAACCAGTGCAAGTGAATTGTATAACGTAAGAGTTCCATTTAGCGTAGGTGAACCTCAACCTCACCCTGATTTGTTTCAAAAACAGCAGTTTGCAAATGAAATGCACCCGAATCTAATGCATACTAATATCGGAAATGACCGTTTTTTTAATCATACCAGAACACAATTAAGAAATATGTAATTTAGTTATGCTAATAATATAATATAAAAAATATATATATTATATTATAAATTATGTTTGATTCATTATATTACTTATTAACAACCAGTAATCCGAATTTATTTTTTACGAAATGGGTTCTCATTTTTGCTATATTAATAGTAATAGTTATTCTATATCGCGAATTAAATCCAAAGAAAGAATTAACAGAAGGTTTTCATCAATTAGAGCCTTTTGTAAGTAAGCGAAATTTAGATGCTCAAGATTCATTTTATGCAGAAATATACGATGCTTTACATGATGTTAAAACACGAAATGACCGTGAGTTAATACACATGATACAAACTACAAATCCTTCAGTAAATCATAGTGTATTTTTAGATGTAGGAAGTAGAACAGGCAATACTGTAAATGAATTAACATTAGAAGGTTATCAGACATATGGAATAGAACAGTCAAAAGATATGATAGAATATTCTAAAAAATTATATCCAAATATAGAAGTTCTCAAAGGAAATGGTTTAGACCCTATGATGTTTGAGAAAAAAACATTTACACATATTTTATGTAATTATTTTAACATATATTCAATTCAGGATAAAAAACGTTTCTTTCAAAATTGTTATCATTGGATGAAATCAGGAGGTTATTTAATAGTGCATTTAGTAGATAAAAATACGTTTAACCGTATTGTTCCTCATGAAGAAGCAGTAGCTAATAAAATACAAGTATCTTCTATTACTTATAAAATTAATAATAAAATAATATTTGAAGATTACGAATACAAAGGGTGTTTCGAAATAACTGAAAAATCAAACAATACTACTTTTATAGAAACAATGACAGATTTAAATACAAAACATGTTCGTCAAAATGAAACAAATCTATATATGGAAGATTTAGAAACTATTGTAGATATGGCAGTTTCAACTGGATTTATTAATCATGCAAAAACAAATATGATTGGTATGAATGGTGATGAGAACCAATATATATATTATTTTGAAAGACCGTTATAATCCCAAGAAATTTATAACAAAATATAATATGTTGCATTATATTTTGTCAGTAATAACATTATTAATATTATTATTTTTCGCATATGTTAAATTAAAGTATCCATTTTGGAGTAATCAACCAGTATATCACACATATGATTTTATTAGATACCTTTATAAACAACCATTTATAATTAATTCAAATAAGCCACCGAAAAATAAATATTATGACCCATTACATGTGAGAACCTACAATTATTTAGACTGTAATGATACCAAAATAAATGATTTTGTAAATATTATACAATGTTTTTATATAAGTACAGACCGAATATTACATACAATTTCACTTAAAGATATACAAAATACGTTTATAGGACAGACTGAACCCAGTTTTATATCGATTTATTATGATAAACAAATAGAACAATCGTTCGATTTATCAGGTTCTCAAATATCAACAAAAAATGTGCCAAATGGTTGTATAAGTTCTCGATGTTTGAAGTTTTGGTATGTAGATAAAACTACAAAGCAACAAAACTATACAGAAATGCCCATATATTTTATAGATTATTTAAGTGTAGATAGAACAGTAGATAGAACCAGTTTATATAGAAAATTATTACAAACACATCAATATAATCAAAGAATTGAGAACATGAACGTCCAATGTTCTCTAATTAAGAAAGAAATTGAGTTATTTGGAGGAATAGTTCCTTTTGTTCAATATAATACAATGACCTACAAATTAAAAGATAGTAAAATGCCAGCTTTACCGAAACATTATCAAGTTATAGAAATGAATAATGAGAACATGGACCTATATATTGACTTTTTTTATACAAATACAGATTATTGTTCAAAAACACAATTGTATGATGTAATGGTATTTCCAGAGGTAGGAAATATACAAAATTTAATAAAACAAAAATTATTATATGTATACTGTTTGAAAGGTCGAGAACATGTATATGGATTTTACTTTTTTCGAAATGCAAAGATGTATTATGAAGAATTAGAAGGTAATACATTACATTGTATAGGTAGTATAATGAATTGTTTATCCGTAAGCATATTTTATAGTGGATTTTTATACAGCATGCGTGATATAATAAAAAAAGAAAAATCATTCAGTATGTTATTGTTCGAGGATGTAGGTCATAATGAAATGTTATTAAATTTATGGAATACGAATAATATTCCGGTATTCACGAATAAAACCGCATATTATTTATACAACTTTATTTATCCAGGTTCTCCAATTGAAAAAAAGAGAGTCTTTATTTTACAATAAATCATAATAATATAAAAATAATATTACTACAATTACAATTATGTTAGTAAATGTGTTTTTATATACGCCGATTGAATATAAACAGATAGAAAAATATCAATTTGGTGCATTGTTTGTAGTATCATTATATGCAATTTATAATATAAATTATGCAACAGAATTAATGCATGTAAATAATACAATGGCGTTATATTTATTTCTCGAAATGTTTTTTTTACCGGTATATAAATTGGATACAATTTTTCATCATATAGTTAGTATAAGTTTTATTAATTATATGCGAATATACCCAAATTTATTACCACAAATAGTCGATTATAATATCATTTTTTTAAAAGTCGAAACGAGTAGTATTTTTTTATGCAGTAGTTATTTTTTAAAAGAAGCAAAAAAGAAATCAGATAATAAACTAATATCTTATGGCTATAATGCGAGTAATATATTATTTATTACTTCTTTTTTTAAGTATCGTGGTTATGATTTTTGTTATTACATAGTATTTAATCCAGAATTTTATGAAGCAATTATTATTAAAAATGATATTATAAGTGAACCATATGTTTATATTACAATCACTTCATTTATTTTGTTAAATTTTTATTGGTTTATAAAGATATTGAAAGTTGCAATAAAATCGCAAAAATAGTAATTAATATGAATCCATATATTACACCGACCGAAAAGAAAAATGAGACAAAAACATATTAAAAAATAAATTAAAAATCTCATTCTTTAATCTTTTCTTTCGGTATTTATAACTTTGGTTCTATCACTCGTCTTGTGATATGATTAATGATTTCCTACAAAATATCGTAGGTCTTTTTCTATGTTGTATCCATTCTTTCATTAGATACAAGATATTTCTACTACCATTCAAATCTCGGTTCATTAAATGGGAATGAGACGACTTACTACACTTCGTGCAAGTTAGTAATCCGTGTATATTCACCATACCTTCTCTGAATGGTCTTGGGTTTTCTCGTTGTTTATAATAACATGTTTCTCCTTCTAAACAAAAACTACACATTTTAGATGTTTTGAACTCATCAACAATACATAAATTAAAATGTTTTGCTAATAAATCCTTTAATGATTTATTTGGAGTAGGCATACAATTTTTCATTTGGTGTGTTTGTTGAAATGAACCAAAACCAATAACAATCTTTTTACCAAATGTTCGTTTTATTTTATTGATTAAAATGCTCTCGCTTTTCTGTGTATATGTATGGCTTCTCCATCTTAATTTTCTAAATAATTCTTGTTCGTAATATTGCTGTAATTCTTTATAAAATTAA
>Ga0209632_10002515_pt1 | contig 17494 bp, 10 predicted proteins | sample COG_10_FD_184754 | JGI IMG/M metagenome (GOLD analysis project Ga0209632, IMG submission 184754) | Pelagic Microbial community sample from North Sea - COGITO 998_met_10 (SPAdes) (version 2) | ecosystem: Environmental > Aquatic > Marine > Neritic zone/Coastal water | place: Helgoland, sampling... | reverse complement strand
AATTTGAAGTAAACAGCTTGTAATATGATTGCTTTAGGAAAACAGTGACCTTTGAACATCTTTTTTGTTGTAAATATAAAAAATTTGATTTTTCCTTACATTAGATGCGACAGAACCGAATTATCTATACTGCTTATAAATTTATTTATATTCTCCATAATTTTTATTTCATTTGTTTCTGAAATATTTTATATTTTAAACCAATTTTTTGTTGTTTCAATTATTTCTTCATCACTTCCATTTATATATTCGAACTCATTTTTTACTAAATTGTAATTATATTCTTTACCCCAATGTTTGAAGTTCCTAGCCACTTCTTTAATACATTTACATATAAAATCGATCTCCGAATTAGTCATCGTTGGATGTATAGACATACGTACCCAACCCGGTCTCTCTAATAAACAGCCTTCTAATATTTTTTCTTCAATTGCTTTGGAAGTTGACTGATTAACATTCAATAAATAATGTCCATAAGTGCCAGCGCAGGAACAACCACCTCTAGTTTGGACCCCGAATCTATCATTTAGTAATTTTACTATTAAATTATAGTGGGCATTATCAATATAAAACGAAAAAATTCCTAATCTATCTTGATTCTCCTCTGTTAAAATATGTAGGTTTTTAATTTTAATAAGTTTAATAAAAATACGCTCATTGATTTCATGTTCTCGATCTAGGATATTCTGCACACCCATTTTTTCTTTTAGCCGAATTGCCAAGGCTACTTTAATTGTTTGTAAAAATCCCGGAGTCCCTCCATCTTCACGAGTTTCTATATCATCAATATAGTGGCGATCTCCCCACGGATTTGTATAAGTAACGGTTCCTCCACCGGGATTATCTGGGATTAAGTTTTTATATAATTTTTTATTAAAAATCAATACCCCTGAAGATCCAGGACCTCCTAAAAATTTATGAGGTGAAAAAAAGATTGCATCCAAATATTCATTCTCATTTTTAGGATGCATGTTTATATTTACATAAGGGGCTGAGCAAGCAAAATCAACAAAACAAAGCCCGTTATGCTGATGAATCATTCTCGCTATCGCGTGATAATCTATTTTAATTCCCGTAACATTAGAACATGCTGTTACAGAGGCGATTTTTAAAGGATAATCTCTGTATTGATGTAAAAGTTTTTCAAAACTTTCTAAACAAATCAATCCTGTTTCATTTGATGGTATAATCGCTACCCTAGCAATAGTTTCTAACCATGAAGTTTGATTAGAATGATGTTCCATATGTGAAATAAAGACAACCGGCCTAATTTCATCAGGAATATTTGTGTGCTCTTTTAGGTTCTCAGATACTTTTAAACCTAGTATGCGTTGAAACTTATTTACCGCTCCAGTCATACCAGTACCTGAAGTAATCAGCACGTCATCATTGTTAGCATTCACATGATCTTTAATAATACTTCGAGCTTCATTATAAGCTTTTGTCATGGACGATCCGGTTATGGACGTCTCTGTATGTGTATTTGCAACAAAAGGGCCTATTTCCTTAAGTAATTTTTCCTCAATTGGCCTGTACAGTCGGCCACTGGCTGTCCAGTCGGCATATATTATTTCTTTTTTGCCATAAGGTGATATAAACTCTACACCAGTGCCAACAATGTTATCTCTAAACTTCTGAAAATAACATTCTAATTTTGATGAAGTTTTTGCTGTGCTTAAATTCGATGTGCTCATTTTTGTTTTTCGTATTTAGACTCTGTTCAGTATAAATTTCAAGCGTTTTTCTTAATTCAACAATTAGTTGAATTTTGAAAGCCCTGCTTTTAACCATGCATAATATTCGTTCACATTAGGGGCATAGGCAACAGGAGCAATAAGGTTTTCCTCATTATGATTCATTAACACGTAGAACGGTTGTGAATTTGTTTTATATTTTATGGTTTGAAATTCACTCCATTTCTGACCTATATATTTTAATTGTTTTCCTGGTTTTAATTGTGAATCTACAACCTCATCTGCTTCTAGTTTACGTCTATCGTCAACATACAACGAAATAAGTACCACATCTTCTTTTAAAATTTTTAAAACCTTGTCTTTTGCCCAAACATTTTGTTCCATTTTTCTACAGTTTACGCAAGCATACCCAGTAAAATCAATCATTATTGGTTTACCAACTTTTTTCGCATAAGCTAAACCTTTATAATAATCATTAAAAGCTAAAATATTATGTGGTGCCATTAGATGTGCTCCATCTGGAATCTCTGCATGAGATATACCTCCTCCGTCTCCAAGTTTAGTGTAACCTACGCCATAAGGCGACTCACTATAATGTTGGGCTGGAGGGAATGCACTAATTAAATTTAAAGGCGCTCCCCACAATCCTGGTAACATATAGATAGCAAATGTTAAGGATAATAATCCTAAACTTAATCTACCAACAGATATATTACTTAAAGGTGAGTCATGAGGCAACTGTATTTTCCCAAAAAGATATAAAGCTAATGTTCCAAAAATAGTAATCCAAATAGCTAAGAATACTTCGCGTTCTAACCAATGCAATTGTAATACTAAATCTGCATTTGATAAGAATTTAAAAGCAAAAGCTAATTCTAAAAAACCTAAAACCACTTTTACTGTATTTAACCAACCACCTGATTTTGGTAATGAATTCATCCATCCAGGAAACGCTGCAAAAAGTGCAAAAGGTAAAGCAATAGCTAATGAAAAACCTAACATGCCAATAATTGGCCCTATTTGATTACCGCCTGAAGCAGCTTCAACTAAAATGGATCCAACAATTGGACCTGTGCATGAAAAAGAGACAATGGCTAATGCTAATGCCATAAAAAAAATCCCTACTATACCTCCTTTATCAGCTTGTGCATCTACTTTTGTACCCCATGAACTAGGTAAGGTTAGTTCAAATGCCCCTAAAAAGGATACCGCAAAAATCACCAATAACAAAAAGAAAATAACATTAAACCAAACATTGGTAGCCAATGCATTTAATGCACTAGCTCCAAAAATAGCTGTGATAACTGTGCCTAGTAAAACATAGATTACCACAACAGAAATTCCGAAGATAATTGCATTTCGTATTCCCTGTGCTTTGTTTTTACTTTGTTTGGTAAAGAAACCTACAGTCATAGGTATCATAGGGAATACACAAGGTGTGAGCAAAGCTGTAAAACCAAATAGGAAAGCAATAAGAAAAGTACCTAATAAGCCTTTTGATTTTTCTTTTTTTTGTGATTTTTTAAGTTTTAAATATTTTGCCTCGCCCTTTTCTTCAACTGCAGTTTTTACTTTATCTACTGCAGTAATATTTGTAACAGCATTACTAGCTATTTTAAATGCAAGGTCAATATTATTTGGTGGTAAGCATTTTTCATCATCACACACCATAAACTCTACTTCGGCATCAATAGTATTAATATCATTTAATACTATTACACGTTGTTTAAATTCGGCTTTGTTTTCAAAAAACTTAATCCGAATTTCAAAAATAGAATCGTAAATTTCATGACCTTCTTCTTCCTGAGTTTTATTTACTAAACTATAATGCTTTGAATCTATAAATGTAAATGTTGTGGGAATAGGACCACCTTCAGGAACAACCTGAGAATATAAATGCCACCCAGATTCAATAGTAGCTGTAGCTATTAAATTATACTCGATATCTGATATTTTTTCAACAGATGTTGACCATTTTACAGGATTATAAATTTGTGAAAAGGCATTGGCACTCAAAACAAAAATCAAGAGTATAATAAATTTTTTCATAATATATAATTTTGTAATAAGAAAAGGCTGTGATTTTAACAGCCTTTTCAAAACTCTTTCACTAGAATAATTAATTCAAATTTGTTGTGAAAACAAAGTCTAGAGAAAGGTTATTTCTTTTTTAACGGATTACCGTTTTTATCAATACTTCCAGATTTTAGGGTAATAAACTTCTTAGGATTTATATATTTTTTAATCACTTCATTTACTTGGCTTAAAGAAAGGTCATTAATATCTTGAGGGTATTGATCAATATAAGAAGGTTGCTTGCCTTGATTAATAAATGAAAGGATAGTGCCAGCCATACTTCCCGTAGTAGAAAGTCTCACCTTATAACTACCTATTAAATTTGCTTTTTTATTTGCTAATTCATTTACAGAAATACCATCATCAATCCAATTTTTAATTTGTGCCATTGTTGCATCTTCCCCTTTCTTTAATAATGTTGGATTAAAAGAAGCCTTTACAGCAAAGTAACCGTCTGTATAGATATCTGAACTATGTGTTGCACTAATACTATACGTCAAACCATCAACATCTCTTACCGTTTGCATTAATCGTCCAGACATACCGCCTCCTAATGCAAATATTGCTAATTGCATTGGTCTAAAATCTGCATCTTCGCTTGTAAGTCCTGTATGCTGCGCAATAAGTAATTGAGCACTAGACTTGCCTTTAACGGTGATAATTTCAGTTTGTGTTTTAGCTAAGGATTTTCCTCTTGAGGTTACAGATTTAAAACTAACGCCCCCATTCCAATCTTTAAATGTTTTACCGAAAGCAACTGGAACTTTTCCATTAATATCTCCAACAGCAACAACATGCATTTCGTTTGCTCCATAATAATCTTTATGAAACGCCTTTATATCGTCTAAGGTTACCTCATTAATTTTTTCAATTTGTACTTCTACAGAATCTAAATATTCAGGGTGACCAATTGAATAGATCAATTGACTTAACTTAATTTTAGCTAAAATTGAAGGGTTATCCAAATTGTTTTTTATTCTGCCACTATATTGCTTTACCAATAATTCAAACTCTTTTTCATCAAATGCAGGATTACGCAACGCATCTGCCAAAATCGCAACAACTTCATCTACATTAGTGGATAAACATTTAAAACTAAAGGTGGTTTTATAAGTATTTGCTCTGATGTTCATTCTAACACCGAAGCTCTCTAATGCTTTTGATAAAGCATATTTGTCTTTACTAATAGTGCCTTTTAATAACATTTCAGCTGTTATAGAAGCAATATTTTTATTTTTAATAGTATTTATACCACCTGCATTGATACTTCCAATTATATTAACAAAGCCTTTAGCACCAGTTTTAACTGTTGTAATGTCAATTCCTGAAACTGTTTGACGCTTGTAATCTAATTTTGAATTAATTAATGATGATTGAGCTAATGAAGCGTTTTGATTGTAATCGGAAATAAAAGCGTTGTCATAATTTTGTGCTTCCGGATTTCTAAAAAAGACTTTACCATCATCATTTTTAAACTGCTTGCTTTTTATGTTTGGTCTCTTTTTATTTGATCCTGTTTTTTTTGGAATGAAATATCCTGTGGTGCTTTGATCTTCTATAAGATAGGTATTTGAAACTCTTTTAATATCGTCTAATGTTACCTTTTTTAAATTCTCTATATTGTTAATGTAATTAGTCCAGTCACCAGCAGCAATAGCTTCATTAATAATTCCAGCAATAGCAAATGAACCGTCACGCCTTAAAACATCGTTAGCTTCAGCTTTGGCTAAAACCCTATCTAGATCTTCTTGAGTCACGCCATTTTCCATAATGTTATTGATAACAGTTACTATTTTGTTATTTATCTCTTGATGCGTTGAATTTTGTGTCAATCCCACACCTACCGAAAATAAATTATGTTCTTTAAAGGCTGAAATTGAACTGTAGGCATACAATGCCAACCCTGTATCTGTAAAAGTTGTGTTTAAAATTGAAGTCGCACCACTTTTAAGAATATCACTTAATACTGTTAAGGCAGCGTGGTCTTTATGCAATTTACCTGGGCTTTTAAAAGCGACTACAACCACACCTTGCTGACCAGATTTTTTTATAACAATTTTTCTTGGTCCGTATTGTTCTGGTTCTTCTGTATAAGGTTGAGGAAATTCATGAGGTGCTTTTGTAATTAAGCCAAAAGATGCGTCTATTAATTCAAATGCATTTGCTTTATTAAAATCACCAATGATTGATAATGTTGCATTGTTTGGCCAATAATAGGTATTATAAAATTCTCTAAGCTTTTCGATAGATGCGTTTTCAATATCTGATCGCCATCCAATGGTTGAGTGATGGTAGGGATGTGCCATATATGCTGTTGACCATATTTCTTTTGATAATAATCTATTTGGATTGTTTTCTCCACGTTCGAACTCGTTACGAACCACAGTCATTTCGGCGGCTTTATCTTCTGGTTTTAATAATGAATTTCTCATTCTATCAGCCTCAATATCAAGTGCTAGTTCTAAATAATCACTAGGGATAGTTTCGTAATAATTAGTACGATCATACCAAGTAGTTGCATTCATTCTAGCGCCAATATTTTGTAGTGCACTTGATATAGTTATCGTCTCTTTATTGTATTTGGGCGTTCCTTTGAACATTAAATGTTCCAAAAGATGTGTAGAGCCGGTGTTTCCTGAAACTTCATGTTTAGAACCTACTCTGTACGTAATTTGAGAAGTAACTACTGGGGCAGTGTTGTCTTGTATTAACAAAATACTCATGCCATTAGGTTCGTATAGATACTCTTCAACGCCACCCAAAGCTTTGATGAATTTGAACTTTTTATCTAGGGTTTGTCCATACATGAACATCATGCTGGAACAAATCAGAGCAATGCTTAGTAAATATTTTTTTTTCATTATAACTTTTTCTTTGTAGTTAGTAAACTATCTAAATACTCCTTGGTATTATCAGCTGAAGGCCTGGGCGCTTTACTTGTAATGATTTTTCCTTCTTCATCTAACAATATTGATCTCGGAATTAGACCTACACTAAAAGCTTTCATAAAATCGGATTTTAAACCTTTATCCGCTAATAATTGAATGCCGCCAACATTTTTTTCTGGCACCATTTTTCTCCATTTTTCGTAATCGTTTTTTGAATCGATAGAAATACTTACAAATTCTATTTTTCTTCCTTTATAGTCTTTAATTAATTCTGCTAGCGCAGGCATTTCCTTAATACATGGTCCACACCATGTTGCCCAAACCTCAACATATAAGATTTTACCTTTTAAATCTTTTAATGCTGTTGTCCCGCCTTTATAATTCTCGTAATTAAAGTTTGGCGCAGGCATTTCTGGTTGTGTATTATAGACACCGTTATACCTAGTTGTAAGTTTGTCTTTTAATTTATTATCTGTAAGCATAGCCATAATCCTAGGATAATCTTTTTTGTAATTTTTGTTTTTTAAACTCATTTGTCTAAAAAGCATACTTACAACCTGATCTTTAATTTTAGAGCTTTTAATGCCTTTAATTTTGTTTTCAACAAAGTTTACAAGTGTTAAATTGGGATCTTTTGCCATTTCCTCTTTAGAGGTTAATCGCCAATTTTCAATAATAAGATTTCTATAACTTTTATCATTATTAAATGATTCTTCATCGTTTAAATCCATTTTCCTAATTGGATTGTAATAACCTTCGGGCAATACTGGGTGTTTCTTAGTGTGATAATGATTAAACTTATCGTAATTATATCTAGTTAACAGATAGTCATGCTCTATTATTTTCTTTTGAAGCTCTTTTTCGTTTCCTATTAAATCTGATTCTTCTAACAATACTAAAAAGGCTTCTTTATTTTTTTGAATTTTAAGTAAAAAATCGTCCACAGGTACTAAAAAAAATTCTTTAGCATCACCTACTAGCTTACTTTTTAATGTGCCTCTGGATACATTATAATTATTAAGCATACTCCCTTTGCCTTTAAATTTGGTAGATCTATAAAAATCTTCGGCATCAATACTAACGTTTAGATTATCTCCTGGTTTTAGAAAAAGTGTACTATACGATTTTCCTATTTGGTAAAAATAATTCCCTTGACCGTCTATAAATAAAGTGTCCTTAAAATTTCCGGATGCGTCTATAGCAACTTTCTTTTCAAAGATTCTGCCATTATTGGACATTTTAATAATCGTTTCATTGGTATTCTTGATGCTTCCTGAGAACAAAACATAGGAATTTTCCTTTTGGGCACAAGAATATAATGTTGCAAATAAGATTGTACGTAAAATTAAATTTTTCATGAATGCATGTTTTAAACAAGCTATTTGTTCTTAATTCAAATTGGTAAATAACGTTCGTTTAATAGAACTCAAATAGCTTGTTATAAATGTTGAAAATTAATTAGTAACCGGTATTTTGATCAATTTCAGAAATATTATCGTTAGCATCAATCTCTGATTGAGGGATTGGTAGGATTGTTAAATTACTTGGGTAATTCACATTGATTGGTGTTTCTGCTACAGTACTGTATTTAACAAAGCTTCTTTTTGTCCTTGTCAAATCAAAAATACGGTGTCCTTCAAACATCAATTCTTTGCGTCTTTCGTCTTGAATGACATCTTTAAGAGCTTGGCCCGTTTGAGTGTAAGCGGCTGCCGATGGATTTGCTCTTGATAGAATCATATTAATGGCTGTTTGAGCATTTGAATCCATACCTAGCTCTGCCATGGCCTCAGCTTGAATTAAATACATCTCAGAAACACGAATGATAGGTGTATTGTCATCACGTGAAGTATAAGAAGGGAATTTAAGCACCTTTCCTGCAGCTATCAAGTTCTTTCTAACATCATTGACATCGATAGCATCAAATAGATCCGTAGTGGCTTTGAAACGTGGACGTCCATATAAATAAGTAATGGCATAACTACCACCATTATCTGTTGAAGTGTTTACAGCTGAAAAAATAGATTCCGTTGTTGAAGCTTGTCCCCAACTTGCAACATAATCAGTGTTAGAGACTAAAGAATAACCAGATCCAATGACTTCTGTAGCCAATGTGTTTGCTTCAGCCCAATTTCCCATGTATAAATGGACTCTTGCTAATAAGGCTTTTGCAGAGGTTTTATTAAAATTATAAATTGAAGATGTATCATCAGCTAAACCATTAATTCCATACTGAATATCAGAAGTTATCTTTGCATAAACTTGAGCCGTGGTGCTTCTTGCAGGATTAATTACGTCTATACCTACTTGAGCTTCATCCACTAAAGGAATTCCCATGTGAGAGGCATCTGCAGTGAAATTATACGGCTGTGCAAACAAACGTTGCATGTCGAAATACGCCATACCTCGGATGACATATAGCTGTGCAATTAATTTAGTCGCTTGCGATTGGTCAGAATCAAAGTCGAAGTCTTCAGCCTGTCTAATAACGATAGACGTATGCGCAATAAGATTGGAGATTGTACTCCAGATTCGTAATGTTTCGCGATCATCAGTAGGTGTTTCATAAGCATCAGTACCGGGAAAGAGGATCCAAGATGATAGTGAATTATCAGACATTAAATCTGAAGCAATTGGATATAAGCCACCATGATAAAAGCGATCTTGAAGTATGTTATATGCACCGGCAGTAGCTGCTTCGAAACTTGTGAAATCTGTAATTAGATTTTCTGTTAGAACTCTGTCGTAAGGGTCTTTATCTAAAAGTTCATCTGTGTTGCAAGAAGTGAACGTGATTGATAACATTAAAATTATTAAATATATGTTTTTCATCATTATGTGTTTTTTGGGTGATTAAAATTGGATGATTTTATGTTAAAATGTAACATTAAGACCAAAATAAATTGTTTTTGAGATCGGGTTATTGAAACTTGCTGTTCCTGTTATTCCTGCCATTTCCGGATCATTTGTCAAGGTATCATCTTTAATAGAGGTCCATAGGTTATCTCCACTCACATGAAGACGAAGTCTATCAATAAAACTGTTTTGCAACATTTTATTTGAAAAAGTGTAGGCTAGCTCCACTCTTTTTAAACGGACATAACTTCCATCGTGTAACCATCTTGAAGTTTGATTACTTGATAATGAATTACCATACACATATTTTGGTACATTAGTTATATCTCCTGGTTGTTGCCATCTATTGTCATACACATATTTAGAGGTGTTACTGTAATCACGAGTTCTTCTGTATCCATTATCATTTTGAACATTACCGTTAGGCTCAAATATTTGCCCTCCCCAAGAACTGTATAATTGTGCCGTAAGTGAGAAGTTTTTAAAAGTAACCGTGTTTATTAGGGATCCGTAATAATCTGGTGTTGCTTTACCATGATTATATTTTTCTGCCTCTCCAAGTACCATTGTTGTTTCGGTCTCGGTTTCATCAGTATAAAACATTTCACTTCCCGTTTCTGGGTCCACCCCTGCATATCCATAAAGGTTAAGCGTATTAAAGTCTTCCCCTACTTTTCTTAAATAGTTACCTGAAATAATTTCGTCTGACTCAAGTGCTGTTATTTCATTTTTGTTTGTCGTCAAAGTAATTCCTGTAGACCAAGTAAATCCATCAGTATTAGTGGTGATGTTTTTCGTGTTTAATGAAATTTCAACTCCGCTATTTTTCATGCCTCCAAAGTTTTGAAAAACAAATGAATCTCCATTGAGTCCGGAGACCGGTAAATTATAAAGAAGATCAGATGTATCTCTTACATAATAATCTAAAAATCCTGAAACTCTATTATTAAAAACCGAGAAATCTACTCCAATATCAAAGGTTGCATTTTCTTCCCAACCAATTAAAGCATTTCCTGCGGATGAGATAGTGGCTGCATTTTGTCCGTTGTAAGATCCTGTTGTATCAAAGGTTCCTGAGTAACCAAAAGGAGAAATTTGGTCATTTCCATTAACACCATAACTGGCGCGTAATTTTAAAATATTTATAAAGTCATTGTTTTGCATAAAATCCTCTTTGTGAATATTCCAACCCAACCCAATGGCATAAAAATTTCCATACTTGTTATTAGCTCCAAACCTTGAAGAACCATCTCTTCTGAAGGTGGTATTTAACAAATACTTTTTTTGGAAATCATACTCTAAACTTAAAAATGTAGAGCTGATTGAAGACTCCCTTCTAAACGTATCGCTAGTCTCTGAAGTTCCATTATCAAATGTTTCAGAACCTTCACGTAAGTTAAGCACAGACAAATTAGTCCCCTTCATATCCATTGCATTTTGTTCAATTCCAGCAAACGCACCAAAAGTATGATCTTCTCCAAGTTTCGTAGTATACCTAACTAAAGATCTTGCGTTCCAGGTAAATATCCCCGTATTTCTTTGGTTTCCATAACTCGAGGGTACCACTGACCAGCCAATTCTATAATTAGCTCCTTTTCCTAAATAGGAGGGGAACTTATTGTAGTTTTCGGTTAATCTATAATTTGTACTTAAACTTGTTTCTAACGTTAATCCTGGTATTAGTTCGTAGTTTAGATTTAAGGACCCTCTAAAATCATTTGTTTCTAGTTGGCGGGTTTCATCTGTCAATACCCCTAATGGGTTTACTTTAAAATTATAGCTAGTATCATAAGAACCATCTTCATTATAAATATTTAAATCTGGCCTTACACGATATATACTTGTAAAAGGATTATAATACGAAGTACCTGTTTCATGATTATTGGATTGTGTCTTTCCATAACCTATGATGGTGGAAGCTTTAAGCTTTTTAGAAATTTGTGTGTCGTATTTTAACTTTAATGTGAGTCTATCGAAATTAATTTCTTTAATAGCGGACTCATTTTTTAAATACCCTAGAGATAAATAGTAATTATTATTGTTACTTCCTCCAGAAGCAGACAAGTTGTGTTGTGTTATCACTCCTACTCTTGTCAACTCTTTATTCCAATTAGTATCTTGATCAGGATTAAAAGCTGTGTAGGGGTTTGAATTAATTAACCAATCTACAGCGTCCGCATTCGTATCAATACTATTACCTGTATTATTTATTAATCCTTCGATATATAATTCTTGCAATTGAGAGGTATTGAGCACTTCATTTAAACTTACAAATTCTGAAAAACCGACCTGAGTAGAATAGGTAATTTTACCTTTTCCAGATACTCCAGATTTAGTTTCTACAACAATGACACCATTGGCAGCTCTTGCTCCATATATACTAGCAGCGGCAGCATCTTTAAGGACAGTGATAGATTTAATATCATTTCCACTAATACTTGATAAATCTCTACCATCAAAGGTTGGTACTCCATCAATAACATACAAAGGGCTTCCTGCAGTCAAAATCGTTGGATCTCCCAATACAGTAGTAGTTCCTGAAAGACTTGTCGATCCTACACCTTCACCGAAAGCAGAACCAACGCCTCTAATAATTACTTGTGGGACTGATTGAGGGTGTGTGTTATTTGATATTACTTGCAAGCCAGCAATACTACCCTGTAAGCCTTGCTGTATGGTTTGATTAAATGAATTTTCATAAAATGATTTATTAATATTTTCTGCAGCTCCCGTTAGTTTCTCTTTAGCAATCGTTTGATAGCCTGTAGAGATTAATTCTATGGCTTCTAATTGAAAAGTAGATTCAGAGAGCTTTACATTAATTTCCGTTTGACCGTTTACTTCAACTTCTTGAGTAAGGAAACCTAAAAAAGAAAAAACCAATACAGCATCATTGTTAACAGTAATTTCATAGTTACCATCAAAGTTTGCAGACACACCATTATTTGTGCCTTTTTCTATAACCGTAACGCCTGGAAGAGACTCTCCATTTGTATTCGTTATTTTTCCACTTACTGTCTGTTGAACTTTATTTTTTATTTCCTCGAGCTCATTCTTTAACATGATAGTTTTATCAACTGAAAAAACATATTGAAAATCGCCAAAAGATAAGCTTTGTTTTAATAACTTATTTGCCTTTATAATTCCTTTTTTTAAGGATATTTTGGGTGAGTTTTTAAATAAATCAGATTTATAAATAAATGTATATTCTGTTTGTTCTTTGATCAGATCAAAGACTTCGTCTATAGTTACTACTATATCAGCATCAATTTCGATCTTAGTATTTTGTGAGAAAACATTTTCTGACGTGAAGCCAAAAATTGTTGTACAAAATATAAATATAAATGATCTCATAATAAAGATTAAAAGTTCTTTTTTATGTTTTAAAAGAACATTAGTTAAGTTAATTTCCATAAATTTACATGTTTTGGTTAGTTTTTTAAATTAATTATCACAAATAGGGGGAAATGAAGGTTTGCATTGTGAGAGATTTGAACCTCATTCCCTTTTCTTTTTTATTTTTTATTTTTTATTTTATCATAATTTTATTGTCGTTTATTTCGTAATCAATATTATTAGTTGCTTTTATAGTTAATAGTATGTGTTCAATATTTTGTTTTTTATTTAAAACACCGTTAAATTTAATATTTTCAAGTTCTTTATTTATAAAAATGACGTCTGTATCATACCAACGAGACAATGTTTTCATAATCTCTTTTAATGATTTTTCTTTAAAACTGAAAACTCCATCTTTCCATGATGTTGCGTTATAAACATCAACAACAGCAATTGTTATCTCTTTATTTTGAATGTTTATTGCTGCTTGTTGTTTGGGTTTTAATATTTCTTTAGTAACCCCATTGTCAATGGCAACTTTTCCTTCGACCAATGTTGTATACATATGGTCTTCTCCTTTGTATGCTTTTAAATTAAATTCTGTACCCAATACTTCTATTTCTTGTAGTTGGTTAGCGACTTTAAATGAAGCACCTTTGTGATTAGTACTTGGTGATACATCGAAATAAGCTTCTCCATACAGTAACTCAACCTGACGCGACTCACCATCTTGAAACACTACTGGGTATTTAAGTTTTGACTCAGAATTTAACCACACCTTTGTTCCATCTGACAACTCAATATTAAAATGACCACCTCTAGGAGTCGTTAAATAATTATAGGCAATTTTTTGTTTTGAATTGCTTTTTGTGTTATAAACGAGTGTTTCTCCATTACTCTTTACACTGGCGGCTTGGTAATTTTGACCTTTCTCTAATGTAATATTAGATCCATCTGCTAAAGTAAGTGTAGCCTTATCTATACCAATTTCAATAGTATTCTTTACAATTATTGGTTCGGCCGTTTTAACGTTGTCTTTTTTGAACACAAAAGGCATCGTTACTAAAAATATAATTGCAGCGGCGGCGGCATACTTTAAATAAGGCGTCTTTTTAGGGATATAGTTTATTTTTCCAGTAAGTTCTTCCCATCCTTTTGTAACGTCAATGTTTTGAATATCTTTTGAATAGTTTTCTTTTACGTTGTCAAAATAATTTTTGTGATTGACAGATTTGTTGTACCATTTAGAAAAAATAATTTCATCTTCTAAATCTAGGGTATTGTTAAGTTTTTTTATAATTAATTTGAATTCCATTAAATTTGATTTTGTAAGCTGTATATAAGTAAGACAATAAAAAATCAAAAATGGGTGACAAGAAGAAAGAGAAATTTTTAAAAAATTTAAAAAAAAGCCTGTTTATAGTTTTAGTAAACACCTCTTTTATTGTTGCGTCTGCAATAAAATAAGTAAAGAAGTTACCATTTCTATAATTTTTACCTTTGCTCTTTTAAGTTGTGTTTTAACGGTATTAACAGAGATACCTAATTCTTCAGCAATTTCAGTATACTTGCAATTATGTAAAAACTTTAACTTTACAATTTGTTGCATTCTTTCTGGAAGCGTATCAACAATTTTTAATATTTGATGATACACTATTTTTTTATCTTCGTCTGAAGTAGAATCAAAAACATGCTCTGAAATTAGGTTGATATTAAACTCTAAAAATCCGAAAGTATCTGTAATTTTTATAGATTTTAAATAATTCAAACATCTATTTCGTACCATAGAAAAAAGATAACTCTTTAAGGATGTTTTTATTTTTAGCTTATCAGGGTGCTCCCAAATATAAATTAACACTTCTTGCACCACATCCTCGCTAGCATCTCTATCAAATAAGTAACCATTCGCATAAAGCACCAATTCTTTATAATTCTTATTAAATAAGTTTTTAAAAACCTTTCGGTTTCCTTTTCGGATTTCTTCAATAATAAAATTCATACTAACAAATTAGGATCAAAATTTTATGATAAACAAATTTAAGAAAAAGTTATTTAATCGTGTGATTATAAATTTATACAGCAAAACGCAACCTTTAAATCAATGAATTTTAAAATGAAAAATGCATAAAATTTTTACTTTTTAAATAATAAAATTTTTACTAAAAATACGCTTATTAAGATTTAATTAATGTTTTTAGAAATGACAAATCTTATCAATTATATGCTTTTTGATTACAATTTTTAGCTTTAAAGTTACAAAAAATCACAATTAAAAATATATTTAGCTACTTTTAAGCCATGGAAGAGGTCATTCAAATAGATTCAAATTTTATTGAAAAGAATACACATTTTATTGAATTAATTCAAGAGTTAAAATACTATTTTTCAAAAAACAAGGTAATCGTACCAATGCGTCATCATCATGATTTTCCAAATCCTGAAGTAAATGCAGACTCGACACTTTTATTAATGCCTGCCTGGAATCCTTCAAAAAATGCCGGAGTAAAAATTGTAACTATAAGTCCTGAAAATGGTCAGTTTAATTTACATGCTATACAAGGTGCTTATATTTATTTCGATGCCATAAAAGGAAACGTAAAAGCTATTTTAGATGCTAAAAATTTAACGGTTAAACGCACAGCTGCGGCCTCCGCTTTAGCGTCCGTTTATTTATCAAGACAGGATTCAAGTTCAATGTTAATGATTGGAACAGGAGCTTTGTCTGTTAACTTAATTAAAGCTCATACCAGTGTAAGACCTATTAAAAATGTATTTGTTTGGGGGCGAAATTTTGAAAAAGCAAAAGCAATTGCTATAGAATTAAAAAATGAGAATTTTAACATTCAACCAATAAAAACAATTATTGAAAAGATATCTGATGTCCACATTATTTCTTGTGCAACACTATCAAAAATGCCGTTAGTTTTCGGGAAATACTTAAGAAAAGGGCAACATATTGATTTAGTTGGTTCTTATAGAAAAGATATGCGTGAAGCGGATGATGACACTATTAAAAAGGCTTCTGTTTTCGTAGATACTTTTCAAGGAGGATTAAAAGAAAGTGGTGATATTTTTATTCCACTTCAAAATGGAGTACTAAAAGAATCAGATATAAAAGCTGATTTATTCTTACTCTCTTCTGAAGCAAAACCAGGCAGAATAAACGCTAATGAAATAACTTTATTCAAATCAGTTGGTCATGCAATCGAAGATTTAGCAGCGGCCACTTACTATTACAACAAGTTTAAAAATGAATAGTACTTACCAGAATATACGGAGCAAAACCGATTTTGAACCTGAGAAAGGTTGGCTAAAAATTAAAACCATAGATATGCACACTGGAGGCGAACCGCTTCGTGTTATTATTGAAGGGTTTCCAGATTTAAAAGGAAATACAATATTAGATTATAGAAGATATTGTAAAGAAAACTTCGATCATCTAAGAACTGCATTAATGTTTGAGCCTCGTGGTCATGCAGATATGTATGGTTGCATTTTATTACCACCAAATGATGACGACGGTGATTTTGGTATCATTTTTTTGCATAATGAAGGCTACTCAACTATGTGTGGTCATGCTATTATTGCAATTTCTACTTTAGCCGTGGAAATGAATTGGATTGACGTAAAAGAGGGTGATAATTCTATAAAAATTGATGCTCCTTGTGGTAGAATTACTTCTTTTGTGAATGTGAAACATGGAAGAGTTAAAGGTGTACGTTTTCATTGTGTACCTAGTTTTGTTATAGGATTAGATAGAACTGTCGAAGTTGATGGTTTAGGAAAGGTTATTTATGACCTTGCCTATGGTGGTGCATTTTATGCGTATGTTGATATGAAGAAAAACAACTTCGCTTTTGATTTAAAGCCAGAATCATATAGGACATTAATTACAAAAGGCATGGATATTAAGAATGCAGTTATTGCTATAGATAAAGAAATTTTACATCCTTTTGAAAATGATCTAAGTTTTCTTTACGGAACAATTTTTATAGATAATAACAAGCAAGTATCTGGTGTTGATAGTCGCAATGTTTGTATTTTTGCTGAAGGTGAGGTAGATCGTTGTCCAACAGGTTCTGGTGTTTCTGGCAGAATGGCAATTCATAAAGCCAGAAAAGAAATTGATTTTGGGGAAACCATGACTATTGAAAGTATTACAAATTCAGTTTTTAAAGGTTCTATTGTTTCTGAAGAAGATTTTAGTTCTTTTAAAGCTATAATTCCTCAAGTGGAAGGGACTGCTCATATTACAGGAATACATACGTTTATAATAGACCCTAAAGACTCTATGAAAAACGGGTTTATTTTAAGGTAATTATTGTTTTGTAACTAAAACTACTTTAAAAAAAGTCTTGTAAGAAACGTAAATACAGATATAAGACTACCAATAATATACTGTTTTATAATATCCGTAATAGTCTGTTAAAAGCGTTTCATATGTGCATTGAAGGAATAAGATATGCCTATGACTTAGATTTATAAAACTTTTGGAGTAATATTACCCAATGCAATAACGGAGTGCTGTTTTTTCAATTTAGAAACCTAAAAGTTGAACGATTAGGAAATAAGAATACTCCGAAAAAGTACTCCCCTATTAATGAGGATCTAATGAAACTTTTAAAAGAAATGGGGTATGATAAA
>Ga0209632_10002514_pt1 | contig 17510 bp, 17 predicted proteins | sample COG_10_FD_184754 | JGI IMG/M metagenome (GOLD analysis project Ga0209632, IMG submission 184754) | Pelagic Microbial community sample from North Sea - COGITO 998_met_10 (SPAdes) (version 2) | ecosystem: Environmental > Aquatic > Marine > Neritic zone/Coastal water | place: Helgoland, sampling... | reverse complement strand
GTTCAGGCGAATCGGATGATGGTAGTGATACTAGTTCAGGCGAAGACGAGGAATCCGAAAATATCGGAGAAAGTAAAAAATCAACGCTTGTCGATAGCATATTGAAATATGAACCATTAATTATCGATAATGTAAACAATACATCCACGTCCATGGATAATGATGTTCCTGTTGATTTAACACCCATTAGTGATACTGTTAATGGTAATGTTAAACATACGTTAGATATACCAACTAATTATACTGGCGTTATTTCTATTTTAGTTACTATTCCCTACCCCAAAGAGGATAAACAATATGTAATTGAAGGTGGGATTACACAGTTGAATCAGTTTATTAACAAATACGAAAAAGGTCAATAAAAAAGGTATTTATTTATTAGATTACATATTAAGGGTTATTAATTAATTTACTACTTGTGATTCTGTTTCTGTGTTTACTGGTTCTGTCTTCTTTGTTGCCTTCTTTACTCTAGGCTTCTTATCAGAATCGGCTTTCTTTGCTCTAGGCTTCTTCGCAGTTAGTTCCTTTGCTACTTCAACTGCCGCAATAATTTGTTCGCGGATTTCTACTGGTGCGATAGTTTCGGTTGATTGTTCGACCATGGGTTCTTCACATAACTCGGTTGATAGGTTACGAACCGCGGGGTCTGCCTGTTCTGTAGGCGTAGATACAGTATCAGTTGAAACTACTTGTGCTGATTCGGTATTAGTTTCGGTGGCCTTTGCCTTTCTTGGTGCGCGAGGGGTACGTTGCTTCTTGGGCTTGTTTTCTGCCTTCTTATCGCGTAACATTTTATTCATGTTTTTCTTAATGTCCTTCTTTCCATCCAAGAAACCTTGAACGAAACTGTCTTGGTCTTCGACCGTAGCAAACATTCGCAGACTTTCCATATATTCATCCTTTGTAAAAGATTCAGAATCCGGCATTTGAGACATTACGAAGTATCCAAACTGAATAAACTTTGACAACTTTTCAGAAAGAACTGGAGTTCTTGTCTTCTTTGCGACGGGAGATTGGGTTGGTGTGTTAACGGCTGACATTGTTGATATAGTATATATTATACGTATGTGGTTGCTTATATAATGTAAATGTTTTGGTTTTCAATTTTATGTCCATATCATCTACATTTTATGTCGAAATGCAATATTGAGAACGGGAATATGCGCATACGAGAGACAAATAATATAATAAAAGTCAATAAATATGTTAGGTGTGGGTTATGAAAGTCGTTATAGTGTAGTGTTGAATGTATGTGTTTCAAGTTATGTGTTAGGATTGAATTGGGTGTTGCGTTATTATACGTTAGGATTATGTGGTGTGTGGTGGTATAGTAGTGATGTGGGTCCATTATTGTGTTCGTTGTTAGAAAGTGTAAAATCGTTGCGGTTGGAAGAGGATGGTGAAAGTGTATATTGTGTGGGTTATACGCAACTGGCGTATGTGTTGCCTCGAGAAAGTTTGAATCTGTTGCCGCGAAAGATCGAAAGGTTTCTACTAGAAAACTACAGCGAATTGTATCCGTCAAAGTGCGAATTGGAATGGTCGTACTGCCGTTACTTGTGGGAAAGCAAACCTAAATTGCCTGAAATTTCATTGTCATTGCTAAAAAAATGGAACTATCAATTTGAATTATACGCAAAAAACGAGAAGGATAAGTTGGTGTGATACAACTCGTCCTTTGTTTTGTTTTGTTTTGTTTTTGTTTTTGTTTTTGTTTTTGTTTTATGATAAGTCTTATAATTCCAATTTTATGATAAGTCTTATAATTCCAATTTTATGATAAGTCCTATAATTCCGATTTTATGATAAGACCTATAATTCCAATTTTATGATAAGACCTATAATTCCAATTTTATGATAAGACCTATAATTCCAATTTTATGATAAGACCTATAATTCCGATTTTCCGATTTTATTGTTTTGGGTTATCTACGATTTTGTATACTAGGAAGCGGGCGACTCACTGAAACCGAATTCTTCATATAACTCGACTTCGCAGCATACTTCACGATGCATATCTTGTGAACGTTTATTAATTGACGGGGTTCCATTATTGAATTTTTGAGGTGATGCTACTTATTGTATTACTTATTATAATTCAATTTTATATGCATTCTGCTGTTGAAAATTGAAAACTTATTTGACACCATATGATATCCATAATATACTCAAAATTTGACAATGGATCATAAAATTAACTTATTAAGTGCACGGACGGTTTCTTGGGATTCTATAATGGATAAATATGAATTGTGTAATGAATGTGATGTAGATATCATCACACACTCATGCGATAAATGTGGAAATGGGGTGTGTAAACAGACAGAGTGCAGTTGGCAATTTCCCAATAAACATAATTCTAACTACATACTTTGCCATGGCTGTTTCGCAGATATAGACAAGAAACTTATCAATTACGACCATATGCTTGTTTATAAGTTCTTGAAAAACAACATGCGAAAACGACGAATTAGTTGTTAACCTTAATCACTAGAATCACCATAGAAACCTGAAAACAAAACAAAAGAAACCTTTACGGTTTTTTTACCGTACCATTCATTTATGGATATGTCACTCATTTATGGATAAGTCCGTTGAATGTCATAGTAAATAACTCCTATTGATGTCAATGTTCTCAATAGTAATAAAATAATCTCCATGTTATTATTTTATTTTGTGGATTGTCCTCTATCAATTGTTGTCTCCTTCATTATATTCTTCATAATCTTATCCTCGAATGCCTTGTTCTTATCTGTTCCCATACCACCCAATGCGGATTGTGAATATTTGAAGAAGTTCTCGTAGTTTGCTGTACCCGACGTATTCACGTCGGGGGTCGCTTCCATCCATTCTGATGTCAATGACCGATTGTCCTTTGCTACATTGTTTACAGCCTTCCTCAAGCGGACTTTATCATCGTCCTTCTCCCATTTGTCTCGGTCTTTTATATACACCGTCTCTCGTTTCAAATCCGTACAATGTACTGGACGGTCATGCAGATCCATATTGTGAATCCTTTCTACCATGACTTTCGAAATCCCGTCTATGAATCCCAGTTCCCCAGTTTGAATGAAATCCTCTATCGTTAGGTTCATGGAGTTGACAAAATCAGTCAATGACATCGCATTCTTGCAATCCTCATTCAAGAATACGTTTAAGTTGAACTTGTTATGGCTATTCACATTATTGGTATTATTCACGGTATTCCCCATATTACCAGCCATTTCCATCATTTGTTTATTTTGATCTATGAGTAATTGCTTGAACTCTTGATTCTCTTTCACTAACATCATTATTGTATTTGATAACGTATCGATTTTATCATCAGATACTTCGTCGGTAGTATGGGTACATGTTTTTTTATGTTTACACAAACTAGACATATGTTTATACTCTTTACCACAATCGCATATATACACGTTTGGCACGTTTGGCATTTTGGCATTAGTATTTGTTAGTCTGATATGTTTTGCAGTAGTTAAATGTATAACATAGTTACTTTGTTTACTGCATTTAAAGTTACATATTTCACACACATGTATACTGGCATTTTTCACGTTAGTCATTTGTTCGTATATAATACTAACGGAAAAAATGCCTAAATACTTTCGTCCTTAATATACTTATTTTTTACAGTAACGACATTTTACAATAAAAATCCCAAATAACAGCATAATGGTAACAATCCCATATTTGCATGTTTCTATTTACAAAACTCTATTCCCCAAATGAAAAAAGGACATTTATTTATGTCCGATTCTATTTAGTTAAGCCATTTCTTTTATCGGTTTTAGAATAAGTAGAGAACATTGTTTAATAATATGGGAGTATAATATATAACATGGTTGCTCAATTAACTGATTCAACCATTAAACCAGTAGTGAATGCGTGGATAAGTGATCCAAATCAAGCCCAATTCACGAATGTCGGTAACACTCCATATTATGGTCCTATTGCAGGTTGGGATACTAGTCAAGTCACCAATATGGGTGGTTTGTTCTATAATAAGTCTTCCTTTAATGACGACATCAGTCAATGGGACGTGTCTAAAGTCACTAAAATGACTGAGATGTTCCGTGATGCTACTGCCTTTAATGGCGACATTAGTCAATGGGACGTGTCTAAAGTCACCACTATGCATGGCATGTTCCTTAATGCTACTGCCTTTAATGGCGACATCGGTCAATGGGACGTGTCTAAAGTCATCACTATGTGGTACATGTTCTATGGTGCTCGTGCCTTTAATCGCGACATCAGTCAATGGAACGTCTCTTCAGTTACCAATATGGAGTCCATGTTCCTTAATGCTACTGCCTTTAATGGCGACATCAGTCAATGGGACGTGTCTGCAGTCACCATTATGGAGGCCATGTTCTATGGTGCTAATGTATTTAATGGCGACATCAGCCAATGGGACGTGTCTAAAGTCACCAATATGCGGTACATGTTCTATCGGGCTTATGCCTTTAATCGCGACATTAGCAGTTGGGACGTGTCTAAAGTCACCACTATGCAGTTCATGTTCTTTCATGCTACTGCCTTTAATGGCGACATCAGCAGTTGGGACGTGTCTAAAGTCACTGATATGTCTTCCATGTTCCGTGATGCTACTGCCTTTAATGGCGACATCAGCCAATGGGACGTGTCTAAAGTCACCAGTATGAGTGGCATGTTCCGTAATGCTGGTTCCTTTAATGGCGACATCAGTAGTTGGAACGTGTCTAAAGTCGCTGATATGTATACCATGTTCTATCGTGCTACTGCCTTTAATGGCGACATCAGTAGTTGGAACGTGTCTAAAGTCGCCATTATGTCTTACATGTTCGGTGATGCTTATGCCTTTAATCGCGACATTAGCAGTTGGGACGTGTCTAAAGTCACCAATATGAGTGGCATGTTCCGTAATGCTACTTCCTTTAATATCGACATCAGCAGTTGGAATGTCTCTTCAGTTACCATTATGTGGTACATGTTCCAGGATGCTTATGTATTTAATGGCGACATCAGTCAATGGAACGTGTCTAACGTCACCAATATGTCGTACATGTTCCAGGGTGCTCGTGCCTTCAGTAAGGATATCAGAGGATGGAGTGTATCTGCTAGCGCAGATAGGACTGATATGTTTAATGGGGCTACATTAATGATCCAAAATTATTCTGCACCAAGTACCCCAACAAATGCATGGTTTACAGGACCCGTATTAATATCCAATATTTGTTTCCCTGCTGGAACGCCAATTACCACGAATCAAGGAACTGTTCCTATTGAAAAAATTAACCCGGAAATCCATACTATTCGCAATAAACCGATTGTAGGAATTACTAGAACTGTTACTCAAGATAAATCTGTAGTATGTTTTGAAAAGGATTCATTAGGAAGCAACATTCCTTCACAGCAAACTATTATGAGTAAGAACCATGGTATTTTGCATAATGGAAAACTGAGAAAGGCGGAAGTATTTGTTGGTAATGATAATATAACCAAAGTAGCATATAATGGAGAAATCCTTTATAATGTGTTAATGGAAGGACCTGACAAAATGATTGTAAATAATCTGATTTGCGAAACATTGCACCCGGAAAACAAAATAGCAAAATTGTATAAAGTGTGTAAGAACCTAAATTCCGAAGAGAAACAAAAGTTGATTCAGAACTACAATGCTGGGTACAAAAAGTATTTATCTCGATCCAGTAACCGAGCAAACAAAACCAAATAAAAAAGAGAACAATATGAATTACTCATATTGCCCGCCATTTCCAAACAATTGTTGTATTTTGATTACACTATAGAAATCCCATGATAAACCGATCAATATATTTGCACCGAATTGCTCTTAATATTTCGACAGATATTGATGTTTTCGTCTCTAGATACTCTTTTTTATATTTTTCCATCGTATTTATTACCATCTTAATGTAGCGACGTTCTTTATCGCTAACATAGTTGCTATTCTCATCTAGCCCTTTAAATATGTCCGTTTTCAAAGTTACCCCCCTATTATATAGGGCATCCCATAGTCTAGTTTCTGTCGTTTGAATATACATATGACGTAAACACAACAAATATAAAGAGCGAATAATTGTCATCCTCTTCATGAATGTATCCTTGAGTATAGATTCCTTTCTACTTTCCATATAAATTATCACTTCATATTCGAAATCGTAGCCATCATATATTTTATAAAATCTACGCTTTTCGGTTAACTGTACGGACTGTTTGGCGTCAGCGACCATTTCTAGTTTGTTTCTTATTAATTTTCTTACATATTCCGTATCCATGTCGCGTTTTTCATTCGTAATCATAGAAGAATTCATTATCAGAAATAATTACATATATTGTTAATTATTAGGGTTGTATACGATACTATAACTTTTCGTCGTGCAATCTTTTGGTAAACTTATTCTCTACCGCGTTCTCCTACTTTACGAAAGATTGCACGACGAAATCGGATAGTATGGTATGTAACCCCAAGTACATAAAGGTATATATTTAAATCTAAATAACAATGAATATCTGTGCCGACAATTCCGTTGACGCGTGTGATAGATATGAAGAATGGAGCGAACGCGTGTGGAAAAACGTTGTCACAGGAGTAAAACCGGTATATGGCGATCCCCTTTCTGACAAAATAGCCTTTGTCTTGCGCGAAACCCATACAATACTAGAAGAAGCGAAGGCACTCCAAATGGAAGATTTGAACTATTCCGAAAAAGACCAAGCACTTCAGGAACGGTTTGTGAAAGCAAGTGAACTGCGAAATGACATGGTCGAAGAACATGTATGGAAAGACATCCTCAAAAATACCCCGCCCGATTTTAATGACACCGACGCGAAGCGTATTGCCGAGATATTAACCGCGCAACAAAACGACGACCCGACATATTCGATTATGAAACATCAATTCATTTTACAAACGTGCGGATTCACACCCCTTCAATAGCCCGTGCGACTCCAGTTGAAGGTATTCGGCGTATCGATAATTTATATGTAATTTAAACTAAGCAAATTCTTTTTTATCGTGAATTACTCATTTATGGATATGTCACTCATTTATGGATAAGTCTGATTACTATATACCACGGTTTGATGTCAATGTTCTCAATATGTTAAATAAAATTCATATAATATAGTTTCATTCCAATGATTGCCCTCTGTCAATTGTTGACCTCTGCCAACCATGTTAAATAAAATAATCTCTATAATATTATTTTATTCCAATGATTGCCCTCTCAAAAAATTATCAAATCCATCAATTCTTTTTCAGTTATATGTTTTTGAAATGATAAAATATAGCATATATCAAAAATATAAGATTCTTCGCCACCTCCTTCAATATCTAAATCTAATATATATTTGACACAAAATTCAGGTGTAAGGGTTTGGGTTGCTAGGAGTATTTTTTCATCAAGATGATTTTCCACAATATTCTGTTCGAGAATTTCAATAGAATATTTATATTTATTGGCTAATAAATCACTATTGGTGACTTTCATATAATATAAATAATATTAAAAAATATTTATATTATTTTAAGAACAACATCTCTCAAATGTACGTTCTAATTTGGTCGCTTCCAAAAACATGTCCCGAACCTTTCATATCAGTATAACATATTTCAAATTCTTTTTATCGTTTCTTTGTTTTATTTTTGTTTGATTTATTTTTGTTTGATTTATTTTTGTTTGATTTGTTTTTCTTTGTTTTATTTTTGTTTGATTTATTTTTCTTTGTTTTATTTTTGTTTGATTTTGATTTTCTTGATTGTTTAACTCCTCCTGTTTTTTCCGATAAGTTTGTTAACACTTCTTCTACTAAGGTAGAGTTTTCGGCATAAACTTCATTATAATCCTTCTGTACTTGTTCTATTAAGTCTTGTTCTTCTTTTATTAATTTTTGTTCTTTTGCTTCTAGTTCTGCTAGTTCTGCTTCTAGTTCTGTTTCTAGTTCTGTTTCTAGTTCTGCTAGTTCTGCTTCTAGTTCTGCTAGTTCTGCTAGTTCTGCTTCAAGTTCTGCTAGTTCTGCTTCTAGTCTAGTTTCTTCTTCTGGTCTAGTAGATTTAATGTTGGATGAATAAACTGGCACATCAACCGTGGATAGATTATATGACCCAATCGAGTGCCCCCCCGGAATACTTCTCATCCCTCTCTTTTGGTTGAAGGCTTGCAAACGCCTAGCCTTTACCGTCCTAGTCTGTTTTATTGTTAAATTTTCCGTTTTTATTTGTTCCTTCGTTATTTTTAATTCTTCCTTTTTTAATTGTTTCTTAAATGTTATTAGTGACCGCTTTCGCTTTCGTTTTCTCGTCTCGTCAATATTTAATAATATTTGAACCAGGGCCGATGCGATATCGCCTTTTTTTTCCTGATTTTTTGTTTTTAAATATTCATTTGCTTGAGTACACCATTCTTGTGTATGACGTCGAATACTATTAATCATCTGTGTTTGTATTTCTGTTTTATAATCATTATTACCATTACTATATTGTTCGAACCAATCTATATATTGTGGATCATATTCGTTGCCGTTTATCTGCGAACCCAATATGTTACGCAATATTTTGGTTATACCCCCCTCATCTACAATCCATTCCTGTTTATTCTTGTCAAACTTCATGGTTATAGTGTTTTTTTTTTGTTGATTACAATGTATATGGGACACTTTATAACCGGCATCACCTGCAATATAATCCTGACTTTTTAGCATTCCTGCTAATGCGGAAGCAACAATCGCACCAACATGATCGCATTCTCCACATGTCGAGGTCGCACCCTCATGGTGTATGTCTCGACCAACGTAATAATGTACTGGTTCAGCACATAACCAACATGTACCACATAATCCCTTAAAGTCTGCTGTAATCTCAACCGTCTTTCCTTTTTCTACTTTAATATTGGATACCTTGACCGTCTCACCATTCTTGAGAATGTTACCATGTGTGGACGCACCCGTTATTTGTCTCTCAAATAATCCTTTATAATGGTGTAAGTCGCCCGATTCCCCGCTCTTTAAACCCGCACATTCGGAGTCAGGGGTAGCATGTGACGTTAAATGCGGTCTATATGTTTTACTTGCAAAGTATATGTGATTCATATTCTTTGCAATGTTAGAAACAGGTATTCCCTTAAGTAACTGTTTGGCCATATCGTTATATTTAGTTTCATTATCGGCCATAGACAACTGCTTATTGTGTGCGTACACCTCGTTAATTTGTGCTTGAACTTGTGCGAGTTTCTCCTTCAATTGTGCTTGAACTTGTGCTTGAATCCGGTTGTCGAGAATCTTACCAGTAGGTTTACGAATACGTGGTTTACGAATACGTGGTTCAAGAATACGTGGTTCAAGAATACGTGGTTCAAGTGGTTCAATATCCATATCCATATCCATATCCATATTAATATTTGTACTGTATACTATAATAACACAAATTGTTATTAACGTAAATCCTTTTTATGGAATATATGCCGAATGTAGTATAGAGAACCATAATACATTATTCTTAAATTGCTTGGGTAGTAAATGTCAATGTTCTCAATATATAATAATAAATGTGTAAATATAAATCGAAATAAATGTTTGTTTGGAGGTGTTTATTGATTCTAGGGCAAGGCGACTCGGGTTGTCATTGAATCCAATCAAACGTATGTTCTAATTTGGTCGCTTCCCAAAACATGTCCCGAACCTTTCATATCAGTATAACATATTTCAAATTCATTATTTGCTGACCAGTTATAATCATAGCATAAAAATAAATGTGGTTTATTATCAAATGCGAACTCAAAATAAAAACTGGTATCAACTGGACTCGTGTCTGTATCTTTCATAATTTTCTGTTTTTTATGGATAATTGGTTTAATTACGTTATATCTTTCATCGTGTTTATGGATTACATTTACAAATTTATGATAATCTATGCTATTCTTTTGTTTATATTTATATTTGATCCGCCCATCATATTCAAGTATGATATTTACTAATTCATATGGGAGTTTAATTGAGTTGTATTTGAGTGTATCTATCTTATTATTAGCATTATTGTAGGTGTCATTAGGTTTATTATACCCAACAATATAGTTAAAAAATGAAGCAATCATAATACAGTAGTACCAAATTAGTCTTTATACCGTTGGAAATTAAAATCAGAACAACTTTGTTGTCCGACATACAAAAAATACATTATTCACATTATCTACATGTATAAAATCCCAACTATGTTTCCAATTTCAAAGGTGCGTGTGGGTCCAACTCGTTGTAATAATAATCTTCTCTAAGAAGATCTTTAATATTTTGATATAATACAGTCTTGCAATCGGGACATTTTTTATAATGCAAGGTTATCCCAGTACTCATGTGATGCGATATATGGTTAGGATTTGGATGTTTGCTTTTGGGTCGTTTATAGAAGGAGTCGGGCCACCAACCGACGGTATCCAAGCAAGGTTTGCAAAAAGTATGACCGCATTTTGTCGTGAATTTCTCTTCATATTTGCTTTCGCTTTCTGATAAACTCCATCCCCCATTTTCAATGGACCAGCAATATGTTTCTTTTCGGTTTCCCGAACATATAGAGCAACCCGTATTGCATATGGGATGTTTTTCATGTTTTGATGCTTCGTGTAATGATCTCCATCGGTCTTTTAATGCATTCTCCATTTTTGATTTACATAATGTAAGTGGGATTGGGTCATATTCCCATTCATTCGAACCCATTGTTCGTAATATTGTTTTTTTGTTAGGAGTAATGTATGCAACGAATTTGAGTTCCTTTTTCGTATAGGAATTAAAATCCGGTATTTCGTCCATTATCATACAACTCTCTAATAGGTTACGTCTCCCATTGAATGTATGGAGACACTCGGTCTCGTTATGACGTTTACTATCGCAAAACGTACATGAGTGTGTTGATAGTGACATAGTTAAATAATAATTTGGTTAGTTAATGTCGATTATTTTCATTGTTAAAAGGATTTCAATTTTACGTACGATCGTGCGTAAAAGCAATATACACGGGTTATCAAGATATTTACTTACCCATTTGTAGATATTTTGTCTCTATATATAAATGAGTAATCCAACCTATTATTCAGCAATATACGTTATTAATCGCTCGGGTAAATATGCATCTAGGACATGTTTCCCGGAGTATGAGTGTGATTTTTTACCCAAACGAATTCCGTTGAACGATCTTGCGGATTTAGTGGCAGATATGCAGAAAATATGTTTTAAAGACGAGAATAAAAAAAATAAAAATAGCGAACGTTTGTATGATATGTTTATGGCAACAACAGAACGAACAGTAGCCGTAGCCTTAACATTAGGATATAAAAAGGGTGTTATTGATTATAAAGAATTTGTAGATGGAGGGTCTGCTACTATTCAGATGAGTTCTCAAGGTGTATTGCCAACGCAACAACCCTGGTTGAATGAAGTATGTCGTTCAAAGCGTATTTTAAAAAAAATAACAAGTCCAGTAATCCAAACAATGGATTTAATTGATAAATATATCAGAACTACGTTGATGAAGAAATCCAAAAAAGTGAATGGATCATATTTATATGTGGAAAAGTCACCCGAACATGGGGAACCCGAATTTTTATTGGAATATTATAAGAAATATGGTTTTAAAGAGTTTCTTTTAGGTAACAAACTAGACGAAGAATACTATTATATGAAGAAAACGTACGTAGGAAAATCACCATCTCTACGCAAAACGAAGGCAAAAAGTATGTCACCAAATAAAACGCGAAAATCCAAATCGACATCAAAAGCATATAGCGTGTAAATAACATGTGTAAAATGCGGTAACATCGTCGAATATATTAGACCTGATATAAGTTATAACTCAATAGTGGTGTTACTACGAGAAATACCACTATCTTTATTTATTGGTGCGTGATGTAGCGCACATAGAATTTCATCGACACTTAAAGTATCTCTACCTGAACCATTTGATTCAGAACTACTACACATAAAGACGTGTATGCATATGCATGATATCATTCCAAAGAGTATGGTGAGTATAAATAGTATGGCGATCAATAACACGTGGTCGGACATTTTATATTCGCCAGTGATTTACCGAGGGTTTTCAATTTTCAAATCATATGTCGCACGGTCCGTATTCAGAGGTTTACGTAAAGTATTTCAATAAGGATAGATAATACTTTCTATAAAATTGCCTGGAGAAAAGTAATAGTATAGTAGGTAACCCAAGTTAAATCAACCGATATATTGAAATCCAATATTATCCAAAATGCCTTGTCGTGAATGTGGAAAATGCATGCACAATCGTTCCACATGCGAGGTTCGTGTAATGCGCGAAGCATTTTCAGTACTGAATGACGATCCGAATAGTATTTTGTCAGAACGCGAAGAAGTGAAACGTATAACAGTGTTACGTATAGTGATATTACTTAGACTAGTTCAATGTGAACGATTAGATCATATAGTCGTTTACAATGCACACAATACACTTGCGAAATACGTAAGAAATGCCGAAACCGGTGAAATTACATCATCTCGGTCGAATTTCGATGACCGAACTATATATCAAGAATTAATGCGTTCGCGACCTATATTAAATGAAGAACTGGAAAAGTATAGAAATAATCCTACCACCTATACGTTATCCAGTATTCGCCCTGCGTCGGACTTTCAAAAAAGAGAAGAAGTACAGAGACTCAATGATGCGATCGCGCGAGGGCGTATTATTATAGAACAACGTGAACGAGCAAGACGTGAACGCATTGAATTACAAGAAAGACAACAAGCGATATTGGGACAAGGATTACCCCAACCAGTGCCACCTAGACCGAACCGACCTCGAGTACAATTGTCCGAAAAACGCGAGAATGCGATTAAATCCGAATCGTGTCCGATATGTATGGATACGATAGGAGAAACGGATAATATAGTGCTTCGGTGCGGGCACCATTTCTGTAGTACTTGCGTATTTAAACATACAATAACCTGTATTTCAAGGCGTACGGACTGTACTTGTCCTATATGTCGCGGTGCGTATATGACCGTGGAATGTATAAAGGATAGTATAAATAATAGAAACATGTAAAATATAACAAATAACCGTTTTAGTGAATGTCAAATATGTAAAAAATATCCCAAATGGAAGGGATATTTTTTATTTTTGTTTTTGTAAAAGTATGACGATGATATGGTCTAGTCATCATGGTACATTCTATATCCTTCTCTAGCCATTACAAGAACGAAGAAACCGATAATAAGGATAGTTTCGAGAACGACTGACATTATTGAATTCGTAATTTAAATTGTGTTAATTATTAAGTTGTGTTAATTGATACCGAAGAAAAAAAAAGGAAAAAGTTTTCAATTTTATCATATATTTTGATGTCAATGTTCTCAATATATTATTAAAAAGTGAATTATAAACGATGAAATAAGTTTCGAAAAATTGAAAACGACAAGTGATATAGTAGGTAACCCAACTTAAATCAAACGATATATTAACATCCACCGTAAAATATGGAACTTCAAATCCAAATGTCAATCCGAATCCAATCATTGGTCCGCGGGTACAATGCTCGAAGAGACATAAAGTGTCTTGTAGATAACGCGACATTTCCAATGATGAATAAATGGTTAGAAACATATAACCGGAGGCTAATTGCCGTGAAGGAAGTCAACGAAATATTAAAACCGAATGACAATATTTCATCTCGCATGTCTAATATCCTCGCAAAATTAAGAATAAAAAAAAACAAAAAAGTTAGAAACGACAATTTCCCATCTCATTTATCCGAAAACATAGCAAAATTCGCGATATTTAAAAAGTACAGTACAATGCCTTCATGGGAGACAGATAAAGGAGATCTTATTATAATTAGCCCGGGGTCGGGTGAGATAATTAAACGTATAGAAGTAAAAGCATTCATGTCAGATGGACCATCTTCGTTCGGTCCCACTGAAACATGGGACTGGTTATATTTTGTGGATGCCAAAGACACATTGGATGGTTCATTCAAAGTGTACGAAATAAAATGTTCTAATACAAGTGAAGAAATGAAGAACGTACAATTAAGCGGTTGTGTATTTGAATTAGATAATATTGATGAACTTCCCGAAGATATAGACAACGATAAAAAATGGAAAATTGGCCCATTGAAAGAATTATGTAAGTCTAGAGGATTAAAATTAGGTGGTAGAAAATCGGATATAGTACATAGATTGAAAAATGAAGCACCAGGATCCAAGCACAAACCGCTAAAAACCTTTGGAGATATCGTTGAACAAAAGCGAAGAGGTGAGTTGCGAGGTAGTTTCGAAAAAATATTCAAACCTCATTTAGGTGAGAATTGTAAATTAATATTTGACGGACATATATCAGAATTAAACCCTTGTAACTTCAAATGTTCCATTTGAAGTTACAAGGGTCAGATACCGGTAAGGAAATGGAATTCGGACAACAAAGTTGTTCCTATTTTAATTTCCAACGGTTTAAATAACACAATTTAGTTTCTTTACAATCAAATCAACAACGGGAACGGAGACGGCATTTCCTGCTAATTTATATAATGAACCGTCGCAAATATCTGGAAGTTTATAATCACGTGGAAACCCCTGTAGGTTGAAACATTCCCGTGGGGTAAGTTTGCGAATCCCTTTTTTATCTTTTAATAACGGAACATTATGTCCGCCTCCGCCCATATTAGCAGTTAATGTCGGACATAATCCGCTTTTATTTTCGCGTACATAGAATCGTCGATATTGATATAATACATTATCGTAAATGGTTTTGGTGATGTTTTTTTCAATTTCCGGAAACACTTTAAATCGATCTGAATAATAGTACTTGTCGTCGACATTTTCTTCTAGTAATTCATGAATGTTCCCCTTTTCGACCCTATCAAAATCAAAGTTAAACAAATCGTGTTTTACTTTGTCTCTGAATCCGACAATATAAATCCTTTCACGGTGTTGTGGTATGGTAGTAATTGCACTAGTATCAAGGATAGCCGTTTTCAGATGATATCCAATGTCTTGTAGTTTTTGTTCGATAATATTGAATGTATTGCCCTTGTCATGTGACTTGAGATTTTTCACATTTTCCAAGATAATAATTTCGGGCGTGTGTTTCTCTAATATTTCTACAATTTTCCAAAATACATTAGATCGCGTATCGTCAAATCCTTTTTTATCACCCGCGATACTGAAAGGTTGACACGGAAAGCCTCCGCATAGAAGATTATGTGATGGTATATCGTCAACATTGATTTCATTTAGATCTTGAAGAGTAAATGTATGTTGAGGATGATTGAGTTCATATATTTGTTTCGAACATTCCATCATGTCGTTTGTAAAGACACATCCGAATTTCGGATTCCGCTCAAGTGCTAATGAAAATGCTCCGGTTCCTGCGAATAAATCGATAAACTTAACTTTGCTGGTATTTTCCTTGCCTCCGACAGAGATCATATTTTCTACATTAGTAGAAGAGTCGCCTTTACAACAATCCGTTTTGCGTAGGCAATGTGAATCGAATCGAGATTTTTGAGAAAATTCCTTTCCACAACGGTTACAATTATATTTACCCATTTTGTTATTATATCATGCTCTAATATCTTTATATACAATCAATTTTATAAAGGATAAAACTGAACTAAAGAAAAGGGTATGTATGATATAAATGTCACCTGGAAGTATACTTGTAATTGGGTTATTAGTAATATGTGCGTGTGGATTATGTTGGTGTGAATGCTTATCCGAGATATGTGTCAATGATACCATAACTATTGAACGGACTGTAGAGAATCCAGTAGTTGATCTATAGTTTTCACCATTACACGCATATTATTGTAATGGTGATTCATGTCAATGTTCTCAATGATGATTAAAAAAAGAATGAATATTACAGTAAAAATAAATAAATCATTTCGTAAACTCTGGTATTCCCTGTATGACTTGTATATTTTGAGGAAGTTGTTCTGTTTGAATTAGATGTGCTAGTTCAGGTGCTATATATACAGTATATTCAACGTCCTTGTTGCTAATCAAGCATTTTCCCGTCCATTTATCCAATTTCAAAACTTCGTTTAAACCGCGTATCCTGCCTTCAACCCCCAAATGTTCGTTGGGTCGTTTGCCAGGTCTACCATTGGTGTGTTTAATCCGCCATTCGCATGATAATGCGTTTCTATGATCTACAAATCCTGTAACCAATGCGTATATCTCCCACCCTCCTCCTCTGCCGTGTGTATATACAGCGCCTCCCGAAATCTCTTCATTATGTTGTCGAAGACGACGATATGGGTTATTCGTGGAACCATTGTAGGTAAGATGTGAGTAACGTTGTTGTCGGTTGCGAAGTATATAACAGTACCATTGTTGTGTAGGTGTTGAAACAGTACAATTGCTCGGGTCCATACTATAATTATATATAGAGTACGATATATATAGTTTTATCGAGATATATTCATGGTAACTGATGAAAAATTGAATGGCTTCGATAAATAATAAGGTCTAACAGATAAGTGATAATGGATTATTCAGAAACAGTAACAAATATGAAGTCATGGTGGAGTTCGTTGAATATCCGGTCAATGTTTAATTATATAGTAGCGACTTGTGGTTTATATATGTGTTGGATAACACTGCATTATCTTTCGGTCCATATGTATGTATATTGGTGTGTACCTGCAACAATGACGGGATTCCTAATGTCGGCCTTTTTAGTTCCCGCACCACATTGTTATTCATTACGTTGGGCTATATACAATGGCGGAAACAGTATTATCGGTATGTGGTCGTTATTGGGAGCATGGTTAATGGGTAAAATAAAAAAGGATTAATAATATGACGGTTAGTTGGTGTATATTTATTGTATTTTTATTTTTTGCATGAATATGTGCGTACCGTAAATATAAAATTGATTCGAACCTATCAATATCCCACAGTTTCAATCAATAAAATGGTAAGATGTGGGTACTGTAATGTCAACGGTCATACCAAAACCTCATGTTCAAAGCGCGATTTACATATATTGTTGCGTTTATGTAGTGGAGGAAGAGACCTAACCGAGTTAGGTACGTTAACCGTAGGTAAAATTCCAATAAACAAAATATCGGAAGTAATGTTATTAAAACGTGGATTAATTCCATATATAATACATGACGGGTTGTATGTAGTCCGATACAATGAAGAAGACGACCAATTTCGAGTGGAGTGCCATGTGGATTCTCCCACTGCGTATGTAAGATGGAAGAGAGAACATTTGAATCGAATATCATCATTGGAAAATAAAAGAATTCTACGTGAAGAAAGTCGTCGTATCCGAGCCCGCGTAGCACACTTCAAACGGAATACATACGTTCGAGAACATAATCCCGAGTTTCATAATTTTGAAATTTTAAATGAAATAGTAAATGGAGATCATATAGCCGTTACTCGTCGCGTTATCGAACAACATCGTATTCGCCAAGTAAACTACAACCGTAGAGCGATGGAGCGAAGAAGGGACAGAGTTGCGGAGGAAGCCC
>Ga0209632_10002511_pt1 | contig 17524 bp, 13 predicted proteins | sample COG_10_FD_184754 | JGI IMG/M metagenome (GOLD analysis project Ga0209632, IMG submission 184754) | Pelagic Microbial community sample from North Sea - COGITO 998_met_10 (SPAdes) (version 2) | ecosystem: Environmental > Aquatic > Marine > Neritic zone/Coastal water | place: Helgoland, sampling... | reverse complement strand
CTGGAAGGCAGCGAAAAGCTTCAATGAGCTGATCAATTAGGGGGCTGGAATTCACAACTACTCCTAGAAAGGAAACTTAAAGCCATCTGGCATTTTCATTCCGCCAGTCATACCGCTTAGCGATTCTTTATTAGTCTCTTCGACCTTCCTAACAGCATCATTTACAGCTGCAGCAAGCAAGTCTTCGATCACAACTTTGTCCTCGCTCATCAACGCATCATCGAGTCTGACGCTGATGACGTCATGCTTCCCGTTCATTGTGACCCTGACCAAGCCGGCACCGGATTCACCTTCTGTTTTCGTTTTTAGCTGCTCTGTCTGAGCCTTTTGAAACTTCTCTTGCATCAGTTTCGCTTGCTTCATGATTTCGTTCAAATCGGTCATACTCGTTATTAATCCTTATTGGGTGCTATAGTTTCTTTTGCTAGAGTGCCCGAAAAATGCTTCAGTAATCCCTGCACATTTTCATCACTCTCGAAATCGTTGACCATCGCAACATGCTTCTCTTGTTTTAATCTTTGACTCAACATCGCAGGTGTTTCATTCTTCGCATCGCCTATCTCAATTTGCACCGCTACCTCGACAGCAAAATAGCTGCTCAATGCTTGGGAAATTTTTGGCAATAACTCTTCGCTGAAAACGGCGCTCTGAGAATGGTCCAATATGAAGTGTATACTGCTTGAGCCTGCTCGCTGAAAGTCCGAATTGGCAAGAACATTCGCTGCTATGCCAGTTATTTCGAGCCGTGGATAGAGGCGTAACCAACTCTGGGGACTTAATGAATCTAGCGTTATCTTTCCTATCGAGGCTACGCTGGCTGGTTCGTCGCTTTCGCCACCCTCTTTAGAATCTTCTCGATGTCCTTGATGAGCATCAATAGCCTCTTCGTTCGCTGTCTCAACATAATTCTGCCCGCTACCACTCGATTGTTCTATTTGAAGATCAGCGGGCGCTTCGACAGATACCTCTATGAGTTCCTCGCTGAACCGCTCAGGCTCCTGAAGCGGCTGGGGCAATACTGATTCGTCTGTTAGTTCACTCTTTTTTTTTTCGACTTCTGTAGCGCTGCCCGCGGCGTTGTTGGACTCATTAGCCGTCGAGGGATCGGTGTTTTCCTTAGCCCCTAAACTAACAGGCTCTAAATCAGTCGGTTCTACATAACTCGGAGAAAATACCAGCATGCGAATCAGCAGCATCTCGAAGGCTGTTCGTACCTCCGCCGAGAGTCGCAAATCTTCCCTACCCTTGATTCCCATTTGATAATACAGCTGCACATCCTCAGCGCTGATCAAAGACGCCAACTCTAGTATTTGCTGCATGTCTCCATAACTGTTGTCCGCGGCCTTCGGCTCGATCTGCGCAATAGCTACACGGTGCAACGTGGATAACAGGCTATCTAGAGTATGACTATAATCTGGAGTCTGTTCTGAGATATCGCGAATGAGCTCAAGGATTGTAGAGACTGACCGTGATGCCATACCTTTTAATAGTGCATAGACTTGTTTCTGCGGCGGCACACCCAGCATCTCGATAACGCCACCAGCGGCGACTTTGCCCTCGCAGTAGGAAATAGCCTGATCAACAAGCGTAAGTGCATCGCGCATGCTTCCGGACGCGGCAGAGGAAATCTGCCACAGCGCTTCCTCCTCGAATTCTATCTTCTCTTTCTCCAACACAGAGCCAAGGTATTCAGCAATCAACTGCGGGCTTAGGTTCTTCAGATTAAACTGTAGGCATCTCGAGAGGACCGTAATCGGCAACTTCTGTGGATCCGTGGTCGCGAATAGGAATTTCACATGCGACGGAGGCTCTTCGAGAGTCTTGAGCAAAGCGTTAAAGCTATGATTAGAGAGCATATGTACCTCATCGATGAGGTATACCTTGAATCGACCTCTACTAGGCAGGTACTGCACATTTTCGAGCAGCTCGCGCATTTCCTCAACTTTCGTGCGTGACGCCGCGTCGATTTCGATCAGATCTATGAATCGTCCTTCGTTTATCTCCTTACAAGAATCACATTTCTCGCAGGGGACAGAGCGAATACCCTCCTCACAGTTTAGACATTTCGCGAGTATGCGCGCGAGCGTGGTCTTACCTACACCCCGGGTACCGGTAAAGAGATAGGCATGGTGCAGCCGCTCATTATCCAGCGCATTAGTAAGGGACTTGAGAACATGAGCCTGTCCAGCGACTTGGGAGAAGTTACTAGGTCGCCATTTACGGGCTAGGACTTGATAGCTCATCAGGTTTCTTCGTCAATATGCCGACAGGGGTACATACCTAGGGCAGATTTATCGACTCTCGTGAAAATGTAATTAGAGGCAGCCCTTGCCAGCCACACCGCGGCACATGAGTCAGCTACTACCGTTGCTCCCTTCCGGGCCTGGCGGGGTTTATAACTTATCATTGCGTGGGGACCGACAAGAGTTACCAGAGCGCATAATACCATAGACGGCGGCGGATGCAGCCCGGAAAAGCAGAAAAATCAGCAGCTTAAATCAAGGATTCTGTGGACCTGAAACCCCGCGCAAAATTTCATTTTGGCTAAGGTTTTCAGGTACGACCCGTCTCTGTCTTTGACTCTACTTATGGCAAAGACAAAGTCACCAATCTGGAATCTCCACCACCACCAACAGCGATCGAAATATACTGTTTACCTGCCACTGAATATGTCATCGGCGTGCCTTGTGGAGGCAGTGGCAGCTCTTCTTCATGGATAATTTCTCCGTTGGCCTTGTTATACGCCCTAATAAGGTTGCGACCCCCATCCGATTGAGCCATAAACAATAAAGTTTTAGTCAATAACGGGCCTACCCTGCTCGCGCTACCTACTGGACCGGGATCTAATATACCCATATCAATTATCTTCTGGCGCATCCCTTCACCGTGGGGAACCATCCATTCATGCTCACCCGTGTTCAAATTAATGGCCGTGATACGCCCGTAGGGAGGTTTCGTCAGCGGCAATCCCTGAGGACCTGCTACTGATCTCGGTCCCCCTCGCACAAACTCTAAATCTGAACGCTCGGGAGGAGATTCTCGTAATTGCACCACGATAGGAACCGATGCAGAAGGTATGTAGTACAGGCCAGTATCTGGATCAAATGCCGCTCCATGCCATTCGCCACCACCGCCCCAACCGGGAAACTGAATCGCTCCACGCAGTGAAGGCGGGGTAAACAACGGCCCGTAATCATATTTTTCGATATTTTGTAGCGCTTCTCTGCGTAATTCCGCGCTAAAGTCGATCAAGGTCTCGTCAGAAATCCCCTGAGGCTCGAAGGCAGCTGGCTTCGTGGGAAACGGCTGAGTTGCGGAGAGTACCTCTCCTGGCACTGTGCTCTGAGGTACAGCTCTTTCTTCGATAGGCCACACTGGTTCGCCGGTAATACGATCGAACACGTAGGTAAAGCCTTGCTTAGATATTGCCGCTACAGCCTTGATTGGCCGACCATCAACAGTGATATCGACAAGTGTTGGTGCCGCGGGTAAGTCATAGTCCCAAACACCATGGTGTACCATCTGAAAATGCCAGAGTAATTCGCCGGTCTCAGCACGAACCGCAACCAAACTTTCAGCGAATAAATTGTCGCCTTTACGCAATCCACCGTACCAATCATTAGTCGGGGTACCGATGGGTATGTAAACGATACCTAGCTCATCATCGGCGCTCATAATGGTCCATGAATTAGTGTTACCCGAATATTCCGCGGAGCCATCCTCCCAAGTGTCATTGCCAAATTCTCCAGCCTGAGGAATCGTCTTGAACATCCACTCCAAGTCACCGGTAATAGGATTAAAAGCTCTAACATGCCCGGGAGGCATCTCCTTAGTGCGCCCACCATCCAAAACAATGGAATTGACCACAACTGTGTTATTAGTCACCAAGGGCGGCGAAACCACACCATACTGCGACTTATCAATCTCTCTACCCAAGCCCAAAGACAGATCGATTCGGCCATCGACGCCAAAATTAGTATCTGGCTCACCTGACTCAACATCGATCGACCAGAGTGTGGAGTCATTGGTCGCGAAAAATATTCGCTCTTCGCCATCTTCCTCCCAATAAGCAACACCGCGAGTGTTATAGCCTAAATTAGTCGGCTGCCCTGCTTCCCACGCTCTGGTGTCAAAAATCCATTTTTCAGCACCACTGACAGCATCCAAAGCGACGATTCGGCCAAACGACGTGGGCACATACATCGTGTCGCCCACTACTATGGGTGTTGCTTTATATCCTGCCGGCGTGGCGCGAGCATTGTCATTGGCAACGTTGTTAGCGACGGTTGCATTATCTACGCTATCCCAGCTCCACGCGGTTGTTAGGCTGCTAACATTGCCAGCATCAATCTGGTCGAGGGAAGAATATTTTTGAGAGCCGTTGTCACCGCCGTAACTGGGCCAGTCGGCTGCTTGCGTAGCCACCGTGGCCAAGGCAAAAAGTGATGAGATGAGAATTTTTTGAGGTGTTGTTATAAGCATGCTGCCCCCGGGTGATCTAGTTGATGTACTTGCTAGATACTACCTTAGGGGGTGTTCGATGGGTACTGTGGAAGGGGTTTTTGGTGATGTGCCTGGGGTGATTGGTCGGGTAGGTAATTGGTCGGGTAGGTAATTGTTTTGGAATTCGGTGGGACACCGGGAGGAATTAACTCGGCAATTGGCTTAGCTAATTGTATCGCACCTGCGGGGCGGCTTTGCCGTCTGTGGAGCTGTCGCTTGTCGAGCTGGGGGTACTCACTTGACCCAACAGCGCTTGATAAAACCCCGACTGACGTCGGGGTTTTTATTTAGTGGCGGTGAGGGAGGGATTCGAACCCTCGAAGCCTTACGACTTACACACTTTCCAGGCGTGCTCCTTCGGCCACTCGGACACCTCACCATAAACTTGTTCGCACTTTGCACGCGTAATTTTAGCTTTCGACGCAATCCTGCGAATTCTATCTTTGTAAATATTCCCAGCTCTATTCAACGGGCACTGTGCTTGTCGGTATCGAAGCCTTACGACTTACACACTTTCAAGTAGGCAAACTACTTTGTGTAACCTACGTACAGGTGTACGTAGCTAATCAGTCGTGTTCGTTATTCCGGGCTTTCTGCCCTCAACCCTGGGAGTCGGCTGACGCCACACTAAATTATTCCAGACAATTTAGTCGACCAGGCAGACACCTCACAGTGTTCTTTCGCATTTAACGTGCTGCAAAAGCGGCGTAACCTTAGCTTACCGCTTGGGGGAATTCAAGTTCGTCCTTTACTGCCGGGTGAGTCGAGCGTTCACAGAGTCAGATGTTACTGGCTCGGTGCTTCGGTAGACATTGATATCTAGGCCTCCGCGTCGCAGAAAATTCATCCCTACTCTGAGTTCGCTAGGCTGGCAGGTGAGCATGATGTCGCGAAAGATGCGCTCTGCACACTCCTCGTGATAGCCCTGATGCTCGCGGAAGGAAATCAGGTACTGCAGCAAACTTAATTCGCTAATTTTCTTGCCGGTGTAACGTAGCTCGATGCTAGCCCAGTCTGGCTGACCGGTCACGGGACAGTTTGATCTAAATAGGTCCGAGTAGAGAACTTCGTCGTCGGCGTCTAAATCGGTAATATTGAGTAACTCGGCATCCGGTTGCCGTGCGCCTAGTTCGACATCGATATGGTCTATACACCTACCTGGCCTTGCACTAAACCCCTCATTCCCTATTTCGTCTAACGGATGGATTACTACCTTTACTTCAGAGAGACTTACCAAGGAAAGGTCTTTCTCGATGAGGGATCTAACAGTCTCCCTGTTTTTATAGCGCTCTTGATTCAAGGAATTGAGATAGAGCTTGAGCGACTTCGATTCGACGATGTTTTCTGATTCCGAGTTAAAATAGAACTCAGCTATCGCGACCTGTGGCTTACCTGAATTATTTAGCCAGGAAAGCTCATAGGCCTGCCAATGATCGAGACCAAACATACGATTTTTTTTGTCGATATCTAGCAGCGAGCGACTAGCCCAGCGCGGTATTGGATACAACACATCAGGCTGGTATTTTTTGGGGTGTTCAGCCTGACTGCCGAGAGGATTATCCGTCATAATATTTTGGAGCTACTAGGTTCTTAGGCCAGTTCCCTTGCGCAGTAAAAAAATACAGGAGCCAAATAATATGACAATAAAAACACAAAGCATAAAGAACGCCCAAGTGACATCAACATCCGAGGTTCCCAAAATACCATACCTAAATGTGTTGACCATATAGAATATTGGATTAAGACCCGAGATAAACTTCCAAAAAGGAGGTAGTAATTCCACCGAATAAAACACGCCGCCCAAATAGATAAGTGGCGTTAGGACAAAAGTAGGAATAATGGAAATATCATCGAAGCTATTCGCAAATAACGCGTTGATGAATCCGGCCAGCGAGAACACAATGGACGTTAAGAGCACGACGGTAATAGTGATAAATAAATTTTGAATTTCGAGGTCAGCAAAAAACAGAGAGATAACGGTTACAATTGTTCCTACGGCCAAGCCTCGCGCCATCCCTCCAACGATAAAGCCAGAGAGGATAATGTAATTTGGTACCGGGGATACTAATAATTCTTCTATGCTATGTTGGAATTTGTGGCTAAAAAAGGAAGACACGACGTTAGAATACGAGTTCTGTATTACCGCCATCATGATCAGACCAGGTACGATAAACTCCATGTACTGGAAGCCGCCCATCTCACCAATGCGGCTACCTACCAAATTGCCAAAAATCACAAAATAGAGCCCTATCGTAATCGCAGGTGGCACTAGAGTCTGCAGCCAAATTCGAGTAAATCGGCGGATCTCTCTCCTGACTATTGTTTCAAAAGCTATGTATTTATGATTCAAGAACACAGTAATTTTCCTAGTCGTTACTTTCGAGCTTGGACAAGAACAATTGCTCAAGTCTATTCGTCTTGTTTCTCATGCTATCTATTTTAATTTCAGCTTTAGTGAATAAGCCGAACACCTCGTTAATACTCAAACCACCGGAGACCGTTACCTCGATGCAATTCTCATCAACGATTTCGAGACTCGCATTATCCAGTCCCAAGTCAAAGCCTGACGGTATCCGCGAAGTTGTTTCCAAAATATAGACTTGAGAATCGAGTTCATTTAGCAGCTTACGCATACTGGTGTTCTCAACTATTTTCCCAGCGTCAATAATCGCGATATTGCGACAGAGCTGTTCAGCTTCTTCCAAATAATGTGTGGTCAATATAATCGTTATGCCGTTGTTGTTTATCTCCGTTAGAAATTCCCACATCGATCGACGCAATTCTATGTCGACACCTGCTGTAGGCTCATCAAGTATCAGTAATTTTGGCTCGTGAACGAGGGCTCTCGCAATCATCAAGCGTCTCTTCATACCACCGGAGAGAGTTCTAGAGCGCTCATCGCGCTTCTCCCATAAGCCTAACTTGCGTAGATACTTCTCGCAGCGCTGTTCAGCGAGTTTCCGCGGCAAACCGTAGTAACCGGCTTGCGTCATGACGATGTCACGGACTTTCTCGAATAGGCTAAAATTCACTTCCTGGGGTACCACGCCGAAATCTAGCTTCGTCTCGTAGACATGCGTGTCAACATTCTTGCCAAACACCTCTACCGAGCCCGATGTCTTGTTAACCAGCGTTGATATCACGCCAATAGTGGTTGATTTACCCGCCCCGTTGGGTCCCAGCAATGCGAAAAAATCACCTTCCTGTACTTCAAGAGAAATACCCTTGAGCGCCTCGAAACCGTTTGCGTAGGTTTTTGCCAGGTTTTGAATAGAAATTGCTAAGGTCATTAAAAGTAGTCTTTAAGTGTTGTGTTTTCGGCATGCACGTATGCCAGCAGGATTATGTCGATTGTTAATACGATTGGCAACCAAGTGGCCGTGCTATAAGCAGGAATAACAGGCGTAAGAACAGGTTCTCTAGAAATAGAAAAGCCCGGCGTTAGCCGGGCTCTTTTATATGGCGTCCCCTAGGGGTTTCGAACCCCTGTTGCCGGGATGAAAACCCGGTGTCCTAGGCCACTAGACGAAGGGGACAGTGACTTTACTTAACAGCTCTCTCAAGCAGCGGGGGATTCTAAGAAGCTTGGCCGGATCAGTCAAGAGCAAAGCCTCAATATTCGGATTATTTATGCTAACTTCGCACGAAATTAGCAGCTTTCTCTGTTTACTCGCAGCTAACACCTCGATTCGACAAAAAACTGAGCCTTTGTGAGCACCCTAGCATTTAGCGCAAGTATGGAACACAGGGTGAACATCTGCTCCACTACCCTCAGTATCTTGACCCTAAAATTGGACTATGCCATCCTCGCACGAGGCTCTGTTCTCTCCAAAGAACTGTAAAAACAGCGCGGATGTACAGACCTGATTAAATCGGCCGATGCAATCAGAGTGCCGATAAGGAAAAGCCTCTCTAACAGAGGCCGTTGGGGATACTAGGAAACCAGCCATGAACGATAAGCGTCAGAAGCAAATTGATGATGCTGGTGTAAGCATTGATCAAAAACTGATCGAAGAAGGCACCGCTCAACTCAATAGTGAGATTCAGGTATTAGAAGCTTGGCTTACCGAACTCGATTCTTCAGATAAGGAGAATTCGGAGGTGCTAGCCGCCAGAAAATCCTATAAGGATATGTTAAGCAGCCGCAAGGAAATGCTTAGCACACTCGCAAAACAGGCAAAACTTGAGTCAGTTGGCCAGAACTAACCAAAAAAGCGAAGATAGCTGAAGGCATAGCTAGAAAGTACCAAGCACTAATACTTCCGAACAAACCCAACCGCCCCCATTAACCGAAGAACCCACTCCCATGCTGTCAGATCTCCAGGCTAGAACAATGCTGTCACTTCAGTCAGCTATGAATGCGAAGGTAGACCCGAATTGGGTAGCCGCTCGCTACCCTTATATGCGCGCCGTAGTTATTGAGGCCGCTGAAGCCATCGAACATCATGGCTGGAAGTGGTGGAAGAAGCAGGAGAAGGACCTTCCTCAACTACAGATGGAATTGATCGATATCTGGCATTTCCTCCTCTCGGAAATCTTGCTTAACGAGGAAGGAAGTGAGGCAGCGGCCTTACTGAAGCTGACCGAGCAGCTCGAGAGTATCCCTGGTTCGCAGCAGGTCGATTTCGACGGTAAGCTGTACAACCTAAACTCGATTGAACTACTCGACCAGCTTGAGCTACTGATAGCGCTGTCTGCTGCGCGAAAGGTCGAGCTTTCTGTATTTGCCGCGATAATGGGCAATTGCGAGATGGATTGGACTGAGTTGTACTGTCAATACGTCGGTAAGAATGTCCTTAACTTCTTCCGCCAAGACCATGGCTATCAGGATGGCAGCTATCAGAAAATATGGAACGGTCGCGAGGACAATGCATACTTAGTAGAGGCTATGGCCGAGCTCGATCCAGGTGATGCTAAGTACAAAGACAAGCTCTACTCGGCTCTCAGTAATCACTACCCAAATTAGCTCTCAAAGTAGTTCTCAATTTGCCCAAGAATTCAGACTGCTAGTAGTAAGCGTTCTCCTTAACAGTGTGATCTGTAACGTCACGCACTTCCTTCAGCTGAGGAATTTGTTCTAGCAAGGTCTTCTCCACGCCGTTTTTAAGTGTGACATCGACCATTCCGCAACCCTGGCAACCTCCACCAAAACGAAGAACAGCGACATTCTCTTCAAATATTTCTTCGAGAGACACATTTCCGCCATGAGCAGCCAATCCAGGGTTGACCTCGTTGTAGAGGATATAATTGACTCGATCTTCGATTGGGCTATCGTCGGAAATCATTGGCAGGCGGGAGTTTGGCGCCTTAATCGTTAGCTGGCCGCCCATGGAATCCTTCGCGAAGTCCACTACGGCCTCTTCCAGGAAAGGTATACTAGACAGCTCGATGAAGGTCTTGAAGTTTTCATATTGCTTCACTTCGTCGTCGTCTTTTTCTTCTCCGGGCCGACAAAATGAGATACAGGTTTCAGCTTTTGGCGTTCCTGCATCCAGAATAAAAATCCGCACTGATATACCCTCGCAATCTTGCTTCTCGAGCAATTCTGTAAGGTATTCTTGTGCCGATTCGGTGATGGTTACCATATGTCTTTCTCGCGCTAATTTTTAGGACTGTGAAAATTATACTCCAATCGATCAGAAATTAGAATAACCCAGTGCATTACTGGGTTATTTTCACGATGCCGTGAGCCTTCATATTTGTTAGACTTAGCAGCTTTTTCGAACAGCTATCTTGTCTCCAGCAGCAAACAGCAAATTGAGCACGCCAACATGAAAACCAGCGAATCAGAAGCACGCCTCCGCAGACTACTCCAACAGCGCATTTTGGTGCTCGATGGCGCTATGGGGACCATAATTCAGTCACATAAACTGTCAGATGCAGATTTTCGCAGTGACCGCTTTGCAGACTTTCCCCATGAACTGGCAGGCAACAACGACCTGCTCTCGTTGACCCAGCCCGCTATAATTAAGCAGATTCACCTCGACTACTTACTCGCGGGCGCAGATATAGTCGAAACCAACACCTTCAATTCGACCCGCAGCTCTCAATCCGACTATCACCTAGAAGATCTAGCCTATGAACTCAATCTCGAAGCAGCCAAGCTCGCCAGAGCCGCAGTTGATGAGATAACAGCGACGACACCGGATAAACCTAGATTCGTTGCCGGCGTGCTGGGACCAACGAGCAAAACAGCCTCGCTCTCGCCCAAGGTCAGTGATCCAGGTTTCAGAAATATCAGCTTCGATGAATTAGTCGCTGACTACAGTAACTCCACCAATGCGCTCATCGCAGGTGGCGTCGATATCATCATGATCGAAACGGCGTTCGATACGCTGAATGCGAAAGCTGCAATCTTTGCTATTAGTGAATGCTTTGAGGCCACGGGCCGGACTCTTCCTATCATGATATCGGGCACGATCACCGACGCCAGTGGCCGCACTCTTTCAGGCCAGACCGTCGCCGCCTTCTGTAATTCGGTTGCCCATGCACAGCCCCTCTCGATTGGCTTTAATTGTGCACTGGGGGCTGAGCAACTGCGCCCTCACATCGAGGAGACAGCAGCGATAGTGAATTGCTACGTCGCGACTCACCCGAACGCTGGCCTACCAAATGAATTTGGCGAATACGACCAGTCTCCAAACGAAATGGCAGCAATCATTGCCGACTTTGCCAAAAGAGGTTTCGTCAATGTAGTCGGTGGCTGCTGCGGTACTACTCCGGATCACATCACTGCTATATGTGCGGCAGTTGAGGGAGTCACTCCCCGCGCGATTCCTCAGCTTAAGCCTGCGTGCCGCCTAGCCGGCTTAGAAGCCTTCAATATCGATGCGGCGTCCTTGTTCGTTAACGTAGGTGAGCGTACCAACATAACCGGTTCTGCAAAGTTCTCCCGACTGATTATCGATGAGAACTACGAGGAAGCACTCGAGGTCGCCTTGCAGCAGGTCGAGTCTGGTGCACAGATAATCGATATTAACATGGACGAGGGCATGCTCGATTCCGAGATGGCGATGCAAAAATTTCTGAAGCTCATTGCCTCTGAACCAGACATCTGCCGCGTGCCGATTATGATCGACTCATCCAAGTGGGCGATAATCGAGACAGGGCTCAAGTGCGTGCAGGGCAAGTCCATCGTAAATTCGATCAGCCTGAAAGAAGGCGAGGAAGATTTTCTCGCGAAAGCTAAGCTCTGCCTGAAATATGGTGCGGCGGTTATCGTTATGGCGTTCGACGAAAAAGGTCAGGCAGATTCGCTGGAGAAGAAGAACGCAATCTGCAAGCGCAGCTACGATCTGCTAACACAGACAATCGGCTTTCCCGCTGAAGACATCATATTTGACCCCAATATCTTCGCTGTGGCGACCGGCATCGAAGAGCATAACAATTATGCCGTGGACTTCATCGAAGCTTGTCGTTTTATCAAGGAAAACTTACCTGGCGCATTGATATCTGGCGGTGTGAGTAATGTCTCGTTTTCATTCCGCGGCAACAACACCGTTCGCGAAGCTATTCATTCTGTTTTTCTTTATCACGCGATACAGGCCGGCCTAACAATGGGCATCGTTAATGCTGGGCAATTAACTGTCTATGATGATATTCCGGCTGACCTAAAGAAAGCAGTAGAAGACGTCATCCTTAACAAGCATGACAACGGCACAGAAAATCTAATGGAAGTGGCAGCAAACTACTCCGGAGAATCTCAAAAGAAAACCGCTGCAGATATTGCGTGGCGCGAAGCCGATGTCGAAAAACGACTCGCCTATTCCCTCGTAAAAGGCCTTACAAAATTCATCACCGAGGACACCGAAGAAGCCAGGCAGAAAGCCGACAAGCCTATAGAGGTTATTGAAGGGCCTCTAATGAAGGGCATGGATGAGGTCGGGGATCTTTTCGGTAGCGGTAAGATGTTTCTACCGCAGGTCGTTAAAAGTGCGCGAGTCATGAAGCAGGCAGTCGCTTATCTTCTTCCCTATATCGAGGCTGAAAAAGGCGGCGTAATACAGAGCAAGGGCAAGATTTTGATGGCCACTGTAAAGGGAGATGTACATGACATCGGCAAAAATATTGTCGGGGTTGTGCTCGGCTGTAACAACTACGATGTAATCGACCTAGGAGTCATGGTCCCCTGCGAGAAGATTCTCCAGGTGGCAAAAGAAGAGAATGTCGATGTGATTGGACTTAGCGGCCTGATCACTCCATCACTCGACGAGATGGTTCATGTCGCCGGCGAGATGCAGAGGCTCAATTTCAATATTCCTCTACTAATAGGAGGCGCTACAACGTCCAAAGCGCACACCGCTGTCAAGATCGAGAAAAATTATATCAACGACAGCACTATCTATGTGCCTGACGCCTCTAGAAGCGTGTCCGTTGTTAGCACGCTACTCAATGACAAAAACAAGACTGAGTATGCGAGTAAGATTCGCAGCGAATATGAAGCCATTCGAGAGCGAGTGGCAAATCGATCAACCAAACTCAAATTGCTACCCTATAAGAAGGCGAATGCAAATCCGTTTACAGCTGACTGGAGCAACTTTACAGCTGCGAAGCCAGCCTTTTTAGGCACAAAAGTGTTTACAGATTATTCCCTTGAGGAGCTCATTGACTATATAGACTGGACACCATTCTTTATCACCTGGAGTCTCGCAGGGAAATATCCAGCTATCCTAAACGACGAAAAAGTAGGCGCGGCTGCCACCGATCTATTCGGCGATGCTCAGGCGCTTTTGAAAAAGATCGTCGATGAGAAACTACTGACAGCTAAGGCTGTAATAGGTTTCTGGCCGGCCAATAAGATAGCTGACAATGACGTTCAACTCTATGTTGCAGATGAGTCTGGCGCGCCGCTTAGTAAATTGCATTTCCTCAGGCAGCAGATACCCAAAGAAGCCGAGTTGCCAAATCTCTGCCTGGCTGATTTCATTGCTCCTCAATCAGCAGAAAATGGTACGGATTACCTAGGCGGCTTCGCCGTTACTACTGGCATTGGTGCCGATGAGCTAGCCGCCACGTACTCAGCGAAGAACGACGACTACACAGCGATTATGGTGAAGGCACTCGCCGATCGCCTAGCTGAAGCCTTTGCTGAGCGCATGCATGAACGTGTACGCAAAGAGTTCTGGGGTTTTGATCCTACTGAAAAATTCTCGACGACAGAGTTGATCGGCGAAAAATACCAGGGAATTCGTCCTGCACCCGGTTACCCTGCTTGTCCCGATCACTCCGAGAAGCAGACCCTCTTTTCTCTTCTCAATGCAGCCGAAGAAACACAAATCGAACTGACGGAAAGTTTTGCCATGAGTCCAGCTGCCAGCGTCAGTGGCTTCTACTTTGGAAATCCAGAGTCAAAATATTTCTCTGTAGGAAAGATTACACAAGAACAGGTTGATGATCTGTCCAATAGAAATGGCAAATCGGCGGTAGAAATGACAAAATTGCTAACGCCTAATTTGGAATGAGACCTGCATAAGACTTACAGTTAGAAGTCATTCTGACAGCAATTAGATGGCAGTTAAAAGAGAGCATTGAGCTTCATGTATAGATACGACGGATATGACCATCAGATGTTAGCGGATCGAGTCGCCCAGTTTCGCGACCAGACCAATCGCTATATCGATGGCAAACTAAGTGAAACTGAGTTTTTGCCGCTGCGCCTCCAAAACGGGCTCTATGTACAGCGCCTAGCACCGATGCTTCGCATTGCTGTGCCCTACGGCATGTTGTCTTCCGTACAATTGCGCAAGCTTGCCTACATAGCCAATCACTACGATAAGGGTTATGCACATTTCACTACTCGGCAGAATATTCAATATAACTGGCCCGCATTAGTCGATGTGCCAGATTTGCTAGCCGATCTCGCAGAAGTAGAAATGCACGCCATACAAACCAGCGGCAACTGTATTCGCAACACCACAACAGATCAATTTGCAGGTGCAGCGCCCGATGAACTAGAAGATAGTAGAGCGTATTGCGAGATCATCCGACAGTGGTCGAGCTTTCACCCTGAATTTGCCTATCTACCACGAAAATTTAAGATTGCCGTCTGCGGCACTGCTAACGATCAGGCTGCTACACAAGTTCATGACATCGGCATCTATATTGTCAAAGGAGACAATGACAAGATTGGCTTTCGTATTCTCGTGGGTGGCGGCCTCGGTCGCACGCCAGTTATAGGCAAAGAAATATTCGATTTCGTTGAGAAAAAACACCTTCTAACAGCACTAGAAGCGATACTTCGTGTCTATAACCGCGAGGGGCGTCGTGACAATAAGTACAAAGCCAGAATCAAAATACTAGTAAAGGAAACTGGCGTCGAAGAGTTCAAGAAAAAAGTAATAGAGCAATGGGCGCTCATTAAAGATTCTTCACTTACCCTTACAGACGAAGAAATTGATCGCTGCCAGAAATTTTTCGATGCTCCAAACTACCAAAAACTCAGCAACAGTCCGGCACAACTGACTGATAAATTACAGAGCAATGTATTGTTCGCGGCTTGGCACTCTCAAAATGTAAACCCACACAAGATCCCAGGCTACTCTATAGTGACTGTTTGTTTTAAACAGACAGGTGTCGCGCCTGGCGATGTCACTGACCGCCAGCTTGAACAATTAGCCGACTTATCAGAGCAATATAGCTTCGGTGAAATACGAATTAGCCACAAGCAGAATATTGTCATGGCGGATGTCCGTCAGGATCAACTTTTTGAACTCTGGAAAGCGTTGGAATCCGGAGCAATGGTGAGCCATAACCTTGGCCTACTAACCGATGTTATCTGCTGCCCAGGCGGAGATTTCTGCGCACTAGCCAATGCGAAATCCATTCCCATAGCTGAATCAATTCAACGAAAGTTTGATGACCACGAAGAACTCACCAATATCGGCGAGATGAACCTCAATATTTCTGGATGCATGAATGCCTGCGGACATCATCACGTTGGCAATATCGGCATTCTCGGTGTCGATAAAAAGGGAGAAGAGTATTATCAAGTCTCGCTCGGGGGTTCATCGAAGAACAACGCTAGTCTCGGCAAGATTATAGGCCCCTCTTTCGCCCAGGAAGAAATTTCCGATGTCGTCGAAACTATCGTGGGCGTATACAAAGACAAGCGCAATGACGATGAAAAATTCATCGACACCTACAACCGAATCGGAATAAATCCATTTAAGGAGAAAGTCTATGCCAAAGCTGATTAATAGAAGCGCTGTCATAGACAATCCCTGGACGGTAATGAAAGTATCTACTGGGCCGGAGATTTTAAAGGTGGTTCCCGGCAAGAATTTCATCGTACCGCTACAATTCTGGAGGCTTTACCAAGAAGAGCTGAATGAATACGACGGCAACATTACGGTATGGTTAGATTCTAATGAAAACCCTGAACAGATTTCTGGTGAGATTAACTCTCTTTCCCTGATTGCACTTAATTTCCCTGTCTTCTCAGACGGACGTTCCTACACGAACGCTCGAGAACTGCGGCAGAAGTATGCCTTCAAGGGCGAAATTCGAGCTATTGGCGACGTACTGCGCGATCAGCTTTACTATATGGCTCAGTGCGGCTTTGAAACTTTCGAAATTCGTCACGATCAAGAAGCAGAGCTATGCCTAAATGCATTTAAAGATTTTAAGACTGGCTATCAGTCCACTATCACCGAACCCACTCCCTTGTTCAGGCGACGCTAACTCGCTATAGTTGAGAACAATCAGCAAGACAGCTGCGCTATGGAATCTGATTCCCTACTCTTTTCTTTCTTTCTCATTTTCACCGGTGCAGCTGTACTCTCAACGATTGCCCTATTTTTTCGTCAACCTCTGCTGGTGGCTTATATCTGCGTTGGCGCTCTGCTAGGCCCTTATGGTCTAGCCTATATTTCCGATGCGAGCTTGCTGGCAGATATCGCTGAAATCGGCATTATCTTCTTACTGTTTTTACTCGGCTTAGATATGCAGCCGAAGAAGCTTTTATCTACCTTGCGCAAGACCTTCTTGGTAACGCTGGCAAGTTCTATCGTCTTCGTCCTTCTGGGCTATTCTACTGGACTGCTATTTGGGTTTAGCCAGAGCGAAAGCCTCGTGATCGGATTTAGCCTGATCTTTTCGAGCACTATTATTGGCATCAAACTATTGCCCACAACAGTTCTGCATCAGAAGCACATAGGAGAATTAATGGTGGGCATCTTGCTGCTGCAAGATTTCATTGCCATTTTCCTAATCACCTTCTTAGACGCTGGAAATCTCCAGCAGTCCACGGCACTAAGAGTCTTAATCGCCTTTCCACTGTTATTGGTGTTCGCCTATTTTACGACGCTGTATGTTCTGATACGGTTGATTGCTAGGTTCGATCATTTTAAGGAATATATTTTCCTGCTCGCCATTGGCTGGTGCCTGGGCTTATCGGAACTTGGAGTAGCCTTAGGACTCTCGGCAGAGATCGGCGCGTTTGTTGCAGGCGTGGCATTAGCGACTAGTCCAATCTCCCTCTATATCGCGGACAGACTAAAACCCCTTCGAGATTTTTTCTTGATACTGTTCTTCTTTACACTGGGTGCGCAGTTTAATCTTATGTTACTTCCCGATATTTTTATCACCTGCGTCGTATTGGCAATAACTGTCCTGACAATAAAGCCTATCGTATTTCGATACTTGTTGAAGAGGTTCAGCGAGAGAAACAGCTTAGCTTGGGATGCTGGATTGAGGTTGGGACAGATTAGTGAGTTTTCCCTACTCATCGCCTTCGTAGCGACGCAGTCTGGAGTAATAGGAGAGATCGCCTCCCTTACCATACAAGGTGCGGCGATCCTGACTTTCCTAGTGTCTTCTTATATTGTTGTGCTGTTCTGCCCTACTCCTATTGCGATCAACCCTAAATTGCGCAGAGACTAGACAGGCATACGCTGATATTTAGTTATTGAGATCGAGCACGAAGCGCCCGTTCGCCCCGCCTTTTAATACCTGAGCTAAGCTTGCATCAAGTTCAGCAAATCCAATATCTGTGCAAATATTTTCTAGCTGATCTAGCTTCCAT
>Ga0209632_10002509_pt1 | contig 17533 bp, 18 predicted proteins | sample COG_10_FD_184754 | JGI IMG/M metagenome (GOLD analysis project Ga0209632, IMG submission 184754) | Pelagic Microbial community sample from North Sea - COGITO 998_met_10 (SPAdes) (version 2) | ecosystem: Environmental > Aquatic > Marine > Neritic zone/Coastal water | place: Helgoland, sampling... | reverse complement strand
ACATTTCCCTTTAAAATAATAGTGGTCTTTTTTTGATAGTTGCGGATCACTATAATGGGATTTATTATAAGGACCGCCCTTGCTTCCTGCTACACACTTGTTTCCGCCCAACAATACACAGCAATCAGTTGATGCACATACATTTTTATCTAGACTATTACATTTGGATTCTGTTGCCATTGGATCCATTTGATGAAAATGACAGAAACCTGCTAAAATAGAGGCACTATCATATATTGGTTTTGAATGACTTAAATCACTCAAACGACTCAAAAATACGGAATCTTCATATGTAGGCATAAAATCACTGGATTTGTGTCTGTCTTTACTTGCTTGTTTATGGTCAAACATAGTGTCATCTGCCAATAGAATTCTACTGGGTCCTTCAAAATACCCGAGTTCATCATCTTCCATAATTTCTTCTGGTGATTCATGATATGTGATATCAATTTCCCCAGGATTATAAGAAGACGAAGAATTATCTGGTAAACTTAATTGACGTTTTTGTTCTATTAATTCGTCTTTTTGTTCATTTAATTTGTCAATTTCATTAGTGTAGTCACTTGGATTGTCGCTCTCTTCATAGTCTTTTATTTGATCCTCTATTTGTTGAATCTCATGATTTATTTGTGCGCCCTGTTGTATTCGTGAATAACTACGACGATAAGATATATAAGACTCTTGCATTGGATAGCAAGAAGCTAAAACTAATATAATAAATATTAAAATCAAAATAGATGGTAAATACATGTATATATTATTGTGTTAGATTTATTTAGTGATTTAAATATATATAATAAATGTATATTTTTGTATTAGCAGGAGGTATAGATAGTAAAAATGAACCTAATATTTTTGTAAAGACACGATTAGATAAATCCATTGAATTATACAATTCAAACTCACATAATATAATAATAATTTTAGGCGGAGGAACATATCATAAACCACCAGGGTTAGATGTTAATAAGTATGTAGTTCATGAATCAACTAGTTGTGCGAATTACTTAATTGATAAAGGTGTTAGTCCAAATAAAATAATACGTGAATGGTCATCATATGATACAATCGCAAATGGTTATTTTGCATTTATGAATTATATAATTCCATTAAAAATTAGTGAATGTTATATAATTACTTCTCAGTTTCATATGAATCGTACACAAACTATATTCAATTATTTTAACGAATTAGTGTCAAATAGTAGTATAAATTTAAAATATATAGAAACAGAAAATATAATTGAATCAGAAATATTAAAAAAAAGAGTAGAAAGAGAAGAAATTAGTAATGAAAATTTTAAAAACAGTATAATGAGTCAAATAGACACTTTAGAGAAATTCAGCTTATGGTTTTATCTTCAACATAACGCATATAAATCCAATATAAGTTACTATAATGATTACTCCATAAATAACACGTATTAATTATATAAATATATTATTATTATTTATATAATGAGTGATAAGAATGAAATACAAAGCATGATAGAAAATAAACGTGTATGTGTTGTGGGACCTGCGAATTATTTAAATACTTTAAATATAGGTGAAACAATTGATAGTTATGATACAATAGTTCGTTTTAATAAAGGATATAATTTAATAAAAAAACCTGATATTTTTGGAAGCAGAACAGATATATTATATCACTGTGTTTGTCAAAATAAGGATAATGGAGGTCCAATAACTGAAGAAATGACAAAACAATATAAAATAGTATTTTCTTATCCACTACTCAGCGCTAATGATAAAACCAGTTTTAATAAAGGAAACATTGATGTATATAATAATTTACCAAAATTTGTTTCCAATAAAAATATAGTAAATAAAAATGATTATTTAACTTGGGAGAGAGATATAGGGTGTAGACCCAATACTGGAATCATAGCAATATTAGATATTTTGAAAATGAAACCTAAGGAATTATATATAACTGGTTTCACTTTATTTAAAGACGGATATTCAAGTTTATATAGGGACAATATAGATAACAGAAAGGTAACAGAAGAAAACAGTAAATTCAAAGTATTAGATCGTATGTTTAAAGCAAAATATAAGGGAGCACATGATCAATATAAAATATATTTATATCTTAAAAATAATATTTTGAACAAAAGCAACATAAAAATGGATACAATATTAATAGATATACTGAATTTTAATGAAACAAAATATGCTGAGAGTAAGAATCTACACCACTTAAGTAGTAGGGATTTATTTATTCATTATTTGTATGATGATTAACATTAATTATATATTTATATAAAATGTAAATAGATAATAATATATTATAATATATTATTATAATGAATATCATAAGTGAGAAAAGGAATAAGATATATTTACATAATCCTGAGATTAGGAATAATTATGATAATATAGATGTCAATGACAATGACTTTGTAACGGATTTTTTAAAAGATGATAAATTAAAGTATAAAGAACATGTAATTACAATATTAGGTTATACAAACACAGCAAAAAAACATACAAATTGGTATCCATGGCATAGATTTTTAGATGTATTTAGAACAATTGGGTATGATTGTGAGTGGTGTGAAATAAATAAAATAAAACGAAATGGTGAAAAAAGATTATTTATAACATGGAATGAACCAAAATGTTCAGAATTAATTGATAAAGGATATGTTAAGGAAGGAGATATTGTATTCCAAAAATTAACCTCTCTTGGTAAAGGTAATGAAAATGATAACTGGACATCTGAACCTTATAAATGGTGTCAAACCTGGAAATGGCCAATGTATAAAATGTTTGAAAAATATTATGATAAAGGTTACAATATATATGCTTTTGGTTGTAAATCATCTTATCATGATTTTCCTGAGAAAAGGAGAATCTGTGAGAAACTAAAAAGTAGAATATATTGGATATCTTGGGGAGGAACTCCTTATGATTTGAATCAAATATTAGATTGTCAACCTCAAATGAAAGATTTACAAAATAAATGTGTTTTTGTAGGTAGTAAATGGGGTTGTGTTGGTAGAGGTAATATAGATGCATGGCAAAAATATTTATCTCCTTTGGAGAAAAAAAATATATTGAAATGTTCAGGAGGTATTGGAAAAAGACATTTAACGAATAAAGAGATGGATATACAATTAAAAACTGCAAAAATATGTCCTATAATACATGCGCCTTCATGGCAAGCAGAAAGAGGAATTCAAGATCGTTTCTATTCGGTATTTATTTCAGGAAGATTTGGAATTTGTGATAATTTAGGCGCAGTTGATATATTTGGTGAAGAAATAAAAGAAATATGTCATGAAAATCCTGATGAATATTTTGAAAAAACTTTGTACTATATGGAAAATGTTGAGAAACAAGAATATTATATTAGATTTATTCAAGATCTAATAAAGCAGAAATACAACTTTTATATCCAATGGTATAATATCATGTGCGGTATTCATAATTTTTAAATAATTATGTTTGATGAATGTTTAATAATTATATAATTAAAATAATACTCATATATATATATTATCAATGATAAATATAATTGGAAATGGTCCATCATTAAATACAATAGATAAAACCAAAATATTCAATAATAGTAATATTAATGTATCTTATAATAGGGCATATATTATCTATCAAAAATATAATTTCTACCCAACATATTATTTTTGCATTGATAAGGCTGTTTTATTAAATTGTTTAAATGATATAAGAAAAATTTTAAATACAAATATAAAACATTTTGTATTATTAGAATGTGAACAGACATTAGATCTTATAGATAATAAAAAAGTCACATTAATAAAAAAAAACGAAAATAATAAATATTATTTTGGTGATGTTGCTACATTTTCAATATATTATTTACACCAAAATGGGTTTAAAAAATTTGATATATATGGTTGTGATTGTAATTATGTTGAAGATTACAATGAATTAAATGTTGATATCGAATATAATGATAACGATCCGGCAAGAAGAATTATTTTAAAACCAAAAAAAGGATCAAAAGATCCTAATCATTTTATTGATAGTTATTTTGATGAATCATGTGAATATTCTGTACCAAGAACAAAAAATCATTTAACATGTTGGAAAAACATCAATAAAATAAATGATATTAAATTAATATTTAAGACAAAGAGTCACGCAGAGAAATTTTTCATTAATTAAACAAAATAAACAAAATAATCAAAAAAGTAAAAAATATAATTGGAATTAATTTATTTTATAAAAAATCTTCCATTTTTTCTAATACTTTAATACTTACTTTATCCACTGCCTCTAATGTATTGGAACCATTATGTGTTCCAAAAATATTTTGCTTGAAATATCTTAGTTTATTGTCATGAGACAATGGTTCTTCTTCAAATACATCAAAACCTACACTATCTATGAAACCGGTTTCTAATAAATCAATTATATCCTTTTCGCATATTATTGGTCCACGTCCAACATTAATTATTTTTACTCCTTTTTCACATAATAATATATTGTCTTTTTTTAATAAGTGAAATGTATGTTTATTTAATGGGCAACATGTAATAACATATTTAGCATTTTCTAAACACTGGTCTAATGTGTCTATTTTTATATCATTATATTCTGTTTTTCTATCAATATAGAATGGGTCTGAAACCCAAATATCCATATGAAATGCTTGTAACTTACGTACAATACATTGTCCAATATCTCCAAAACCAACCACACATACTTTTTTTCCAGTTAATGTTTCACCACATGGTTTAATCCATTTATTATCAACAACAGAATTATGAATGGTATGTAATTGTCTTGATAAGCAAAGTAAATATCCAATAGCTACGTCGGATACTTCTTCGCCGAACATTTGTGGTGTATTACAAATCGGAATGTTCAATTCTTTGCATGCATCAAAATCCACATTATCTGTTCCTACACCCCATTTTACACATGCTTTTAATTTCCCTTCAATACCTGCTTCAAAAACACGTTTAGTTGCAGGGTCATCACCAATAATCCATCCATCATATTGACCGATAATTTTACATAAGTCTTCTTCTGTCATTATTTGCTGAAAATCTGGAATGGTTATTTTAAAATTATATTTATTGAGTAAATCCTCATATCGTGATATTTGTTTTATCATCGGAGGACATGTTAATAATATATTATACATTTTATAATATAGTATTGATAAGTATTTAAATATTTTTAACAAATTTATAAAAATCGTTTATATCATTAATACTAGTGAGTATTTCCCAATTACTTTTCTTTTTTACACATTTTACTTTATCGTATATGTATATATTATGATTTAAATGACCATAATGTTGTTTATTCCATGTAATCCACCATGATTCAGATTGTTTATTTGTAATATTTTTCCACCCACCATTTGAAATTATAATTATTTTTGAATTAGGAGGAAAAAACATCATATTTGCTAATCCTCCACCTTCCATTATTACAAATATTTTCATATGTTTGAATAAATGGAATTTTTCTAATGTATTATAATAACTAGCATTAATAAATTCAAATGTTAAATTTTTTAAACAATTATTTAATTCTTCTTCATTTACTAAATTTCGTCCAATCTTATTTTCATGTGATAACCCATACATTTTATCATATCGTGTTATAAAACATTTATCATTTGAAACATTTTCAATATTACACTCCTTATTTAAACATTTATTTCTTAAATTTAAAAAAATAGAATTAATATTTGGTGATAAATCAGGAAACAAGTTACAAAAATTTGCTGCCAATGGTGCACCTACATATAAATATTCAAAAGATAATGGTTTATCTTCTAGTATAATTTCTACATTATAATCATCAGTTAATAGTTTTATAATATCTAAAATATATGATAAATCAAAACCAATTTTAATATTTTCAATAGGATGATTATGATTATTATTTTTTTTCCAATCTAATATATAATTTAATATAATTTTTTTTATTTCTACTCCTAATGATGTATTGTTATTAATTTCATTATGTATTTCTTTCCAACTCATATTTTTTTCTTTTTTTATTTCATTAATAATTTTTGATTGAACTGTGGAAGCTATACAATATAATGGATCCTGCCACCCTCCATTAGTACCACCAGATACAACTAATGATATTTTTTCATTCTGTATGTGTTTATAATTAAGTATTTGTTTTAAATACCAAAATAAAGTCATACAAGAAACTACAAACATATGATAACTTGTATCTCTTATTGTTCTAAATAAGAATCCAATTTTTTTTTTATTATTAAGTGCATTAAAATAAACACTATCACTAATGTTATTAATTATTGGATACCTATGTCTATTATTATTATAATAATATATATCTGGACGTGTCGCAATACCATCACATTTACTAGTATCTATTTCATCTCTTAAAAGATTACCAGATATTACACAATTTTCGTATCTATGTAAAATAGCAGTGTTAGATAAATTTTTAGAATCATTAAATTTTGTATAAATTCTTTTATTATATAATTTTAATTCACATATTTCATCCAAAGATAATTTTGTTCCTTGTCCAAATATAAAATTAGACATATTATATATTATATATTATATATATTTAAACTATTTTTATTATGTACATTGAGGGCGCATTAACATAACTATTAATTATTTTATATTGACCTTTTATCTACTCCATTACTTTCGTCAAAACGATGATATCCATATTTATCAAACACAATTATTCCATTATTAACAACTTTATTCCATAATATTTTTAAAATTTCATAAGTAGGATCCCCTAAATCTAAATCCATATATAGTAACTTTATTCTAGCACCTTGATTTTCATTATAATAATTAGAACATTCTTTAACAGCATCTCCTTGAATTAATAAATAACTATCATTATTTATTTTTGAAAGTCTTTCACTTACACTTTCAATTGTTAAATCTGTATGGTCAACTCTATCTACTACATATTCCATAATTTTATTATTATTACCTTCAAGTTCACCTAATAAATTTGATGGATTAAAATAATCAAAACCAATAATTTTCATCAAACTATGTGGTTCATATAAATTTTTTAATTTCATCCACAATGCCATTCCAGAGCCTTTAAATACGCCAAATTCTACTATATCTCCAACTAACGATTTTATAATAGAGTATATTTCTATTTTTTTTGCTAATTTATTAAAAATTAAACGATCATTTGAAAATATAAAATCATTAAATGAATTATATATATCTTGACTAGGTTTTACAATATAATTATCATTCATATTATGAATAGTATAAATAGTATAAATAGTATAAATATATATTATTTATAATGGATATTATTATTCGTAATAAATGTTGCATATGTTATAATAATTTGGAAGATATTATTACTTTTAAAAATTATCCAATATCATTTTCCATGACAAATGATAATAAATATACGTTTGAAGATTTGATATTTAGTGAATGTATTAAATGTAAAACAATTCAAATTAAAAATTTAATTGATTTAAATATATTATATAATAAACCACACAATAATAACGTTATTGGTAAAACATGGATAGAACATTTTCAAGAATTTTCTTCCATGATAAACAAATTTAAAAAAAATAACGATAATGTTTTAGAAATTGGAAGTCCAACCGATAAAATAGAAAGATATATTGATAATTATTCTCAATGGGTTTTAATGGATCCAAATTGTGAAAAATATCCAGAAAAAAAAATTCAGAGCATAAATGATTTTTTTTCTGAAGAATATAATTTTAATTGTAAATTTGATACAATTATTCATAGTCACTTATTAGAACACCTTTATGAACCAAACAAAATGTTGGTTAAAATGAGTGAAATATTAACAGATGATGGAAGTATATTTATAAGTATTCCAAATTTACATTCGTATTCATTTGAAATATTATTTTTAGGAATGCATTTTGAACATACATACTTAATTAATGAAATCAATATGTTATATTTATGTAATATTTGTAAATTAGAAATTGTTAATAAACAATATTATAAAAAGCATTCTATATTTTACCAATTAAAAAAAACAAAAGAACAAAATACAATAACATTATCATTGTTAAGAGAATTTAATTTAGGATATAAATCATTGTTATTAAATAAAATAAATGAAATAAAGGATATGGTTAATAATATTAATATTATTATAAATAATAATAGAAATACATATATTTTTGGATGTCATAGCAATACACAATGTATGTTATATTTTGGACTAAACATTAAAAACATTAAATATATTTTAGATAATGATTCTACAAAGTGGAATAAAAAATTATATGGTTATGACTTATTATGTAATAGTCCTGACAAAATAAAGGATGAAGTTGATGTAATTGTTATATGTAATATAGGATCTTATACTTGTGAAGTAAAAAAACAATTATTGGAAATAAATAATTCTATAAAATTTATTTGATTAGTGACATTTTTAATCCTAAATTATTAATTTAAATTTCATATATATATATCAACATATATACTATGAATATAATTATTCCTATTGGGGGTAAAGGTGAACGATTCAAAAATAAAGGTTATATTAAACCAAAACCATTAATAGATATTCTAGATAAACCAATGATATTTTACATTTTAGACAATTTGAATATTGAAAGAAATGACGAAATTTATATTATTTATAATACAATGTTAGAAAAAGATAATTTTACAGAAATAATTAAAACCAAATATTCATTAATACATTTTATACCATTACCATATGATACAAGTGGTGCGGCTGAAACATTATATTTAGGATTGAAAACACTAAATAATAGTATAAGTAATTCAAATAAGAATATTATATTGGATTGTGATACAATTTATCATGAGGATATTATAGATATTTATAGAAATAGTATTTACAATAATGTTGTATTTTATAGTGTAAAAGAAAATGAAAAACCAATATATTCGTACATACAAATTGATGAAAATTCAAAAATAACTAATATAAAGGAAAAACATAAAATTTCTAACAACGCTAATACAGGTGCTTATTGTTTTGAAAATATTGAAATATTATGTAAATATTGTAAATATATATTGGACGAAGGCATTGTATTTAATAATGAACCATATACTTCATGTGTAATAAATGAAATGATTAAAAAGGATATTATGTTTTATGGTATAGAGTTAAAAGATAGTAGTATTATTTCGCTAGGTACACCAAATGATGTTAACAATTATATAAAAAATACAAAAATATTGTTATTTGATTTAGATGGAACTTTGGTAGAGACAGACTTCATTTATATTAAGGTTTGGAATGAAATATTAAAAAAATATAATATTACCTGCGATAAAACATTTTTTGATTATTTTATTAAAGGAAAAAGTGATAATGCTTTTATGAATTATATTGATTCATCAATAACACATGATAAAATAGTTGAAATATCGCGAAGAAAAGATTCATTATTTATAGAATATTTACAAAAAGAACAACAAATATTAATTAAAGGAGCTCTTAATTTTTTTAGAGAACATAAACACAATAAAATAGCGATTGTTACAAGCTGTAACAAAAAGGCGGCTGAATATATTTTACAATATACTGGCTTAATTAAATATGTAGACTTGATTATAGCATCGGAAGACTGTACACATCATAAACCAGACCCAGAACCATATTTAAAAGCAATAGAGTATTTTAATTCAAATAAAGAAAATATATTTATATTTGAAGATAGTTATTCTGGTTATTGTAGTGCAAAACGAACACATGTCAAAAATATCTGCCTAATTGAAAACAGTAATTCTTGTAGCGAAATTACTAATACACACGAATTTAAATATAATGATTATAGTAACTTGAATTTAAGTAATATAATACAATTTTATATGAATTCTAATAATATTGTTGTAGATTATATAAAACAAATAAGACAATCTATAAACACTATTCCGATTAAAAGTATTACTAAAAATAATGATAATTTGAAAACTGGTTATATTTGTGATATTAATAGTTATTGTATTGAATATATTAACGGTATTAGTGAGAATATTGTTCTCAAAATAAGTAATCTTGATAATGAACTTTCAAATACTGCTGTAAAATTAAATATGTATGAAAAGGAAACTTATTTTTACAACAAAATATCACATTTAATATTTAATACTCCAAAATATTTTGGCTCATTTAAAGATAATAAAAAAGATTCTATCTTATTAGAAGATTTAAATAAGTATTATGGTTCATTTAACATGAATTTGAATGAAAATATATATTTATTAATAAATGTTGTTAAACATGTACATGATATTCATAAAACATTTTTTTTTGAAACAAATGATGATATAATATCAAATATGAGGTGTTTGAAAAAAATAAATGAAATATCATATTTTAAAGAGTTGATTCATAGTCGTTATGAAACCTTTGAAAAGAATGTTAAGTATATTTTAAACAATGATGAAAAAAATATAATTAAGAGAATATACAATAATATTGACAAAATATACGATGAAGCGTCCTGTTTCCCGTTGAGTTTTTGTCATGGAGATCTAAAAAGTCCAAATATATTTTATAAAAACAATACTGAGCCGATATTTTTAGATTGGCAATACATACATTTAAATAAAGGTGTAAGTGATATTGTATTTTTGTTAGTTGAAAGTATAGAATTTGATATAACGACTGTTGAATTGGTTGTGAATTTTTACTATAAATTACAAAATGAATCACATCCTATATCATATGATACATATATGAATGATTTTAAAAATGCACTATGTATTTTTCCATTTTTTGTATGCGTATGGTTTAATAGCGAATTGGGAGATAAATTATTGGATCCAGTATTTCCTATAAAATTTATGAAAAATCTAATGAAATATTATAATTATTTTTTAATATAAAAAATAAATAATAAATATATATATTATATAATGCCTAGTCATAAATTATTAACAAATGCGATTGAAGCGAAAAAATCATCATTAACAGGTAAAACATTAATTGAAATTGGTAGTACTAGGGAAATCGAAGAAAACCAAAATTCTAGTGAATATTTCATTAAATTTTGTAAAAATAATAACATGAATTTTATTAGTATTGACATGGACCCAAAGTGTAGCGAAAATGCTCTAAATTTTTGTAAAAAACATTATTTTGAAAATTATTTAATAAAAACAATGAAAGGTGAAGATTTCTTAAAAGATTATAAAGACAAAATAGATTTTATATATTTAGATGCATTTGATTTCTGGCATCCACGTCACTCTGATGTAAGAAAAGATAGTTATATAAAAAATCTAGGTGTAGAATTATCAAAAGATGATAAGTTATGTCATCAAATGCATTATGAATGTGTTTATCACATGATAAATAATAATTGTGTTACAAAAGATACCATTATATGTCATGATGATATAGTAACTGCTGACGCTAAAAAAGGTAAAGGTGCTTTGTCAATACCATATTTATTAAAAAATGGTTTCAAGATAAGTAAATTTTCAGGTGGTGGTATGATATTAGAAATGAAATAAATAGAATATAATAGATAAGTAAATATTATAATTGAAAAATAAAATAATTTAAATACATATTTTAGTTTTATATATAATGAAAATATGTATTATTGTTCCCATCAAACATAATTCTGAACGCGTTCCTGGTAAAAATTTTCGCGATTTTAATGGAAAACCATTATTCCATATTGTTTTAAATACACTTTTGAAAAGTAAATACATTAATCATATTTATGTAGATACAAATAGTCCTATTGTAATGGATTCTATTAATACAGATTTTAAAGATACGATGATTTCCATATATGAACGCCCTTTGGAATTACAATCCGGTGATACTCCAACAAATGTTTTACTTGAAAACATCATAACAAAAATGAATTTAGATTACGATTATTATTTACAAACACATGTTACAAATCCTTTATTAAAAGTGGAAACACTAGATAAATGTATTGAGACTTTTATGGAAAAAGAAAAGGAAGGTTATGATAGTCTATTTACAGCAAAACAACTACAAACAAGATTATATACAAATCAAAATAATAATGTATCCGCATTAAATCATAATCCGAACGAACTCATTCCAACACAAAATCTTGAACCCTTATATGAGGAAAACTCATGTATATATATTTTCAAAAAAGACATATTATTTGAGAGACATCACAGAATCGGTTATAAACCATATATTCATATAATGAATGATATTGAATCTAGTGATATTGATATTGAAAGTGATTTTATATTAGCAGAGCAATTACATAAATATCATGGATTAAATACTAAGAATAATGTATTGATTACAGGTGTAAATGGAGATATAGGACAAGCAATCGCAAAAGAATTCAAAAAATATGATTGGTTTGTTATTGGAATAGATATTGTAAAAAACACAAATACTCAATATATAAATCAATTCATACAATGTGATATAAGTAATCCTGAAAATGTAGAACAATTAATTAACAATTTACAGGTAGATAAATTAGATTGTATCGTAAATAATGCAGCCGTTCAAATTTGTAAACCATTATGGGAATTAGATATAAATGATTGGGATCATACTATGAATTGTAATTTACGCCCTACATTTTTATTTGCAAAATATGGATTAAATCTTTTGAAAAAAAGTAATAATCCTAATATTGTTAATATTGGTTCCGTTCATTCACAAGTAACATCTAATAATATTTCGGCATATGCATGTTCTAAATCGGCACTGGTTGGATTAACAAAAAATATGGCATTGGAATTATCCGAATTTAATATTCGTGTTAATAGTATATCTCCTGGTGCAATTGACACAAAAATGTTAAGAAGCGGATTAATGCGAGGCCATGTAGGGAATGGAAATGAGAATGACCAAATAAATATATTATCAAACAAACATATATTAGGAAATATAGGTACACCTCAAAACGTTTCAGAGTTTGTATATTATATTATTAGTAATAATTTCATGACTGGATCAAATTATATAATGGATGGTGGTGCATCTATTAAATTATCAACTGAATAAATATTTCAAATATCTACCTTGATAAGTTCAACAATATTGTGTAACATTTTTCGTTCGAGTATTTTGTATTCTAGATTGTTTATTCCGGAACTCATAATTTCTTGTGATTTCTGTGTATCATTTAATGTTTTAAATAGTTGATAATGTTTTCGTGAATTTTTTGCTTGATTATTTCTCTTCCTATCATTTACATCATTAAATCTAAGTAAATATGCTGGATGTTCCACTTTATTAGTAAGATTTGTTATTTTTTTAATTTTATAATATTCGGCTCTATTTTGTAAAGCTTTATCCTCAGTACCCCATCCCCAAACATCATTTGGAAATCCATTTATTTTATGAATAGTACTATCTTGTATTTTTATTATTCCACCTAATGTATCACATTGAGATGTATAAATTCCTAATACATCAGTATCGTTCACTTCTTTTGTATAATGTTCATTAATGCATTTTAGTGTAGGATTTATATCAACATCATGTGTGAAAAAATATTTGGTCTTATTTTGATATTCTTTGAATGCAACATTTAATACTCCTCCACGATTAAATAATTTACCTTTATTTTGTTCTACTACTACTACTTTAGTGTTTGGTAAATGTTCTTCAATAAGTGGTACTGTAGTTTCTATAAAATATTCTAAATGTGCATCTCTATTACGAAAAGGTATGGCAATAATATTTTCATACATAAATAATTATATTATATAGTATTATTAGTTATTTAATTATTTTTTTATCTTTCATTTTTAAAAAATTGAATTCATTATTAAAGAAAATAAAATAACTACATTATATAGTTCTATAAAATGATTATTCCTGTTAAGTGTCATACATGTGGAAATGTGTTAGCCAATAAATATCGCTTCTATTTAGCACAAGTAAGGAAATACAAAATGCGTGATAATAAATCTGTTGATAAGGTTGAATATTTAACTAATACAAATATGGAGAAAACTGCGGAAGGGACTGTATTAGACGAACTGCGTCTAACGAATGTATGTTGTAGACGTCATATGCTTACACATGTAGATATTGAATAATATTTCATAATAATATATACCATAATTATATATGAGTTCTGCAAATCGTAAAAGAAGCAATAAAAAAAGAAGCAATAAAAAAAGAACAAATTCATACAGTCCAAATGATCCTAGAATGATATCGTTAATGAAATCTGCTAGTAGAAATCAGAGAGTAGCACCTTTGCGTCATTTATTCGACGGATTAAGTAATCCATCCATTAACATGAATAAATCCATGAATAAAGGTGGTAATAAAACAAGAAAGAATAACAAATGTTCAAAGTGTAAAAATGTTAAATGTAAGTGTTGTGGCGTTAAATGTAAATGTTGTGGCGTTAAAGGTGGTTATGTTAGTATACCATTACGTAAAACTTACAAAAACAAATCTAGAAAAAATAATAGTCGTGTTGGTGGTTATGTTTATGGTGGGAATTTAGGTTTAAATCATTTTTATCCGCATAATACGAATGTTATGAGCTATCCTGTTATTGCTGGTGGTAAGAAAACACGTTCTCATAGAAAGATTAAAGGTGGTTCTGTTTTATTAGGTGCGCCTTTTACACAAGGTAATTTAAGTTGTTTCGGTAATACACCGGGTTTGAGTCAAACAAGTGAGATCTTATTCGGTAATGAATAGGTTGATTTAATACAATTTATTATTTCGTTATAATATATTGTATTTTTTACATGGCGGTTTATGGTTGATATAAAAAATATGGATAATATATAATAATGGCAGGTAAAGGAATTCCAAATTGCACTAACACATGTTTTATGAGTGCTTCTTTTCAAATGTTATATTCAATGGAAGATTTTCGTAATAAAATTATGACTACTGATTGGGATAAATCTAAATTTAATAGTTTTCCAGGTATAGAAAAAGTCAAGGAACTAAAAAATATATTTAAACTAATGGGTCCTGAAACGGATTGGGGTGAAGATAAAGGCACAGACGCGAATGCTTATGATCAAGATGAACCTCGTTTTAAGTTGATAAAAGCAAAAACAGAATTGATAAAACTTATTAATTCTAGAAGGAGTGTAACACAAATTGGAGGTCAACATGATGCTGCCGAATTTATTAATTCATTGTTATATGCGATTGATACAGTTGAATCCATGGGTTATTTTTATTATGTCATTCAAGAAAGAAAATCATATTGTAAGAACGGGAATAACATATTTGAAGGAGAAACTAAGCCCGAAGAACAGAATTTAATAAACCTATCATTTAACGGCAAAGGAAATATTGAAGGTGCGATTAAGGAGGAAGAGAAAGAGGAGGATGTTGAGAATCTGGATAGATGCAACGAACTAAATAAAGATATAAAAGAAAAAGAAAATCAATACAAACCATCTAGTAAAATAACCCTAACTATTCCCGAAACGAATAAATATGTTATTATAGCATTAAAAAGATTCGACGACACAACCAATAGAGTTGTTGATGAGGATTTCAAAGTAGAACATGATCTTTCCATAGACAAAAAAAAATTTTCTTTAATTGGGGCAGTATTACATGGAGGCAAAACTAGAACGAGCGGTCATTATATTTATCAAACATATGCTAATGGGGAGGTATTGAATACATATAATGATGGTTTAAAGGTAGATGGAGATGGGGAGAGCGGGTGGGATGGTAAAAAAATGACTCTCAATCTCAATTCCTATGTTTTATTATATAGAAATGATGGAGTTGCAGCACCAGCAACAACACCAACAGAAGCATCATCATCAACATCACCAGAAGCAACAGAAGCAACAGAAGCAGCAACACAATCACCAGCACAATCACCAGAAGAAGCACCAGCACAATCACCAGAAGAAGCAGTAGCATCATCACCAGAATTAGAAGCATCACCAACAGCACCAATTGCTCAACAAAAAGGTAAAGGAAAGATAGAGAGAGTTGTATTGAATGATGGTGATGGATATTGGATATATGAAGGTTTTGGTTTGGTAAAACCAGAGTGGGTTCCTAACCCCAAATCTTCCGGTGGTAATAAGAAATCAAGAAAGCCAAAAGACAAGAAAATACGTCTCCGTAAAACACGTAGAAGAAAACATTAAATCCTTGAATCTTCGCTAGTATTACTACAAATATAGTTTCAATATAAGAATAAATATTCACTTATACAATATAATTTATTGAGTTTGGATTTTAGCACCATTGTTTATAGAAAATATATTGTATTTTTATATATAGCGATGAATTTTTTGAGAAAATTATGTAGTCCTGCATATGTTTATTTAGTTATTAATGTCATTTTTTTGATAATGGCTTCTATACAGAACTTTGGTAATGTTAATACATATTGTTTAGGTCAATATAGTTGTGATATTGAGAATACTACTTTGTTATTTTTAATGAAAATATTATATGTTGCTTTTTGGACATGGATTTTGAATTTAATGTGTAAAGAAGGGTCATTGGGACGTAATATTGCATGGGTCCTTGTATTGATTCCTTTAGTTATTATGTTTCTTTTATTAGGTATGTTATTGTTGAGATAAAAAATCTGAGTTTAATATATAATAATGGCAGAAGAGGTAAAACAAGCAGAAAAAGGGGAAATTAAAGAAATAAGGATAGTATATGAAAAGGGAGAAGATGTGTTTAGTGGTAACATCAGTATAGGAACAAGGAATTTTACACCAAACAATGGTGCTGCTGCTGCTACTGCTGCTGATGATGGTGATGCTGATGTGAATACTAAGCATGAGGAGGCGGAGGCGGAGAGGCAGAGGCTGGAGGCCGTGGAGAAACAAGTGATAATAAACGAAGCAACTCAAGTCTCCACTTCAGCTCAGGAACAAGGCATCAAAAAAGTAACACTAGGAAATAATAATAATAATGGTGCTGCTGCTGCTAATGGTGCTGATGCTGCTGCAGATCCTGATGGTACTGGTGGCGGAAGTAAAAGAGGTGGTAAGAAATCAAGAAAGCCAAAATCCAAAAGAATACGTGTCCGTAAAACACGTAGAAGAAAACATTAATACACAATCATATAAATATATAGTTCATATATATTTATAATACAAATGACATTGGCTTATGCTGTGCCAAGTGTTATTACAAATGAAGCAAAAAATATAATTGTCTTCTATTTTACATGGATTCTTTTACACCATGTAGCATCACATGTATATTCATATCTTTGCACTCCTAATACAATGATTGGTTTTCTATATAGTCCATTTATGGTAGTAACACCACATTGTCAAGCCATACGCTGGGTTTTATATGAAGGTTCAAATGTAATCACTACAATGTGGATTACAATGGGGACATATTTTACCTCAAAAGTCCTGTTATCTACGCGTAATTAATAAAAAATTGAAACAATATAAATTATAAAACATAATAATATAGAACTATGGATCCGAAACTTTCGAATATTACCACAAACAATGACCTGTTGGAATTCACATTAAGTGATATTGATGTCAGTTTAGCAAACTCTATAAGAAGAGTTATTCTTAGCGATATACCGACAAATGTCTTTCGCACCGAAACCCATG
>Ga0209632_10002506_pt1 | contig 17562 bp, 15 predicted proteins | sample COG_10_FD_184754 | JGI IMG/M metagenome (GOLD analysis project Ga0209632, IMG submission 184754) | Pelagic Microbial community sample from North Sea - COGITO 998_met_10 (SPAdes) (version 2) | ecosystem: Environmental > Aquatic > Marine > Neritic zone/Coastal water | place: Helgoland, sampling... | reverse complement strand
TTTGCTGACGATTGGGAATATGTTTACAGCGACCCGCGCCACCAAGGTGGTTTTATCTGGGATTGGGTAGATCAAGGTTTAGAACTCACTGCAGATGACGGCACCACTTATTTCGGCTATGGTGGTGATTTTGAACCAGCAGAAGTAAGGCACGATGGCAACTTCTGCGCCAATGGATTGGTAAATGCTGATAGAACGTTGCATCCCGCTATTTATGAAGTAAAAAAGGTGTACCAGAACGTACGTTTTCAGCAAGCTGATGACGATGTTTTCAAGTTTCAGTTCATCAATAATTTCTTCTTTACTAATCTGGATAAGTATGAAATAGAAGCGCAGTTGCTAGAGAACGGAAAGGTTGTTTCGCTGAAAACGTTGCCAGTGGTTTCGTTAAACCCACAAGACTCAGTTTGGATAGACCTAAAGCAAGATTTTTCTGCACTTACACGGTCTGATGCGGAATATTTCGTCAATTTTTCGGTGCGCGTTAGACAGGCAGAGAAAGGGTTGCCAATAGGCCATGAGATTGCGAAAGACCAATTCCTGATTAAAGCGGCATTGGCAAATTCCGTAACCCCAATAATAGAAGGAGCGAAGCTAGAACTAGACGAAGGTGAAAGGTGGGTTACCATCAACGGAGATGGTTTCTCTATTGGTTTCGATAAAGAAAAAGGGCAGCTCATTTCGTACAAAATGGATGGGGATGAATTGCTAAAAGAGTCATTAGAACTTTGCTTTTGGCGCGCACCAACTGATAATGATTACGGTTCGTTCATTGGACAGACCAAGGAAAAAACAAATAGCCACGCCTCACGGTCGCTAGACTGGATGACTGCTTGGAATTCGGCTTTGCTTTCTGCGTCCTCTATTACCGATACTTTAGGTCGCATTTACGTGCAATTCAATCACAATTTGAGTTCCGTTTATGCACAGCACCAAAGCACATTCATTGTTTCTTCTGATGGAACGATTGAGGTTAAAAGCAACCTTCAACTCAAATCGGAAAGTGACATTCCGAGGTACGGCATGCGACTGACACTTCCTGAACAGCTGAACACAATTACCTGGTACGGTCGCGGCCCACACGAGAATTATTCAGATAGAAACTATTCTGCGCACGTTGGACTGTACACAAGCCTTGCCGACAGTTTGTATTTCCCTTATATCCGTCCGCAGGAAAACGGCTACCACACAGACACGCGCTGGTTTCAGGCGGTGGATAAATCTGGGAAAGGGTTGAAGTTTACAGGGCTGCCGTCTATCTGCTTTAGTGCGTTGCCAAACCCGTTGGAAGATTTTCAGGGCGAAAACGTGGCGTACAAGGAAAACCGACACACCATTGATGTGAAAGAACGCGATGGCGTTTTCATTCATATTGATAAGGCGCAACGGGGATTAGGTGGCGATGATAGCTGGGGTGCACAGCCGCACAAACAGTATCAGTTAAACGATGATTCTTACAAATACGGTTTCACCATTTCACCAATTGCAGAGTGAATTAGTGGAGTCTACTTCATGAAAAGTATAAACCACCGATCTCAACATTACCTGTTGAAACTTTCAGTTTAATACACACGCTAGGCGGTTTTCAATAAGCTACTTTTCGTAATGCAATTATCCACCCTCGATTGGTCCATCATTGCGGGCTTTTTCATTGTTTCGCTCATTATCGGAATCATCACTTCGCGCAAGGCGGGAAGTAGTTCTGCCGAGTTCTTTTTGTCAGGAAGAAACATGCCTTGGTGGCTCCTTGGAATTTCCATGGTGGCAACCACTTTTTCTGCCGATACGCCCAATTTGGTAACAGATATTGTTCGAAAAAATGGTGTCTCCGGTAACTGGGTTTGGTGGGCGTTTTTGCTTACAGGAATGCTGACCGTTTTCGTCTATGCAAAGCTATGGCGGAGGTCTGGAGTTCTCACAGATTTAGAGTTTTATGAGATACGTTATGGCGGAAAGAACGCGGCATTTTTGCGCGGTTTCAGAGCACTTTATTTAGGAGTGTTCTTTAATGTGATGATAATGGCAACGGTCTGTTTGGCAGCCATCAAGATTGGTGGGGTTATGCTTGGACTTTCTCCGTTGCAGACATTGGCAATTGCAAGTGTGGTGACTGTTCTTTATAGTTCGCTGGGTGGATTAAGAGGTGTAATTATCACCGATTTCTTTCAGTTTGTGTTAGCAATGGTAGGAACGGTTTGGGCTGCAAACGTGTTGCTCGATTTACCACAAGTTGGAGGTTTGGATGCGTTGCTTGCACACAAGGAAGTGGCATCGTTAACCAATTTTCTTCCTGATTTTTCTGATACCGAAAGCCTGATTCCGCTGTTGATTATTCCGTTGGCAGTACAATGGTGGAGTGTGTGGTACCCAGGTGCAGAACCAGGAGGTGGCGGCTACATTGCACAACGGATGTTAGCAGCAAAGGATGAGCAGAACGCAATGGGAGCAACCTTGCTTTTCAATATCTCTCATTATGCGCTTAGACCTTGGCCGTGGATAATCATTGCGTTGTGTTCTGTAGTGGTGTTCCCGAATTTGGAAAGCATTCAAGCTGCATTTCCACACATCGACCCAAGTATTGTAAACGATGATTTGGCGTACCCGGCCATGCTTACGTTCTTGCCATCTGGCTTGCTTGGTTTGGTCATTGCTTCACTCGTAGCAGCGTTTATGAGTACGATTTCAACTCATTTGAATTGGGGAAGCTCCTATGTAGTAAACGATTTCTACCAGCGATTTATCAAGCCTGATGCATCAGAAAAGGAACTGGTAATGGTTGGAAGAGTATCAACCGTATTACTGATGCTTTTTGCTGCTTTGTTCGCACTGGCGTTGACAAATGCGCTTCAGGCATTCAATATTCTGATGCAAATAGGAGCGGGGACAGGTCTCATTTTCATACTTCGGTGGTTCTGGTGGCGCATTAATGCTTGGACGGAAATCAGCGGTATGGTCATTTCCTTTATTGTAGCAATCGTATTAGAAATTGTTGCTCCCGACCTGATTGCTCCAAACTATAAATTGCTTGTTGGTGTCGGGATTACAACCATTGGATGGCTTACCGTCACGTTCCTTACTCAACCAGAACCCGAAGACACACTTCGCGGTTTTGCCAAGCATGTGAACCCAACCGTTGGCTGGAAGAATTACCGTACCGAACAAACGGTTGCTACAGGGAACCTACCGTTACAGATTCTTGGAATGTTCTTAGGATGCACAATAGTTTATACAGCTCTTTTCGCCACAGGCTCGTTCATTTATGGTAATACGTCTCTCGGTCTTGTTTTGGGTGGAACATCAACCTTATGTCTGATTCTACTCGCACGATTATGGCGGAAATTCTAAGTCGGATAAATAGAAAATTGAATTGACATCTTTGCACAAAGTCGAAATTGATGGATAGAAGATTAGAACAATTTGAGCGTTTGTTGGATATTATGGATGAGCTGCGGGAGAAATGCCCGTGGGATAAAAAGCAGACGTTAGAAAGCTTACGCCATCTGACTATTGAGGAAACGTATGAGTTGGCAGATGCAATTCTCGATAATGACCTTGAGGAGGTGAAGAAGGAACTTGGTGATATTCTGTTGCATATTGTGTTTTACGCAAAAATTGGCTCAGAAAAAAAAGCATTTGATATTGGCGATGTAGCTGAGGGAATTTGTGAAAAATTGATTCACAGACACCCCCACATTTATGGTGATGTTGAAGTTGCCGATGAGGAAGAAGTGAAGCGGAATTGGGAAAAGCTGAAGCTAAAAGAAGGAAAAACCTCCGTTTTGGAAGGCGTTCCTAAATCACTTCCTGCTATGATAAAAGCAACACGTATTCAAGAGAAGGCACGTGGTGTTGGTTTCGATTGGGACAACCAAGAACAGGTTTGGGATAAGGTGAAGGAAGAGTTGGGCGAATTAAAAGTGGAAATTGACAAAGGAGCAGAGCAAAAAGCGATTGAAGACGAGTTTGGAGACGTACTTTTCTCGATGATAAACTACGCCCGATTTGTTGATGTGGACCCTGAGATGGCGCTAGAACGTACCAACAAGAAATTCATTCAACGGTTTCAATACTTGGAATCTCAATCTAAAAAAGACGGAAAGGAACTTTCTGATATGACCTTAGTGGAAATGGACGAGTATTGGAATGCTGCTAAAAGGCTTTCCTAATTATCTGGTGTTTACAACCGCAAAAGCACGGACGCTTTAGCTGTTTTTGTTGACAGTTGTAATATGTAAACTCCCGTTTTCTGGTGAAATTCATCTGCGCTTAAACGAGTTGTAGTATTTCCTTTTTGAAGCAATTTCCCATCGGTAGCGAATAGTTCCCACTTGCATTTCTCAGCTTGACCGATGCGTATTTCCTGAAGTTTCTGAGTAGCATCGTAAATAGCCGTTATTTCAAGTTCGCTGATTTGCTCTCTGATTGAGACAAATACATCGGGATACAATCGGTACATTTTTCCTCCCATGCCGAATGATTCTTCATCGGTTATGTAGAGAAAACCATTTCTAAAACACATTCCTTCCTTCTGTGAAAAAATGCTTAGTGTGAGTTCAGCAACGTCTCCTCCAAAAAAATCCGTTCCCATAAAATTGCGGAACAACCAAATTTTGTTGGAGGTGAGAAGTGCCACTTGGCTACCATCTTCGGAAATATCAGCAGCGGTAATTGAGAAGATAAAACTGGTGGATGCAACATTGAAGCTGTCTTTTAAATGAGCCAAATACGTTCCGCCAATTGTAGGAAGCGTGTAATGTTTGGTGTAGCCCGTTGATGGGTCTGAGCGGTCTTTGCTAAACAGATGTAACGAATCTTGGTAATAGAACATGGCTTCCATATCGAAGTTCCCGTAATCTCCGTTAGGAGGGAAACTGGTTTGGTCTGGATAAGTGAAACGAATTGTATCGGTCACGTAAGTGGTTCCAGTACAGGTATCAATACTTGGGATTTTGACTACGTGCAAATCGGTTCTGTTTAGTAGGTTATTGCCAAAGTTTCCTATAAACAAGTTTCCCTGTTGATCTTTGGCTACTTCCTCCCAATCGGTGTTTGGGTCGCCAACAACAGTAACTGTTCGCTGAATTATTCCCAACGTATCAACACAATATAGTTCAGCTGAATTTCCACTGTCGTTGTGCGTCCAAAAACAGTCATTTGGTCCGTTTTCTAAACCAGAAGTTTCAATAATACTTGATGGCAAATCGGTAAGCTCCGTTAAAATGGGAGTTTGAGCATGTGCTAAATACGTACTCAATAATAGGGTAAAAACAGTTGAAGCGATACGAGACAAATTCATTCTTGCAAGGTAGTTACTTGCAATAATGGGAATACTTAGAATAGTTCCTAAATGCCAAATAAACAGAAATGACCGTTTGCTGTTTCTACATTATCTAAGTTTGCCACTATGCTTGCCTACTATCTTATCCTTTTCGGAACCGGAGTGCTAATTTTGTATTCGTACAGAACTATTCATGTACTTACACATAAGTTATTGCCTGGGCCAAAGTGGCTTGCGCGAGGTCTGTTTTTGGCAATTGTGGTTTTTATTTATGCTACCACTTCTTATTTGGCGGTAAACCGCAATGATTATCGAGATAATCAGTTTTTGATGGATTACACCGTGATTGGCGCCATCACGCTTTCGGTAACGCTTCTGAGTATTTGTGTTTTTCAGCTTTTAGCGGATTTTGTTTTACTGGGACGCTACATAAATTATAGAAGAACGCGTGAGGAAGCTAGCCGAGAAATGACACGCAGAACTTTTATGAACGGGATTGCGCTTAGTGTTGGTGGCTTAGTTCTGGGCTCTGTTCTCTGGGGAACAACCAAAGGAAGGTTTGGTTGGCGAATAATGAGCAACAAGCTGAGTTTTGATAACCTGCCAAAATCTTTTGACGGATTGAAAATCGTGCAAATTTCTGATCTCCATTTAGGAAGCTTCAACAAGAATTTTGAACCGATGGAAGAAGCCGTTGATATGATTAACGAGCTGAACCCGGACTATATCTTTTTTACGGGCGACATGGTCAATTCAGACCCTGAAGAGGCTGAGCCTTGGATTGACATTTTTAGCAAACTAAAAGCTAAAAGTGGCAAATATGCCATTCTTGGGAACCACGATTACGGCTGGGGGAGACAAGGGAAGCTGACTGAAGAAGACAAGACCAGAAACTCCAGAGGAGTTGCCGAAATCTTCAGGAAAATGGATTTAAAACCACTTTTGAACGAGCATGAAGTTCTTGAAAAGGATGGAGAGAAAATAGGTCTGGTGGGGGTTGAAAATTGGGGTTACACTCCCGAAGGTTGGTTTCCAACTCGTGGTGATTATAACTTGGCTACAGAAGGCATGGAAGAGGTTCCGTTTCAGATTCTACTAAGTCACGACCCAACACACTTTGACCACCACATTCTTGAAAAAACGAAGGTTGACCTTACTCTTTCTGGCCACACGCATGGTGGTCAATTCGGAATATCCATACCTGGATTGGTTGAGATTAGTGCTGCCAAGTTGTTCTACAAACGCTACGCTGGTATCTATAAGGAAGCAAAGCAATATCTGTATGTCAACCGAGGAATGGGGTATCTCATTTTTCCTGGTAGAGTAGGGATGCCACCAGAAATTACGTTGCACGAATTGAATAGAGCTTAACAAGCAAGCTGATATTTCACTAAAATTGCTTAACCTAAAATCTATATATCATGGGAAAAGGACAAGACTCCAAAAAAGCAGTAAAGAAGGAAGCTGCGAAAACTACTAAAGAGAAAAAGGCTGAAAAACGCGCTAAAAAAGGAAAGTCTAGCTACGATTAGTCTTTGCTTAACACAAATTAAAAAGGGCGTTCCGATTACGGAACGCCCTTTTTAATTCTAGTATGTTTTGTGCTTAAGCAGAAACGCCCATTGCTTTTGCCATAGTTTCTCCAATATCACCAGGAGAAGCAACTACGTGAATGCCGCACTCAGCCATAATCTTCATTTTGGCTTCAGCAGTGTCTTCATCTCCACCTACAATTGCACCAGCATGGCCCATTGTTCTTCCTTTAGGAGCAGTTTGTCCAGCGATAAAACCGACAACTGGTTTCTTATTTCCTGTTGATTTGATATAACGAGAAGCCTCCGCTTCAAGCGTTCCACCAATCTCACCAATCATTACAATTGCATCCGTTTCGTCATCATTCATGAAAAGCTCAACCGCATCTTTGGTTGTTGTTCCAATTACTGGGTCACCACCAATTCCAATTGCTGTAGAAATTCCCATTCCAGCTTTTACAACTTGATCAGCTGCTTCATAAGTCAATGTTCCAGACTTAGATACAATACCTATACGCCCTTTCTTGAATACAAACCCTGGCATAATACCAACTTTCGCTCCTTCTGGCGTAATGATGCCTGGACAGTTAGGTCCAATTAATCGAGCATTAGTTCCCTTCAAGTAATCGGCTGCTTTTACCATGTCAGCAACTGGAATTCCTTCTGTAATGGCAACAATTAAGGCAATTCCTGCTTCAGCAGCTTCCATAATTGCATCTGCCGCAAATGCAGGTGGAACAAAAATGATTGTCACATTGGCTCCAGCTTTTTGCACCGCTTCAGCAACAGTGTTGAAAACGGGTCTGTCAAGATGAGTTTGACCACCTTTTCCTGGCGTTACACCTCCCACAACATTGGTTCCGTACTCAATCATTTGAGAAGCATGGAAAGTTCCTTCGCTTCCCGTAAATCCCTGTACAATAACCTTTGAATCTTTATCTACTAATACACTCATCGTGTTTATTTTTCTGTTTTTGAACGGTGCCAAAAGTAGCGCATTAGGAACGGTTACCCAACATTAAGGCTACTTTTGAGACTTCAACTTTTCCACAATCAATTTGGGTTGAAATGGCTGCTTTAAATGCAATGGACGATACAATTATGGCACTTGCCACCGCCTCAGGCGCTGGTGCAATTGCTGTAATAAGAATTAGCGGGAAGGAAGCCTTTACAATTACGGATAAAGTATTCCGAGCAAAGGGTAAAAAGACCGTTTCTGAAGCCGAATCTCATACTATAATATTCGGAGATGTTTTGGATGGAGAAGAGTTGGTTGACGAAGTCCTTGTAAGCGTCTTTCGTAATCCTAAATCATTTACGGGAGAAGATTCTGTGGAAATTTCTTGTCATGGTTCTGTTTTTATTCAGAAACGAATTTTAAACCTTCTTAACAGCAATGGCTGCCGAATGGCAAAACCAGGTGAGTACACCATGCGCGCATTCATGAATCGCAAGATGGACCTGTCTCAGGCAGAGGCCGTGGCTGACTTGATTGCTTCGTCTTCCGAAGCTGCGCACAAAGTTGCCATGCATCAAATGCGCGGTGGATTTAGTTCAGAATTAAAAGTGCTTCGCGAAGAACTGATTCACTTTGCTTCGCTGATTGAGCTGGAACTCGATTTTGCTGAAGAAGATGTTGAGTTTGCAGATAGAACGCAAATGGTGGAATTAATCAACCGAATCATTGCCACGATTGATAGACTTATTGGTTCGTTTGAACTGGGAAATGTCATTAAAGAAGGCGTTCAGGTTGCTATTATTGGAGAACCTAATGCTGGGAAATCGACTTTATTAAATGCGTTGCTCAATGAAGAACGCGCCATCGTTTCTGATATAGCTGGAACCACGCGTGATACGGTAGAAGATGAGTTGGTAATTGAAGGAATTCGTTACCGATTTATAGACACAGCAGGCATTCGTCAGACAACAGATACTATAGAAAGTCTAGGGATTGAACGTACCATGCAAAAAGCTGAGCAGGCTGATGTGGTGATGTTTCTTTTCGATGCTTCAACTTACACTTCGGTGCGGCTTCAATCGGAAATAGACGAACTCAAAACAAGAAAACAAGACTTAGAAGAACGGTTGATTCTTGTTGCTAATAAAACGGATAAAACGACAGAGAATATTATTGAGAAGTTCTCGGAATTCCAGACTGTATCCATCTCAGCAAAAGAGAAAACGGGAATAGAGATTCTAAAGAGTCGATTAACCGAATTTGTGAACACCTCAGCACTAGAGGAAAACCAAATTATTGTAACCAATACACGGCATATTGAGGCATTGAACGGAGCGAGAAAGTCACTTAAAGAAGTACTTGCTGGCTTTGATATGGGTATGTCTGGAGACTTGGTAGCGATTGATATTCGTAGGTCGCTGTTTCATCTTGGCGAAATAACAGGAGAGATCACAACGGACGACCTGCTTGGAAACATCTTCTCTAAATTTTGTATCGGTAAATAATCTTAATTCGTTGCCAAATTCACTTTATTCTGAACAGGGAATCTGGCCGAAAAGAACTCATAGAAATAGACGTTTCCAGACAGAAGCAACAGTCCATATATGATGTCCTCGACAGGTATCGTTCCTAATCTGATTCCAAGATTTTCTGCATCGTTATACCAAACCACTGGATTATCCAAACCTGTACCTGTTAGCACACCATTTACAATGAAGAATGGAATTAATGCAACCAAATAAGACAGCAAGAACCTACCTAGCCAAGCTGGATTTCTCCAGACTAAAAACAGCAACCATCCGGCTGTAAGTAAAAACGTTACCGAAGTGTACCACTTCTGAATGTAAAGCAATCCTAGAACCAATAACAGTCCAGAAAGAAGTAGAAATAATGGTCTAGCAAATGCTCTAAAAAAGTCTCTTTTGGTGAAGTAGTTTAATACCTCATAAATGAAAAGACAAGCGTATGGTACGGTTAGAAAAAATAGCATCTCTTCTAACGGCAGTCCGAAGATGTTAATGCCAATCAAGTGTTCCTCTGTAAAGCCCCAAACGCCCATCTCCATGAAGAGGATGTCCCAGACGATAAATATGAAACCAACAACGAAAATGGCTGGGAACAACGCCTTCCATTTACTCACCATATTAATTCGATGCTCAAAACTGCGAAGCAACGGAACAAATATGGTTAGAACGTTAATGATGAGGTAAGTCATCCCAATTTTTTGGTTTCAGTGAAATAATTCCATGGAACAACCAACATTCCAAAACTCTCTCCGCCATGCTTAGCTGTGTTCTTGTGGTGTATTTTGTGTGCTCGCCTGATAGTTTTGAAATATGGATTTTCTGAATTTCGGAACCACTTGAATCGTTGATGAATAAATACCTCGTGAACCAGAAAATAAGCAATCCCGTAGAATAGGATTCCCATTCCAACATAGAACCACCAGTTGAATCCAGCCATAGAGCCGAACTGCAAGCCCAACCAACTTGGAATTGCAAAAATCAAGAAGAACGCATCATTTCGTTCAAAGAAGCCGTCTGTTTTACTATGATGGTCGCGATGTAAAAACCACAACGGGCCATGCATTAGGTATTTATGTGCAAACCAGGCAACGAATTCCATGAAGAAAAACGTTCCAGCTACTATAAGAATCTTCCGCCAAGTATCGGTTGACCAAGAAAAGGCAGTTAGTACTGTGAAGAACATGGCCAAACTGAAAATGACGGTAGAAGCTAGGGTCTTCCTGTCGGTTTTTGTATGCCACTTGAATTCGATTTGAATTAGCGCAAATGCGATAACCCACCACGCAGCATAATTAGTCCAAGGAACAGACACGTTCTCCCATATCCACCAACCGTACTTGACAGCAACGGGTTCCATAAATAAATCAAATCCAAGAAGAATTGTTGCACCTAGTATGCCTTTAATGAAATTATTGGCTCTCCAGTTTTTCATAATGCCGGCAGCAGCCACAACCAGAACTCCCCAATTGGCACCAATAGCCAAAGGGACTCCCCAAACTTTTGGCCCCATCACATTTCCGTACCAATAGGTTCCGAATGGAAACCCGGTTGATACACCTAAAACCTCCACAGCAAAGCCCAAGCTAGCGATGGTCATGAATGTGAGCATTCTCCTCATATTCACCTTGTAACTGGATAGAAGCATGACTGCAACTGTAAGGAGATACAGCGGAGTTAGCAACATAAACTGCTGACTCCAAGGCGATAAAAACCCAAGTATTCCAACAAGCGAAAGGATGAATAACGTCCAATCTTGATTTTCAATCAATATTGCTTTCATACTGCTATCAATTCGTCAACAATTTTGGCACTTAATAAGCAAAGCGGAATACCTCCGCCAGGATGAACGCTACCTCCGCAGAAGTAGAGTTTTTTGATGTCCTGTTTGAAATTTGGATGTCTGAGAAAGGCAGATTTCCAGTGATTAGAACTAGTTCCGTACAACGAGCCCATGTAAGAACCTGTTTTCAATTCGATTGAACGAGGATCTAAAATCTCTTCGCAACAGATATTCCCACTGAGTTCGAATCCAAGAACGCGCTCAACCTTTTGTATCACATTCTGACGTGTCTTTTCAATCATCGCATCCCAATCTTGACCTGTATTTGCTGGTGCATTCACCATCACAAACCAGTTCTCATGACCTTCTGGAGCTTGACCTTTTAAATACTTTGAAGTAATATTTATGTAAACCGTTGGATCATCAATAAGTGCTCTGGTTTCGAACAGCGCTTTGAATTCCTCTTCATACTTATCACTGAACAGAATATTATGGAGTCCGAGCTTTTCAGAATTGCCTTTTACTCCCCAGTAAAAAATTAAAGCCGAGCTACTTCTCTCCTGATTCAGAACCGCATCGTCTGCAAACTGCTCTGGAAGAAGGTTTCTGTAAGTAGGAACAATATCCATGTTGCTCACAACAGCATCAAACGCTTTGAATGTGTCATTCACAACGATTCCGGTAACAGTTTTGTCCGAAGTTTCAATCTTCTTAACAGGACTGTTTAGTTGAATTTCTACACCCAGCGACTTTGCCGCTTGTACTAACGATTCTGTTATGGCGTACATACCGCCTTCTGGAAGAAAGGTGCCAATATTGTGCTCTAGATGTGGAATTACATTCATAATTCCGGATGCTTTATACGGGCTTGATCCATTGTACGTGGCAAACCGATCGAAAAGCTGAATGAGTTTCTGGTTCTTAAACCGTGTCTTATTAACCGAATGCATGGTCTTGTGCAGATTCAGTTTTGGAAACGATGACATCAACTTAATCAAATTACCGTTCAACAGATTAGGAATTTTGTGCAAAGATTTCTCCAAGAAAAGTGGCGAAACTGCGTTATAGGTTTGCTCTGAGTCTCTGAGGGCATTCATCACGCGGAATGATTTCACACCTAGTTTTTCCTCAATCTCGTTGGCAAAAGTTCTGCGGTTTTCGTGTGCCGTAACTTCCGTTCCGTCTTCCCAGAAATACCTGCAGCTTTCGGACATCTTTCGGTAAACAAAGGTATTTTCTGTTAGCGGTTCAGCCAGATTAAGTACTTCGTCTACGAGATCCGGCATAGTGAATAGCGATGGTCCTGCATCCCACTTAAATCCGTCTTTTTCAACAGTTGTAAGCTTACCACCCGGGTAACTGTTTGCTTCAAAAACGGTTACAGAATGCCCTCGGTGTGCTAACCTAATGGAAGCTGCCAAACCCGCTACTCCAGAACCAATTACTGCAACATTCATGGAATTTTGGTGCTAATACAAATTAAACCTGTGCTGAACGTAACACTTCATAAAGAGTACGTACTTGATGGCATTCGGAATTCGAACTCGTTGACCCATAATGGTGGAAGGAGGCAATTTCCTGATTTTCTGCAGTAGATTTGCGTAGTACTTATAAGCAACGAAAACACCAAATCGACTATCTTTTGGTAAACCGATAATGCCTAAGTATCCTTCAGCAAAATCTGCTTCAATCTCCCGTTCAATCCTGCGCTTTGCATCAACGTCAAACTGAGTAAGGTCCAAACCTGGGAAATACACCCTTCCGAGCTCTGCATTATCATCATGCAGGTCTCTGAGGAAATTGATTTTCTGAAACGCTGCTCCAAGTTTCATAGCTCGCGGCTTTAATTCCTCATATTTTTCATTATCTCCTTCTACAAACACTCGCAGACACATCAATCCAACGACCTCAGCTGAACCTAGAATGTACTCATCGTATGACTTTTGGTCATAAACATGCTCCTCCAAATCCATCTCCATGCTGTTCAAAAAGGTATCGACTAAGTCCCAAGTCAATCCAAATTGATGATACACGCGCTGAAATGAATGAAGAATAGGGTTTAGGCTGATTCTATCTTGGACTGCATCTCGCACATCCATTCGAAACTTCAATAGCAATCGTTCTCTATCGTGTTCAAGGAATGTGTCTACAATTTCATCCGCAAATCGTACAAAACCATAGATGTTGTAAACCGGCTCTTGAAATCGTTTTGCTAGAAATCGAGTGCCTAACGAAAATGAGGTGCTGTATTGCTTCGTGGTATACTCACTAGCTTTAGAACAGACTTTGTCGTACAACGGGTCCATGACTTAAGTATTTGGATGGTTTTTCATTAGTTCTTGTGCTACAACTTGCCCAGAAATGATGGATGGGGGAACCCCAGGGCCTGGGACGGTAAGTTGTCCAGTATAATACAGGTTGCCTACTTTCTTACTCCTAATTTTTGGCTTGAGAAATGCGGTCTGCATCAGCGTATTTGCAAGTCCGTAAGCATTTCCTTTAAACGCATTATAGTCTGACATAAAATCATTGTGAGCATAGCTGCGCTTGAAAACAACATGGTCTTTGATGCTTTGCCCAGTCAACTGCTCCATTCTATTCAATACCAGCTCGTAATACTTCTCTCTCGTCTCGTTGTTGTCTTGAAGACCTGGAGCTACAGGAATTAGGATAAAGATGTTTTCGCAGCCTTCAGGTGCAACATTTTTATCGGTTTTGGAGGGAGTGCAAACGTAGAAAAGTGGATCTGTTGGCCACTTCGGCTTAGTGTAAATCTCGTCTGCGTGCAGATTGAAATCTTTATCGAAGAACAAATTATGATGTTCTAACCCTTTCAATTTCTTACCTATACCCAGATAGAAAATTAGACTGGAAGGGGCCATTGCTCTATTATCCCAGTATTGTGGGGAGTAGTTTTTATGAGTACCATTCACCAACTGTTGATCTACATGGTGGTAATCGGCCGCAGCTACAACTAAATCTGATTCAATAACACCTTTGTTTGTTTTAACAGATTTTGCTATTCCGTTCTTAATTGTGATTTCTTCCACTGCTTCTCCAAGTCTAAACTGAACACCTCCTTCTTTGGCAACTCGGACCATGGCTTCAATGATTTTATTCATTCCCCCTTTCGGATACCACGTACCCAAAGATAAGTCTGCATAATTCATCAAACTATAAAGTGCTGGAGTTTTGCTCGGGGTTGCACCTAAAAAAAGTACAGGGAATTCAAGCAATTGAATCAGTCGCTCATCTTTGAAGAATTTGCGAACATGGGCAGACATTGATCGAAGGAGGTGTAAATTGAAAAGACCCTTCAGAACTCGGAAGTCAGCGAACTCAAAAAGACTGAGACTAGGCTTGTATACCAAGTCTGTCATTCCGACCTCGTATTTATAAGCTGCTTCTTTCAGAAACTCTTCCAACTTCTTTCCAGCTCCCGCTTCTATCTCTTCAAACATCTTTACCAACTCTTCCATGCTGGCTGGAATCTTTTTTTTCTCTCCTCCATTAAACCAAATATTGTAGGATGGGTCTAGTCGCACCAAATCGTACAAGTCTTCTACCTTGTATCCGAGACTTTCGAAATAACGCTCGAAAACATCTGGCATCCAATACCAGCTAGGACCCATATCAAAAGTGAAACCTTCAGCATGAAATTTCCGTGCTCTACCTCCGGGTTGGTCATTCTTCTCCACTATGGTCACATCATAGCCTTCTTTTGCTAAGTGGCTAGCAACAGATAAGCCTGCAATTCCTGAACCGATTACGGTAACTGTTTTCATTTGTTATGTTGTTTAACCTTAATTATTCTTATTAAGCAAAACTTGGGGTAATAACCAGTTGATTGTTTAACATCTAATTAGTGTTCTTTTGAGTTCGTACTTAACTTAAATAGGAACATCCACAAAATAACTGTCAGTAGTTGATTTGTTAGCTTTTTCTTAAAAAAAGAGTCCCCAAAGTGGGGACTCTTTTCTTTGAACATTGTGTAACTGATTTACTATGATTAAGCTTCTTTCCTGGAGCTGCTTACTGCAAGTGAATAAATAACCAGACCAAATCCAATTTTATTGACTGCATCACCGATATTATAAATAATATCAAGTGCCTCGAGAGGAATGATGCTGCTCAACAGACCATCTGTCTCAATTGCCATATATCCAATCGGATAAATTGCCCATCCTACAAATATGAACCATGCCAGTGTATTAAACGCTTTCTGGAGAATAGGGTCGTTTGAATTGTTGGCAAGTTTTTTTGCTGAACCGAACCAAACTTCATAGAAAATTCCCAGGTATCCCAAAGTGGAAATGGCTCCCCACATGGCACTGCTGTCTCTGAATACAGTCTCACCTAAATATCCGGTTACAAGCATCCACACAGAATAGAAAATCATTTTCCACAGTAACCCAATTTTTGCTCCAAAACTTCTTAGAATCAAGTAAAACTCTACGCACATCAACGGTACGGTTAAAATCCAGTCTATGTACCTGAGTTCTGTTGGTGATGTACCAGTGGCTATCCAGAAATCACGCATGTAATAATAATGTACTGCCGCAATAAACGTAATAAGTCCTGAGATGAGCAATGATGTTCGCCACTTTCCATGAACGTTCCCCATTTCGAAGAAAAAGAAAACGGTTGCGGCCATCATCGCCATGCTTCCTATGAAAAATGTGAATCCAACATAATCACCAGGTTGTAAAATTGATAATATCATTTTGTTTAATTTATGAATTATTTTATTGAACAAAATTGTTCCATTAAAAAACCAAATCTTTCAGAAAATGTTTTCGAAAATGTTAAAAAACACAAATTTAAATTCGAAATAGGTCAAATGAACAGCTAGCTTAATCAGAAATCTGAGTTGTATCCAACAAGCATTAGAAAACGAGCCTGCGAACTTTATTGCCTCTATCAGGTTCATTTCCTCCAATGGAAATACTCCGAAATAATACTAGACACCTCCTGTGGATTCTTTGCGTTGGTATTCTCTACACCATTGGAACGGAACACCAGAACGTAGAATGGTTTTGTCTTGGAGCTATTCTGTTTGTTGGTATACCACATGGAGCAGCAGATCACATCATAAGTCAAATAATCAATCCAAAAATTTCAAATACACGTTATATAGCAACATACGTAGCCACTGCTGTTGGTGTTTTGGTTTGGTGGCTAATAATGCCATTAAAAGCTGGATTTGTGTTTGTAGTGCTGAGCGCATTTCACTTTGGTCAGGAGATGTTGGAAGAGTACGGATTAGCCAAGTCAAGTCTATTTGAAAAAATGTCTTTCGGGTCAGTCTGCATAGCGCTACCCCTAGTGTATTATTACCAAGACATACTAAGTCCATTAAGTCTAAGCGAATCAGGAACGTATCTATCGTTTATCGATTGGATAAGGTGGCCGTTGATTTTAGGAATTCTTCTAAGTACAGTCCTAATTCTATTGTTCCGAAGGAAACAAGGCACATTATCGATTGAACAATTCTTAAAAATAGTTTTGGGGCTCTCTCAAATTCTGATTGGATACTATTTTTTGGGGTTTACAGCAGGTTTTACAGTGTATTTCCTCATCCACCATACAACGAACTCCTTCAATCATCAGTACAAATGGCTAAAAAAGAAAATAGAGAACTACTCGTACTACAGGTTTCTCACAGATTTAGTTCCATTAAGTCTCATCTCAACGATTGGGCTCGGCATAACGTTATGGTTTTTTGATCCCGAAACTTTTGAAGCGGCATTTTTTATTGCACTTGTTGTTATTTCGGCAGTAACTGTTCCGCACACTATCCTTTTTGACAAGATGTATGAATCGAATAGAGAGAAGTAGGAAAGAAATTGACTCGATCAGGTAATATTTTATTTTAGAGTAAGTCTGAACAATCTGTTTTTTAGATTTGCCCTATGAGCCAAGCAAGTCTCATACGGTATCAGGCCATGCGAATCCCGGTCCTTCAGAATTGACCGTGTCTTTCTCTGAGGATTCCGGCAAATGTGCAGTGATAGCCGTGTTGTCCAGCATGAATTCATTAAGACCGATTGCTTGTTTTTGAAGGTCAACAGAAGCTTCCACAAGGTAATATCGGTCTAATTTGATTATCAGTTCATCAACTGAGAATATCAGCTGTTCGCTGTCTAAACTACGAACTTCAAGTTCCAAATCGTATAGCTGAAGGTCTGCTTCTAGGCCAATTATTTCATCGCGGTAAGCAAGATCGAAATCTTGAAAATTGATAGGGCCCAGATTTGAAGGCGTTAGTCTATCTATGTTCCAAAACGGAACAAATGGAAACAGGATTCTGATGCTTCATCAAACGAAAAAGGCAGGTCTTAGACCTGCCTTTTTCAATAACTCTGTCCCGTCCTAAAATAGGTTGACAACAAATCGACCTATTATGAAGAAAGTAGAAGGCACGGGAAAAAGGCGTAGTCAGCGTGATTACAACATGGGCTTTAAATTGGCCATTGTGAATCAGGTAG